>Ga0307928_10004065_pt1 | contig 11136 bp, 12 predicted proteins | sample AceLakmetagen232_FD_201815 | JGI IMG/M metagenome (GOLD analysis project Ga0307928, IMG submission 201815) | Saline water microbial communities from Ace Lake, Antarctica - #232 | ecosystem: Environmental > Aquatic > Non-marine Saline and Alkaline > Saline | place: Antarctica: Ace Lake...
AATCAATATCATCCATGGCGATTGTTACAACTGAATTATCAGATGTTTTAATAACCTTCAAAATACCGTTAGCAAAATGCGCTGCGGTTAGAGTTGTGCCACCGAGTGAGTCAGTAGACAGTACAATATCATTTGTTGAGTCTGTGATTGTCGCTGTGAAGTCTCCCTGTTCTGTCGAGTAAACACCATCACCACCACCAGCAGGAGCACCATCACTAGTTATTACACTTCCCACCTCATCAACAGGTTGAACCTTCAAGACTTTTGTTGATGATACATTGCCTGCGTCTGCTGATACTATCTCGGCGCGTTCATCGGTTGAAGCGTTTTTTAGCTCTACCGCACCAATTTCGATATCGCCAGTTTCGAGAGTAGCGTCAATAGTCAAAGCGAAAATACTATAACTTGCGGTTGCAGATGTTGAAGTATCTTTTTTCTTGCCTCTGGATTTTCCAGTGAGATAATCAACCCAAAAATCGCCATTTACGAGTTCCGAGTCCTCACATGGCATAACTTCGTTATCAAACGCCGTAGACGTCAAAACGAGGCTCGTGTCATTGTTTGAGGCAATATCATTACCTGCTACATTGGTTATCGGGGCTTTAACGAGATTAAAATCCTTATATGTACCAGCAATTCCTGCTGGAATTGTTACAGCTTCGCCTGTAACTGCCTTCGCGGCGGAAGATACTCGTCTGAATAGAGTTTCTACTACCCTAGGTCTTGTTTTCTTTGGCATAAATTGTTCGTTTATGAGTTATTGATAATATGTTCCAAGCCCCCTCGAAAAGAGGGCTTGTTTTTATTCTCAATAGTATAACACTCTGCATGTTCCTGCGTGTGTAGTAGTACCGCTTGAAAAAACGATATATTCACCAGTCCGCCAAGGCTCATAGGTTGATATGGCCGAAGAGGTTGTTGAAATGATATCTACTCCAGACACTTTGGTTATTGTGGTATCTATAAAATTTGTTGCATGAGTTGTCCCAAATGCGCTTGTAGATGTACCTGCAACCACCGTAATTGAGCCGAGCGAGGCGGATGTGCCTTTTTCGGTTGCACCAATAGCAGTGATTGTCCTTGTACTGCCAGAACTATTTAAAATAGCACATGGTGTGGTTGTGGCACTCGCCATTGTAGCGATTGCTGTGTTTGGTACGTTACCTGAAATTGCTCCAGTCACCGTTAGGTTTGAACCTACTGTCAAGCTCGTGCCTATTACTAAACCAGCAAGAACAGTCAACGCTCCAAATACTGCGGCTCCACGTTTCTTAAACTGCATATACTTTAATCAGTTAAGACTTAGGACACGGAATAAATCGCATAACACAATGTAGCGTCATGGATATTCTGGTCGTATGATTTGCGTACGCGGAACACGTCGGAAACATTTCCTTCCTCTCGATAAGAATCAACCTTAGTTGGTATATCTTGTAGAGTTAAGCCAAATGTAGGCATCATCATTGACGGGCGAGATGCACGATACATTAACCAGCAATGTGCGCCCCAAACGCTTGTAAGTGAATCTGTTTGTCCGTCATCTGCTGAATTGTAAACCGCGTCGCCGATAAAGACATTTTCTAATTTCCAATAAGACTTGATAAATGCCACCACTGCCTCTTCGGAGAATTGACCGCCATTGGTGTATTTCAATTGTTCGCGAACATCTGGATGTGATTTCAAGGCTTGATAAGCATCATATCCAAGTACCATTGTATTTGGTCGCTTGCCTGTTGCTGTACGAACCGCGTCAATTGCTGTTTCGATATCGGCGAATGGGTCTGAATTAGTTTTATCACTCCATTGGTCTGTTCCTGTAAGGGTGGTGTTTTGAGTGATAACTGTTGCGTCGGCAAGAGTGGTTGACAGTGCAAGCTCTTGATTAACTGCGATGTTATCCATAATAACTGCTACCGCGTCGCGTCTTGGGTCGTACGGGTCATCGGTATTGATAACGTATTCGTCTGGTACTAACTTCTCCAAGGCTTTTTCGTTACACATGTAAGTACCTTGTGACACGCTATAATCAACTGTATGGGCGCGCGTACCTGGTGCACGGTAAATTCCACCTGTATAAGGGCGTAGGTTATCTTTTCCGTATATAGCAAATTTACCTGATTTTTCAATAACTTTTAATACTGGCAATATCAACTCGTTAATGTAGTTGGCATTGCGATACATGATAGAATATTGAGTTAATATTTTATCAACTTTTGTGTCTCCGATATTTGGTTTCATATCAAATTATTTTATATGAATTAGGCGTCTGAGGCTGTTACCTCACCATGAGCGATTAAAGCGGTACATAAATCTCCATCTTCTGCGGAAGTTAGGGCGATTGCTCCATATTCCTCATCGGCGGCGTCACAAACTTCCGCGTCACCTACGGATGTTGGAGTTAAGAACTGACCGAACGTTAAGGTTTCGGCGGCTAAAATTTTTGTAACACCTGCTACGCGAACATTGGCGATGGTTTCATTTGTTGAACCGTCTGGCGCATTTTGTAAAACACCAAGCGTCTTATCGTTTGCACCACAAATAACACAAAGCTCCGAAGTATCTAGCTTAACAAAGAAATATTGCTTTGCTGATAAATCTGTTTGTGTTGGTACACTTATATCAATGCCATCATTTTGGCTGAATTGTAAGTCTGACATAATTAGAAATATTATTTATTTAATGGTTGCAAATGCTTCCTTTTGAGCTTCCTCAATAGTCAAGCTTTTTTCTGACATCAATTTTTCTGCTAGTGCTACGCGCGCGTCGTCCTTTTCGTCGTCTGTGGTTGGCATTGCATTAACAATCTTGCTAGAGCCTATGGTGCTAAAATCTACATGCTTAACATTGCCCATAATAGCAACAAAATCTTTTCGTTGACTGTCATTGAGTGTAAGCATGAAATTAACCGCCGAACCTAAATCCTTGTCATTCAAACCAATGTCATTACCCTCTTTGAGTAATAGTTCTTTGGTTGCAAGGTCTTGCATATCGCGCAACATGACTTTCTGTTCCAATGCTCGATATTCTTTCAGTGAAACGGTTTTATCCTTTTCAGATAATGCCTCTTCTGGCTTTTCTTCCTCTGGCTTTTCTTCCTCTGGCTTTTCTTCTTCTTTTGGTTCTTCGGTTGCTTCGGCTTTCGCTTCTACTTCCTCAACCTCTGTTTTTACCTCTTCCTGTTCCTCTGCTGGTAATTCTTCCAACATCGCACGTGCAAATTGTGCATCTGCTTTGGTAATAGCTTCGCGCTGTTTCAATTCTGCTAAGTATTTTTTAAACATATTCAGAAAATTAATTAATTTATCCGCCTCTGATAATTTTAGAGGCGTTTGATTTTTCATGGCTGGCGTGTTCGTGAGCGCGCATCCAATAAACACATTTGAGACCAGTTTCCCAGTGTCGGCATGTGGATATTCAAAGGCTAACTCCGAAGACACAAACTTGAATAATTTTTTAGTAATTTTTTCTATTCCCATTTCAGTCCATTCAACCTCTGCCATTAAACTTGAACCACTTACGAATAAATTCTTAATCCATCCAGCGGCTTCGTCGCCTCTGAAATGATTGAGATTGACCTGTAATTCTGTTCCGTAAACCTTATCAAGGAAATTCTGGGCATAATCTTTTAACATCTCAAATGTTATTACTAATCCCCTATCCCTAATAGTTTCCGCTCGCAAAACCTCAATAAAAGATGTTTTGCCATCTTCTTCCAATAGGACAGGCTTGCGCCCTGTAAAAATGAGATTTTTTTGTTTCATATCAATTATACCATTTTGCTTTGATACACAAAGCCTCTTTTCTTAAACATGGCTAAGGTTTCTTCGTCCATGTCATTGTACTGAACGCCTTTTTTATAAGTTACACCGCCACATTTAACATTCTGCTTCATGAAAACTGCACCCTCTGGGATTTCTTCCGAATCTTCAACGCTTGCCTCGTCTGGGCTGGCGTCTGTACCGCTTAGCGTGTCTGATTGAGCTTTCTCTAACAATGCTTCTAGCTCTGCTTTGGTATTATCCTCTGCATACTCGATATTTAGGCTTTCGAGTTCCGCCTGTAATTCTTGTTTGTTCATAAGAAAATAAAAGTTAATTATAAATTGATTGTACCACAAATTATTTTTTCTTGGTATCTAATCTACGTTTTACTTCCGCCTCCGCCTCTGCACTCACTGAACCAATAGGCTTTTTTAGGTTTTTGAATCCATTTACAACGGGTCTTCCGTCTACTTTGTCGAATCTATCCGTTATTGATTTTGATATTCCTGTGATTGCTGGCTTGTCATCGTCTGCAACCATGATTGGTATCCATAACCCTCTGCAATGAGTATGTACTATTTCCATATGGCGCATTGGGTCATCTGGCTTAATAACTTTTTGGTCTAGCGATAAGCACATGGGGCACGTGTTACCGTCCAGCACCTCTGAACGCTGATACGCAACTACCTTCATTAGGTTCTGAACAATCACGTTATTTCGCCCTCGATTAAAATATTGCCCTGGTATTGTACCGCTTATGTTGGTGATGTATTTTGCCGACTCATTCCTCATTTTGTCGCCCACTGCGGAGGCTACCGCTGGACCCGATGCCTTCGATACTATTCCTGCGGTGATAATCGCTTGCGCTGCTTGTTCCAGCCCCACTGCATACCCATTAGCCAAAGCCTGTGCCTCGCTATTGATTATCTGTGTATCTGTTAGCGGTGTGTTGGGTCTTTGCACTTTTAACTCCTTAGAGGTTATTTTCTTGCCGTTATCATAAGAACTTAACATTGATTGCTTTAATTTCGCCTTAATAGCCGACCTTATAATCAAAGCCAATCCTAATAGCCCAATAATATCGCCCGTACTGAACTTTTTGTTGACGCTCTGCGTGGCTCTTGCTATTTCCTCCGATGTAATATCCGCTAATTCGTTTTCCAGGTCTGTTTGTTCTTTATTAAAAGCCTCATTGAGTGATACAAAATTTATTCTCTGCTCTTGTAATGTCAACGCCCTGAAAGGCTTATAATCTTGCTGGGATAAGAAATGATGTTCGCATAGCTCTTGTTTTGTTAGTTCGCTTTTCTTTTGTTCTAAGTCATCAAGCCTGCTTTTATATCTAGCCAAAGCAAGAGGGTCTTTTACGCCCTGCATTTTTTGCTTTACTTGTCTAACTAGCAAATCAAGCCTTTTAAGGCGTGATTGCTGTATTTCGTATTTAACATCACATGGCATATTACTCTTTTGGCGTTTCCTCCTTTGGAATAATTGGCTCATCTGTACTAGGTTCGTCTTTTGGCTCTGAGTCTATTGGCTCATCGGGTGCTAGTGGTTTTGGTTGCGCTCCTGAAACGCTTTTCATATTCTCCTCCATTTCTATTTCGTCCATCATTTCCATATCCTCATCCGATAATTCTGGGAGGTTCATTTCTCTGTGGATGTACTGCTTAACCTTAGCGTCAACCTTAATTAAGCCAGCGTCAACAAGATTTTTTAATGATTGCGTCCATTCTGCATAATCAATATCGCCTAAACTCGAAAATGTTAGCTCTGGGTAAACTTCACGTTCCCCGAAGTTATAATCAACCATTTTTTTAATCACTTGTTTGTTTATCTGTTCTTTCACATAGCGCGCCATATCCTCACATACTTTCAAGAAAAAGGATGATTGGTCTTGCGATAAAGCATATGAACCCGTACCGCTTCCATCGCTCCCAAGCTGTAAGAACGTGGCTAGTATCGCGAATATAATTTGTTTATCGTGGTGCATGATTGCGTTTTCTATCGCGCTCGCCTGTGGTGCTGATTTTGGCGTTATAATATCAAACTTCCAAGAATCGTTAGGCAAAACTATATAAGCCTCTTCATTCGTTCTAACATTCTGCGCCATTTGCTCGGCTTTCGCCTGCTCTGCATCGCCTGCGCCTGCGCCCATTGTTACTGTGGGAATTCCGCACCCAAAACGCTCTGCACTAATTCCTTGAACCCTGTATAACATGTCCTTATAGGCATAATGCTTATGAGCCGACCTCAATATTGACTGTCCCGTTACATCGTCGCCCTCTTTATCGCATGTTAGTATAAAAAGTTTCTCTGCTGGTATTTGCGCTTCAAAGGTTTCACTGTCATTGGTGCTAATATATTGAGTTATGCCAAATTCGCCTGTATCTAGTTGCCATTTAGATATTGAGCGTGGAATGCGAGGTTCTAAATCACGCAACCAAACTCTATCGTTCCTTTTCTCCCACATAAGTTCAAAAACATAATGCCCAAAATCAAAAAAGCCCAAAGCCTCTTTCAAGAACTCCAGCCATGTTCTTTGTAGATTGAAAATATTATCCTCTACAAAAAGCCTAACTTCCTCGTCGGCTTCATCCTCTGAATTTATAACCACGTTCCAATTGGCTGATAAAATAGGTGCTTTGATTGCTCGAAGCACACCCTTAACCGTTGCATCGCTTCGGCGCATTTCCTCCACTATATCAACGCGCGCCTCATCCCTCCATTTTGAGTTATACTCCTCCATGATATATCCACTATATCTTCGAGTACCCGAATCACCCAACGCCTTTCCAATGTTTTTTAAGACTTTCTTTACGGTATCGTTCTTTTCCGCCTCCTGCGGTTTCTTGTTAAGTGGCATATATTAAAATTTTCGTTTATATAAATTTCCTGTAATAGTTTTATTATAACCGTTTTTTACGATTGTTGGTAGGGCTGTTTTTTTACCCAAGCCTTTTGTCTGTGCAATTTCTAACGCGCCTACTAAAGAATCACAATTATGAACAAGTACATTGTTCGCAAAAAACTCATGTGAGCCTTCAATTGTAAGATTATATACTGGCTCTACTCTGCTCCCAGCATTTGGTTGAACAGAATTTTGCATAACATGCCTCAAACTTTTTATCGCATTGTATACAAACGCATATCCTCTTTTTGTGTATTGAATCTTTGGCATGTTGTTTATGCCACTCAAGTCCTTCTTTACTTCCATGCCATGCTTTTGCGTATCGCTGTGCTTTTTTAACCCCCTCAATCGAGTGTGCCAACCATTCATCTGTTCGGTGTTTTTTTGCGTGTTCTTTTCTTGAAATACAGTCCAGATTATCCATTGTATTATTAAGTGGATTTTCATCCTTATGATGGATGATATAGCCTTTAGGGATTTTACCCTTTTCGTTAATCCAAAGTTGTCTATGCAACGCAATGGGCGAACTATTATTTTTTGTATGCGCCCAAAAATAGACACGTAATTGACGCCTTGTTGAATTTGGATAGCGGTGATACTTACTGCCTCGATAAGTGATTGTTTCTCGTTCCATGTGTATATGGTAGCTGATTGTTTCATTTTTTGCAACTCTTCAATGCCTTGTCTTGTCATGACTGGATGGTCTGGAGTTCCTGTTAATCCTAAACGTGTAATGACTGGTTTCAATCCTGTGCAACCGCTGTCAATAACAGATTTATAACCTTGTCTTGTCATGACTTTCATCCCTTTCTGTATTTGTTCGATTGGTACTTGCCCTTTATCGGTCAAAACCAAAGTACCAGCAACTAAACATCTGTCGTCATGGTCTAGTATGTCCTTTCCCATAAACATTAACTGGTTTCTTAGTTCAACCATATCAGGGCGTAAATGAATCTCGCCACGTTCAAAATCTGCCTCAAACATTTCCAATCTTGCTACTTTATCTTTACCTTTCGGCGACCAGTCCATAATTGGAATATTCCTATTCGTTTCGTCAATGCGTTCATGCTCTGGCGTAAGTGGTGTATTAAAATCTATTCTAAATGCTTTCCAGTCCAGTAATATTGACCATGTCGAAGTCTGACTTAAAACCTTTTCAATGCCAACCGCTTGCGTTACGTCTTTATGTCTTTGCCACATCCTCACTACATTACGCGCTTGGTCTATTTGCCCAGTTCTACCAGCCTCTTGCTCTACAACAAACCTTTGAGCTGTTCTAACTTGGCAATATAAACACGTTATAGCGTACTCATCTGACAAGCCTGTTGACCCTGACTGTGGGTCAATATAGATAATTGACTTATAATTCACATTGCTAGGCAGTACAACAAAATTGGCACGTTCTAGCCATTCCCTTTTGATTTTAGCCTCCTCGTCTGATTTTGCATCATTCATATATTCGCGATTAAAGGCGCGTGTGCCTATCTTTTCTTTTTTCTCTGCTAAGGATTCCAATGACCATCTTTCCTCCCATATTGATTTTCCGTTCTCGATTGCCCTCCTAAAAATCCCCCCATGTTTTTCATAAAAAACTAATACCTCCGCCATTTCATGCAATACAGTGCCAACCATTTTGATTTTACCACGTTCCCTATCAAGTGAATTAAATATCACATAATAAAGCCAATGATGTAGTTTTATTCTTTGCTTTGGGTTTTTTACTTGCTCGTCATCTTCTACATCATCAATAATAATTTTAGTCGGTCTTTGGTTCTTGATATTCACGCCCCTACCCTTAGAACGCCCCCTCGCCACTACATTTACCTCATTCGTGGTTTCAAAGTGCTTATTTGTCCACTTTCTACCATTCTCTCCGTCAAGCGGTACTAGGTCTTGGTAAATTGCTCTCAACACTATATTATTTTCTAGCTCTCCTTTGATAGACTCAAAATGAAATCCCGCGTCTGTGAGAGTTGCGCAAACATACAAAATAACAGGCTCTAAGCCATATACAATATCATGCAACGTATCAATTTTAATCCATGTGGACTTCGCATGGTCGCGCGGAAAGATAATAGCACTATCGTTGGGATTGCTAATCTCATCAATCAAATCTAAATGCGCCTCTGGTGTATCATAATCACCCTTAATAATATTAGGAAAAAAATATTGCCCGAATATATGCAACATATCCTTATCTCTAAGGGTTTCGTATATAAAAGTCGCCTTGTCATCTTCTGGCAAGCTGTCTAAATCTTTTTTCCAAGTAGAATACAAGTATTTAACCTTTGGGCTTTTTGTACTTGTCAATGGCACGTCTTCCTTGGTCGCTAAGGTTGAGGGTGATTGGGTCATGCTGATTATTAACCTTGATTGAGTATTCGTCCTTGAATCTACGCTCTAAGTACCAAGCGGCGGCTGTCCATGTTTTTGAAGCGGCTGACATGATAATTTTGATACATTGGTCTTTAGCTTTTAACCTTGCTTTTTTTACATCTTCCGAAAACTCTGTATCTTTCCTAATCAAACTATAAAAAAAATCATGTCCTACCCCTGCTAATGTGTACGAGTCCTTATCTGTATGCCCTACTTTGAGCGCGTCTAATAGCTTCTTACGAATATCTGGCGTGTTCTTGGTATTGCGCCCTGTTTTGTAAGGGAGCTTGGCTTTAGGCTTTGTTATCTTTTTCATATCTCAATAATTCACTCTTAATTAAAACTGATATACATTCGCTATCGTCTGTCATGTCCATTAGTGACATGAGCTTACGCCACTTAGCTATTGTACCCTCTGGGATTTTCACTAAATAATCTTTGTCGTCGTCTTCTATCTCTTTGCCATCATCTTCAAACTGGTCAAAATCAAACTCCAATAGCTTTTTCATTGCCTCGGCTTCCTCTGCGTCATAAGGGAGGTCATCTATGCCCTTATGGTCAAAACCAAGGATATCTGTAACCATTTGCGCAACCTTTATTCTGTCTAGCGGTATTTTAGCGTCTTCTGTCGCGAGTGCTATCGCTTTTGCTTTATAGTCGCTTATCTTACCTAGGTTTTTTATCTCAACTTCAGTCCAGCCTAAATCAATCATTCCCATGTAGCGATGATAGCCATTCACAATCTCTAAGCCCGATTTTACGTCTCTAACAAGTATCGGGTCTATCTGACCATGCTTCTTGAGGCTCTTTAGTACTCGCGCAAAGTTCTTTTGCCCCTCTGGTGTATCTGCAAAGGGTAACTTTGGATTCCACTTGTTTGGGCCCACCTCTGAAATTGCTACTATTTTGTTATCTGAATTTATCATATTTATTATAAAAACATCTTACGCACGACATTGTTAGGTTCGTATTCGCTTAGGTCTGGTAATTTGTCTGGGTTAGGTTTATTGGGCAAAACAGCATTATATATTTTTTCTGATATTTCGCTTGGGCTTGCTTCGCTTTCTCTAAATGGTAGCCCTGTTACTTTGAGCTTATCAACCAACCCTTGCACGTAATCCATATGCCTTTGATACATTTCATGCGTTGCTATTAGTTCCTCATTCCCAACGTGTCTAAAAATAGATTGCGTTAATATTTCTTTATGATACTCGGATTCTACGAATATCTCATCAACCATTTCTAACCAACCCATCTCAAACCAATGCGCCCACTCTGTAAGCTCGCCGTGAAAAATACCTTTAATTGTAAACTTAGCCCCCGTTACCTTGCGGATAGATTGCAATGCTTCAATACCTGATGAACAAATATCATGAAAAAAGAATACGTCGTCATCTTTACCTATATGCCCTAAATTTATCAATTCAATTACGCCTGCCATTTCTGATAATTTCCATATCTCTGTGCTAAAAATATCAATGTCATGGTTTATCTTTTTGCCATGAACTGTCATAAAATCAATTTTAAGGCTCAAGAATGCCTCGTGAAACAACTTATTGGTCCTCTCTATCTGATTGTTTGGTAAATTGATTATTCGCATACTTCTGTTCTAAAACTAGCGTGTGAACCCTCAGTCTCCCAAAGCTCAACTAATATAACAGTTAAATACATATCATTTTTCCAAAAAACCTCTTGTATCATTCTGTGAATATCTGTAACCATAATTTCGGCTGTTGGCGTAGGATAAAATTGGTTCAAATCTTTATGGTCAAGTCTTTCAATAATTGTCTCATTGACTACTTGCTTTAATATCCCGGAATCAACCACCATTCCTTCGTTATTCAATTCTCCGTCTTCTCTCCTTACTGTCACTTCTAATTTATAGCTGTGTCCGTGCAAATTTTTGCACTTACCTTTGTGTTTAGGTAAGTGATGGGCGGCTTCAAATTCAAATCGCTTTGTTAATGTAAACATATTATGAAAATTTAAGGATTATTTCTGTGTGTACCTCTGTCCTATGATGAACTTTGATACATTTTACTACGAGTGATTTTAACTCCTCATCGTTATCGTCTTTTATAATCCCCA
>Ga0307928_10004066_pt1 | contig 11136 bp, 13 predicted proteins | sample AceLakmetagen232_FD_201815 | JGI IMG/M metagenome (GOLD analysis project Ga0307928, IMG submission 201815) | Saline water microbial communities from Ace Lake, Antarctica - #232 | ecosystem: Environmental > Aquatic > Non-marine Saline and Alkaline > Saline | place: Antarctica: Ace Lake...
CGAACTCCAAGCGTAATTTAGAGCCCCGCGAAGGGTGGTTTCAGGACCCCGACAATCCTGGTGGCCTCTTCTGGCGCGTCGAAATCACCGACGACCGGTGGGCGATCTACGGACACGAACGCATGGGATGGGATGCCATCGGTCCGGGCGGATGGTTAACCGATGACTGCTGGAATCGATTACAAGAGATCACCGAAAAGAAAACGGCGGTCGAGCCGCCGAAGCGTCCCAACCGCCGTTCAAAAAGGTCTCGTTGAATCTTTTTTACAGATGGCCCTGCCGTTCGTGCAACATAGCCATCTGTGCCTCGACGAAGCTATTGGGCAACAGCTCGAACCCCTCGAAAGTGAACGGCTTGCCTTTGACCTCCGAGTACGACTGCGCGATCTTCATCGGATGGAACTTCCCGATCTTACTGATGCCCCCACTGTCCAAAAGGAGAGCTACCTCGCCATCCGTCTCTGGCCCGGCGTAGATCACCGCCTCTTGCTTGTATTGATCGCGGATCTTCGTAGCCTGCTTGAAGCTCATGCCGGGCACGAAAAGAGAAGGCTCGAAAGTGTCTTTGTAGCTCCCGTCCGGCTGCTTGGCTCGCCAGTGTCCCTTTAGTTCAAAGAAACCCAGGCGTTCGCTGCGAAGGAAGCTTCCCAACTTCTTCATGTTGGCCTTGTTCGTACCGGGGTGCTTTTCGTCAGCGCCGTCCTTCCAGGCGGTTACAATGGCGAACGACTCTTTGCCACTGTTCACGAAATGCTGGTAAACGCGGCCCAAAGATGCTTCGTTCAGCTTTTGACTGTTTCCTCGTACCGCCAGTACATCGCGGAACTTGATTTCGCGGTCGGCCGGACCCGGCTGGTCATGCCACTCCCGCAAAACCTGATCTGTTCTCATTTTATCGTTCATGACGGTCTCCTTTCCACCCTACAAATAGCAAAACCCTAGAGGTTTGTCAAGCGTTTTAGTCGATCTTCTCGAAGCCGAAACCGTCGAAGGCGTTAGACCCTTCGGCATCGACCACGTTAAAGGTACGCTCAAGATAATCATCGTCCTGGCCGGAGTCGTAAACGCGAAGCCACCAGTGACCATGCTCAAAAAAAGTGGTGATTTTCGCTTGCCTCGTCGGACGCGGAGAGAGGGTCTTCACGAACCTCTTTGCGGCTTTTTGGATAGCCTGATCAACTTGAGACGTATTCTTGCTTGACTGAAGCCCTTGATCAGCTTCATTGCAGGGACCCGGCTGCTCGTGCCAAGCGCCGATCACCTCATCGAGGCGCAGTTTGTCGTTCATTAGGACTCCTCTACGATTTTATAGATTTCTTGCCGCTACCCCATTGAAGCAAAAGAGGATAAACGTCTTGATGCGCGATGCCCCACTTGATCTCGTCGAGGAGGAAATTCCAGTTCAGTCTCACGTGGTCTCCCCAATCTTTGCCGGACGCGAGTTCACGCTTCAAATCGTCAAGGGCAATCTCACCTCTGTGCTTAAGAAGTGTGTCGCGAAGCCACGTTAGGACAGAATCGGCAGCACCTCTCGACAGTTTTTTATCGAACGGGCTCTTCTCCTCGTCGAGGCTCTCGCGGAGATTGGCTCCGGAGATCATCTTCTCCAACTGCTGCTCAAACTCCTTGTATGGGACACGCTTCTTCTTCTCGGGCTGCACCTGGTTAAGGTGTTTACCGGTGGTGGTGCTCCAATTGTTCACGCTGCACACCAAGCCGGTGCTCGGCGTATCGAAGGCAATGCAGGTCTTGTAGGAGAACCAGAACGTTGCCCGGCCGATGTTCACCTCGGAAAAGTTGTTATTCACTGTAATGCTGATGGACTCGTTCAACACACTCTCTCGAAGGCTGGCTCCGGTTACACCGTTCTTCATCTCCTCACCCAGTTCGAAGTCGAATTGGGTAAGACCTGCACCGTCATCACCGATGCGCTCCGCACGCTGCACCATCAACAGAGTAACCGCTTCCTCCTCCACCTGTTCCTGAAGGAACCAGTCGAGGAAAGCCATCGTTTGCCGGTCGTGTTTGTCGTCGGCCATCTGATGAATGCGCTCCAACCGGTCGGTGGTCTCCATTTCGGTCTGATGTACGAACTTGAATACGTCCAACGGAGTTTTCCAGTCGGCCTCTGCGACTTTGATATCGGCCAACACCACCGGCTGGTTACGGTCGAGCAAATAGTGGAAAATCTTCTCGCCGTGGATCAGTTCATCCTTGGCTTGTTTCATAGCCCAAGCTGCCATACCAGGGTAACCCTGGTCGTCGAACCACGCTGATGCTTTGTAGTATTTGTACCAGTTCCCCAGCTCGTGGTTCTGTTGAGCGTTAAGGGCTGCTACGATATCATCGCCTTCTTCGCCTTCGACGGGCTCCTCGGCTGGTTCTTCGGCGGGCTCCTCGGCTGGTTCTTCGGCGGGCTCCTCAACCGGTTCTTCGGCGGGCTCCTCAACCGGTTCCTCGACGGGCTCCTCGACGGGCTCCTCGGCTGGCTCTTCGGCTGGCTCTTCACCTTTGGCGTCGGGTTCCTTTGCCTCTTCCTCCTCCTCGGAGGGTAGCCGCTTAGACTTTTCTTGCTCAAAAAGGGGAGTCGAAGGGCGAGCACTGTTCGAGCGCACAGCCTCCATCAGATCGTCTATGGTCATATTGTCTTTCATGATAATTCTCCTTGAAACGTCATTTCCATCTGATTAGGCGCGCTTTGATGTTGTCCCAACTCTCTTCCTCGAAGTCCTTCTTCGGAATAGCCATTCGCATCATAGGCATCGCCACCTGGGCTGGTCTTCTGGAGTTACCCATCAACCCCATCATCGAATCGGCCTGCGACTTGATGTTCCCTATGCTGTTGAGGGTGCTGCCACCAAGCATGGGCTTCATTGCTTCGAGGGTGTGGACGATGGCATCCCGCACAGACCCGACTTGTTCAGGCGTACCGGTTTTTTGGATGCGCCGGGCTTCGGGTGTCAGGATAAAGGGTACTGCGAAGCTGATCGTAAACCGGTTGCCCTTGGTCTCGCCCACCGCGCTCTTGAAGTAGCGGGGCACAATACCGCTGGGTCGGTCACCCAAATCCTTTACCATGAGTACGCCTGGGGTAACCGCCCTTGAGATCATCGGCATAACCGCCGAAAGCAACACCTCCTCGATTTTTTCAAGTAGATGCGCTTGAACGCTCGTATTTGGGTAAAGACGGGTAATAAGATTACGAGCCTTGGAAGGCCAAGAAAGCGCCGGATTTTTGTAACTGACGCCTGTTTTAGGGTCGACGTAATTGCCAGGGTCTGGCCAGCCCTCCGCTACTAGAAGCCGATCATACTCCTCGTCAATTTGAGCGTTGAGATCCTCATCGAACAGTGGATCGAAGCCGTAAGCCTCAGTCAGGAGCTTCTCGGTGGGGTCTGCATCAGGCCCAAACGGGTCGCGTCCCATGACTACCCCTCCTCGACGGAGAAGACCATTCCACAGTTGCGACAACGATAATGGTTTAGTTTCCCCAATTTCCCCAGCAGAACACCCGGACCGTTGCATGCGGGGCAGGAAGGAGCGTCATCCTCGTCGAAAGACTCATCGAGGGCTTGAACGGCCACCTCAGCGTTGCAAAGGCGGCACTTATGGTTCTCGAAGCGACTCGCCTCGTTCAGTGGGCCACCGCACTCAGGACAAAATAGGTCGTGGGGCATACCGGCACTGCTACTTTCTACGTGCCTGAAGCACACGTTGAAATTCTTGCTTCATCCACCAAAGTTTCACCAGTCCAAGAGCGACCAGCCAGAGCTTCGATGTCCACAAGCGTAACTTCGGACGTAACCCGTCCTAGTTGTTGAAGATTCAAAGCGGCGTTCTCATCCCGGTCGAGAATAATGCCGCAACTTTCTCACGTTCGGACAGCAGAAATTCCTTTTTGACTTCTCCACAGACCGAGCAGCGCTTGGACGACGGAAACCAACGGTCGGCGATGACGATTTTGGTGCCATAGATCGCAGCCTTGTACTCAAGCTGCCGTCGTAGCTCACCCCATCCTTCGTCTGAGATTACTCGTGCCAGCTTGTGGTTTCTCATCATCCCTTTAACATGCAAATCCTCAACTACCACCGTTTGGTTCTCGCGGCAGAGTCGAGTCGTTAATTTATGAAGAAAGTCGTGACGAATCCAAGAGATACGCCGATGTAGCCGGGCCAACTTCATCGCTAATTTTGCTCGGTTCTTCGATCCCTTCTGCTTCCTGACGTGTTGGCGTGAGAGGCGAACTAATCTCTTCTGGGCTCTTCTAAGTGCCTTCGGGCCGTCAATCTTTTCGCCAGTTGAGAGTATTACTGAGGTTTTTACACCCAGATCAACTCCGACGATTTCGTTGTTTACTCGTTCTTTCTTTACGTCACCCACATCTACCTGAACGGCGACAAACCAGGCATCGGCAATCCTTTTCACCGTTGCACCCATGATCTTGCCGTCGAACCGTAGTTCTTCTCTTGTTTTGATCCAACCGATCTTCGGCAAACGGATTTGTCGTCCGTCCATCTCAAACTTGTCGTTGGCGACGTAAAAGGCGTCGTTGCACCCCTTTTTCTTGAACTTCGGGTACTTGGCTTTCTTTTTGAAGAAGTTACTGAACGCCCTTTGCAGGTTGACGAATGGTTGGGCGTGCGCGTCTCGGTGAATGTTCTTCAGCCACGGGAATTCTTTGTACTTGATAGTGTTGAAGCACTTCTTCAGGTTACGGCCGTTCGGCTTTTCGCCTGCTTCGTACAACCACTTCCACTTGGCCAACGCCCAATTATAAACGAATCTCGCCGTCCCGCACGCGCGGCGGAGGTAATCCTCCTGCACAGCGTGCGGGACGAGACGTATCTGGTGGGCGAGAATCATTCGACCTTCCTTTTATCTTACATCAGTTCTACCCCTTATCTTGCAAAACGGAGGGCGACGCGCGTTTATTCTACCGCGCCAGGGGCCATGGGCATACCAGGACCGCTTTGAAGCATCGGTAGACGTTCTTCGACCAGGGCTACCTCTGCCGTCATCATGACTGTTGCCACGGAAGCAGCGTGTTGAAGCGCACAACGCGTCACCAGGAGGGGGTCAACAATCCCGTCTTTCATAAGATCACAGAAGCGGTCCTTGGCTGCATCGTAGCCCAGCGTTTGCGATTTCGAGGAGATGATCTTGTGAAGTACCACCTCGGGGTGCAGCCCCTTGCCGACATTTTCGACGATCTGGCGCGTCGGCTCGGTCAAGGCATACTTCAGCACTTGAAGGCCGAGGAGTTGGTCGCCCTTTAGCGTCTTATTGAGCTTGTTCAAGGCACGCAGACAGCGCAGGTAGGCCACGCCGCCGCCTGGGACGATTCCGCTCTCCATCGCAGCCTGGGTGGCACTCAGCGCGTCGTCAACGCGATCCTTGCGCTCCTTCAGTTCGATCTGAGAGGCCGCACCTACGCGGATCACAGCGACACCGCCGGACAACTGGGCCGCCCGGACGCGCAGTTCTTCGCGCTCGAACTCGGTCTTGACAGACTTTATGCGTCTGCGAAGAGACTTCGCACGTTCTTGGATAAGCTTACGGCGTTCCTTGTCGTCCATACCAATGATTGTGGTGGCGCGTCTGCGAGCGACAGCGCGACGCACCACACCCAGTACAGTAGGTTGGGTGGAGTCATCCAAATCGTCGTCGTCGCCGTGGCCTCCTATGATGGTTGCACCAGTCAGAGCTACGAGATCCTCCATCTCATCGCGGCGTTTTTCGCCGAAACCAGTGGCTTTGACCGCCGCTACAACCAGCGTACCCTTGACGCGGTTGACACATAGCGTCTGAAGCGCTTCACCCGTTACGTCGTGGGCGATGATCAATAACGGACGACCAGAGTTCGAAGCGGCATTGAGCAGCCCGACAATCTCGCGTAGCGTCGTAATCTCGCGATCCACAAGCAGCACAAATACACCTTTGGGGTGGTCCAGGACTGCTTCCAACTTCTCGGAGTCAGTGACGAAATAAGGGGAGATGAAGCCCTGATCCAATTCCATGCCGTCTACAACTTCCAATTCCATTTTGGTGGTTTGGCCGTCCTCAATGGTGATAACGCCATCCCGACCCACCTTTTGGGCAGCTTCAGCGATCACCTTACCGATCCCTTCGTCGCCGTTGGCCGAGATCGTCGCAACGTTGCACACATCTTCGTCCGTTTTCACAGGCTTGGCAAAGTCATCCATCGCTTTGAGGCAAACTTCGACGCCCTGGTCAATGCCTCGTTTCAGCTCGATGGGGGCCGCTCCGGCGGCAATAAGCTTAAACCCTTCGGCGAAAAGAGATCGCGCCAGTACGGTTGCAGTTGTTGTACCGTCTCCGGCTACCTCTGCTGTCCGTGCTGCTGCTTCCTTGAGCATCGCCGCCCCTAAGTTTTCGAAAGGGTCCTTGAGCGCTATCCACTGAGCAACCGTAACGCCGTCCTTGGTTGCGATAGGCGGCCGGTAGGGTATTTCGATAATTACGTCACGTCCGCGTGGGCCAAGGGTTGCCTGTACTGCGTTCGCCAGGGTGTTTACTCCGGCGAGCACCTTCTCACGGGCTTCTTGTCCGAATATTATCTCTTTCGCCATGTGAAAACTCTCCTCTTGGGTTTTTCTGCCTCGCCACCTATCTTACCACCCAACAAAAACAGCAAGCAAGCTCTTGACAAACTGAGGTAGAAACTGTATAAATCTTCTATGAAATCGAAGGAAGAAAAACGAGCCGTGGGATGTCTGCTGGGACAACTGGCTGGAGATGCGTTAGGTAGCCTAGTAGAATTTGAGAGTCCACAGGCCATCGAGCAAATGTATCCTGACGGCGTACGCGATCTAGCCGACGGTGGCACCTGGAATACCGTTGCCGGGCAGCCGACGGACGACTCCGAGCTGGCGCTTATGTTGGCGCGTACACTGGTGAAATGCGGTACCTACGATTCCGCGAAAACGCAGAAGGCGTACCTTTTCTGGTTAAATTCCGATCCGTTCGACTGCGGAACGACCACTTTCCAAGGGTTACAAGGTCACCCCAACTCAAAGAGCCAGAGTAACGGTGCGCTGATGCGCATCAGTCCGCTGGGCATCTTCGGAGCCCATCGTCCTTCGCATCAGATCGCCGAATGGGCGCGTCAGGACGCGCTGCTCACCCATCCTCACCCAATATGTCAACAATCAAACGCGCTCTTCGCCGTAGCTCTCGCCCATGCCATTCGTACGGGATGCAAGGCACCAGCCCTCTATCGACAGATCAAAAAATGGGCCAAGCAGATGAAAATAAAGAGGAGTCTGCTGAGGGTCATCGATGCCGCTGTCTCTTCACCTCCATCCGACTACGTCTACCACGAGGGATATGTGCTGATCGCGTTCCAAAACGCTCTCTGGCAGCTGCTACACGCCTCGGGTCCCGAAGACGGTATAACGAATACGGTAAAGCGCGGTGGCGACACCGACACTAACGCAGCTATCTGCGGTGCGTTGTTGGGCGCGGTATACGGTCAAGACGCTATCCCGACTCGATGGGTGGACAAGTTGTTAAACTGCCGCCCTGCGAAAGGTGAATTAAACGTACAGCAACCGCGTCCCAAGTGTTTCTGGCCCGTGGACGCGGTTGAACTAGCAACACAACTACTGGTTGCTTCGAGTTAGGTGCTTTTACGTGAGTTCAGATTACTGGAAAGGAAAACGGCAATCGAAAGCTCCCCGTAAACCACGAGAACGTCCCACCGACCAGGCGGCAGTTGAAAAAAAATCGCTGCCCGCTACAACAATCACCAGTAATCCCAACGAATTGCGTCTTACTTTAGTCTATTTTCATCATGGAAATCACGCAAAAAATGGAAACATTCATCCACTGAACCAAGGAGGCTGGTGGTATTACAACGCCACCTTTGCCGAACTGGACGAACGCTGGTGGGTGGTGGAAGTGCACGCCGACGACATCAAACTCATCCGCGCCGGACAGTGGCCGGATGGAAAAAAGAAGGGGATACCGCCCCAGGCGGTTCAAGTGATCGCGATAAATCGGGGCGCGAACACCAACATGCGTATCCGAGGGTTGACGCCGTCGGAGGCCCTGCAACAGATCACCGAAGCTGAAATTCCCGACGGTGGTAAGATGTAAATGAAACGGAGGCCCTCGGGCCTCCACGAGACCACGGTTCAGGCCGTGTAAGAGGCAGGTGGGGTGCCGGAACGATAGGAAATAGCGCCTGCGTTCCGGCACCCTTTGGTTTTAACCACGTGAGTATCTTCGTCGAACGTCCAAAAGGAACGAGCCCGTGAATTTGAAAAAGCTCCTCCTCGGTAAGAATAAGCCGACTCACGACGATTTCCTTCAGACAACACTTACCAAAAAAGAGGCTGAGCTGGCCGACTTCAAGAAGCGGCTTAAAAAGGAGACCGCCGCCAAAAGAAAAGCTGAGTTGGTTAATTCCAAGAAGCAGCTTGAAAAGGAGATCGCCGCTAAAATTGTGCCGATCTCTGTTTCCCAACTCGACCACGACTTCACAGAAACGCTCCGGCGATTCCGCGAGCAGATCACTCAAGCCTTCGCAATACCGCCGGAGACGCTAGGCGTCTCAGCACAAGCCCATTTGAACGGGATAACAGCACTTGGGCTCCTCCAGCTCTACGAACACGTTAACGCGTTACCCGAGCCTTGGCCGTTGCAACTACCTCTCTTCAAGGTGCTCTCAGCGACCCATTTTGAAGGCGCACCACAGAATGGGTGGGACCCTTACGATTCATTTAATCATCACTGCATGAGGCTCGCCATCTTTCCGCTGGAGGAGGTTGCCGTAGCCGAAATACGCCTGGGCGCAGAGGCGATGAAGACGCTGTTGCAAAATCGGGATATGAGTACCCTCGTTGATAGTTACCTCCTCCTCGAACCGATAGGTACGCTCAAAAGCGTACGCTCGTCTCGCGTACGGGCGCGAATTGCAAGCTTTACCGAGGTGGCTATCGCAGTGAGCGAACGGGATTTGAGTTAGGGCGTCGCTCGAACTTCTCAGTTAAGCAACTGCGATTTGGAGGGCATCGAATCGTATACGCGTTTCCAAAGATGGCGCGTTTTTTCTTCCTCTATTAATTCATCGAGGCTGGGAACCTCGCCCTTGTAAAGCGGGTAGTCGAAGTGGTCATGGAGCAAATGGTGGAGCCCGACGATTAAGAAGTTCCAAAGGTAGCCGACTCTCGGTTGTTTGGCTTCATCGGCCATTTCATTTTGGAAATGCTGAATGAACGCTTCCAACTCAGCGGAAAACTGCTCAATTTTCGAGTTGCCTTCCAGCTGAGTAGTAAGGAGCAGACGATAAGAGGCGATCACATAGCCAATCATATTCAGTGCGTTGGTGTAGAAAAGGTCCACGGCAAACGTAGGAAGATTATCAGGGTGATCTTTGGGCAGCGAATGCCGACCGATGACCCCCTGTATTTCGAATTCCAGCGTGGTCACCGCTGAAACGAGTAACCCCGTAGCTTCTTGAACCAACGCAGGCATCTGAATGGCGTCCTCGGTCACGTCTGTCTCCTTTCCTGTTCCGTATCTTACTCCTTTGACGCGGTAAGATGAAAATTAGAAGAGTTGAAAAATGATGTTTTTCAAAAACTGGACGATGCCCGATGAAATCTTCGTAGAGCTGCAAAAAATCAAGTACGTCAAAACGACGCCGAAGCAGGAGATCTTCGACAGTAACAGTAGCAAAAAAATCTTTGCGCCAGGTCTATCCACCTACGAAGTCACCCTGACGTTCGGTCCTCCCCAGGAGGCTGACTGGTTCGACAATCCGTGCGAAATGACCTTCTCTTGCGACACCGAGGAACAGATGTACGACCCTCGGTTCAAGGAGGGAGAGTGGTATTTCTTTACGCGTGAACCAGCAAAAGACGACGAATTCGGACAGCCTCAACTGCGGCCGGTCACCATGTTCGAGATGTTGGAAATCATCGTGGAACGAGATATGAAGGAAAATTAAAACTCTTGACAAACTCTGACTGTTTTGCTATATTGAGGGCCGAGGAGGTCGGAATGGTGAGAGGCTATCTGACTAAAATGAGGGAACGAACTATTGAGTTTCCTGAGCGATTTCTTTCTCAATTTCAAATCCATTGATCTCTCATGCGCTCCATAATACCACCGAATAATCTGGCGTGCTGCCTTTGTGGGCACGCAGTGCAAGCCAATAATTCCACGCCGTTCTTCCAGGACGCCCTTGGCAACGTTCAACGGGTGTGCTTCGACTGCCAGGAACGGTGCCCTACCTGTCAAGGAACAGGAATGAACCGTGAATTCGTTTTGGGTGGCGAAGCGAAGCCGCCGATACAAGTCTCCTGCCCCAGCTGTTTTGGCGACGGCCTCGTCGACCGAGCGCTAAGCATTGAGTACGGGCTGATTGTGCGCCCTGAGAGGCCGCCCTTCGGCGTTTACCGAGCGCACACTCTGCACGCCGTATTACAGGACGACGCAGTGCCACTGGGCGTCTTTGGCTCCACACAGTACTTCGATGAAGACGACGAGCGCTCGATAGCTTGGAAACGGAACGACGGCGCTCCGTACACCTTTTCCTACCATGCTGAGGTAGAGTTGGAGGGCCGGGGTTTCCGCTGCACACTGCTCCTCAACCGCCGTCACTTAGTTGAGAATTTCTCGACAAGCTGGTCTGGTGGGGAGGCACGCCCATTTATCAAAATAATGTGGAGTTTGAGTACGAAAAAACTTGGGAGATTGAGCAATTCACCGGCGCAGTTCAGAACCAAAAAACGCATCGACCGTCAGACCGGACTCGTTGATTACGATCACCCTCTTGTAGTATGGATAGTAGCGCTCGACCTGCCGGAAACACATGAAGCCATCGAATTACTGGTGCACGAGGAAATGCCGTGAACACTACGAGATGCCCAACTTATCCCGCGCAGTGGGAGGACGGCCGCTGGCGGAATGGTTACTGGCGAAACCGCTGCGAAAATATTCAAAAAGTAACCGAAGCATCGCTCCAACCCCGGCTAAACCAAAACCTCTCCGATGATGGCATCGTCGGGCACCTCTACCTCTTTTTGAAGATACAAGGGGTCCCTGACGCCCATATCGTGGTCTTCTTCGATATTAATGACCCCGGTGGTTTTCGCGACATGTTCTACG
>Ga0307928_10004067_pt1 | contig 11135 bp, 15 predicted proteins | sample AceLakmetagen232_FD_201815 | JGI IMG/M metagenome (GOLD analysis project Ga0307928, IMG submission 201815) | Saline water microbial communities from Ace Lake, Antarctica - #232 | ecosystem: Environmental > Aquatic > Non-marine Saline and Alkaline > Saline | place: Antarctica: Ace Lake...
TTAAGGTTTTAAATTCTCGGTCAGATATCTTTTTTAGAAGCCCCGATGTTCTAGCGGCTACAAAAAGCTTAACAAAGATTTTGTTTTCCCAAGATTTATCCAAAGCGTCAAACTCTTTTTGGATTTCAACGGTAACCATTTTTTCGTCTTTGTATTTTTTGGGGGGAGTGAGGTCCTCGATAGGGAGACCGAGTTGTTCTCTAATAGTGTTCTTCTGTTTTTCAATATTTTTGTCTTTGGCCATTGTCCTAATTAAAACATAAAATCTTTAGCAAAAACTACCCGCTTTTTTTCATTGTTTCTGTTTGATTTAAAGTCATTTGGTTGAAGCCCTGAGGCTCTTCTGATAAGTAATTGTCGACTTCTTTGCGCATAATCCGCCAGGATCTGCCGACTTTTTTACCAAAAATTTTTCCCGGTATTCTTTCTTTACTAACTAGGTCATAGACAGTTCGAGAACTGACTTTAAGAAGTTGTGCGGTTTGATCAATGGTGAGAATTGCGTCTTTGTTTTCTTCTACCATTTTGAAGATACTCCTTTTTAAAATGAATTTAATACATTATAGGTGAAGATAAGAGAAGAAGTCAAGGGGAAATTTGAAGCAAATATTAAACAAATATTATTTAAACCCAATTAATGACAAAAAAACCAAACACTATTTGTTATTTGGATTAAGTGTCATCTGGTACATTTCACCGGGTTCTTAAGACATATATCTTTCAACTTCGCGGCGCAAACGCCAAGAGAGGCCAACTTTTTAGCAACCCCTATTTTAGGTCGTGTTATAATGAATATGTGGAATATTCTAAGGACAATTTAAAAGAATTTATGTTAAAAGAAATTGAGGTTATCCAAGACATAATAAAAAGGATGGCGTCTAATTCTTTTTTGATAAAAGGCTGGTGTTTAACTCTTGTAGTCGCTACTTTATTGATTAGCGGTAAAGCTCTTAATTCATTTATTGCTTTCATACCCTTAATAACCTTTTGGATTTTAGATGCATATTTTTTACAGCAAGAGAAACTTTATAGAAGTTTATATAAGTGGGTAATATCTAATCGAATGAAAACAAGCGATTTTTTATTCGATATGAATACATCTAGATTTAAAGAATCTGTACCAAAAATATTTAGGTTAATGTTCTCTTTTACCCTAGGTCTTTTCTATGTCTCTATTTTTTCAATTACAATTATTTTTATATTAGTAATTAAATTAAAGAAAGGATGGTTTTAGTATGGCAAGAAGAGTATTTTTTAGTTTCAAATATGAAGATGTATCAAGATCAATGGTTGTTAGGAAAAGTTGGGTCGCCCAAGGGAAAGAAGCCGCCGGTTTCATTGATGCGGCAGATTTTGAAGCAATAAAAAGACAGGGTCCTCAAGCTATTAAAAATTGGATAGACAAACAACTTGACGGAACTTCCGTAACGGTTGTTTTGGTTGGAGAAAAAACTTGCGGCAGTAGATGGGTAAAATACGAAATTAAAAAGAGTATAGAAATCGGAAACGGGTTATTGGGCATAGATATAAGTAAAATAAAAGATTTACAAGAAAATACATCTGAAAGGTGTGGAAAAATTCCCGAAGGATATGAATTTTATCTTTGGAATAACGATGACGGATATCATAAAATGGGTGATTGGATTGAAAAAGCGGCAAAAGATGCAGGGAGATAGTGGCTGTTTATTCCTCTTGGCATCTTCTTTCTGGGGTGTCAGCAATAGGTACAGAGATGGAATGGAAAAGTGTTGTTATGCCAATAATTCTTGGTTTTCTTATAACATTAGTTTTTATGATTTTTAAAAACGTGGGGAGAGAAAAAATAAATGAAAAATTCACAAAAACCCCTTAAATGATTTCATGCCTTCTTCAACATCGGTATTGGCAAGAGTAATATAAATTGTGGTGGTCCCGATGTCGGCATGGCCCAGGATCCGCCTTAGGGTTTCAATATCTTTGGTCTGTTTATAAAATTGTGTCGCGTAGGAATGTCTTAATGTATGAGGTGATATTTTTTTATTATTAATGTCAGCCTTAAGAGCATACCGCCTAACCATTTGTTGAATGTATCTGTCGGAAAGTTTTTTTCCTCTCAGGGTCGAAAAGAAATAATCGCCTTTCGGTCTTATCTTGCGCCAGGCTTCAAGCAGGTCTACTAAATATTCTGGTATGGCCAGATCTCGGTCTTTATTCCCCTTGCCGTTTACTACTCTTAATTTTCCTTTGGTAAGGTTAATGTTTCCCGGCCTTAAATTAGTAACCTCGGCAAGTCTTAATCCGCAGTGAAGCATTAAAGACATTATTGCTTTATTTCTTAAACCGGTGGGGTAGCGCTTGTTTGGCTGCTTAAGTAAATTTTGCGCTTCTTCCGGTTCTAAAACGGCTGGTAGCTTTTTTCTTGTCATATTTAGCTTAATACTACGTATTATCTGTATTATACATAGCATATAGCACCATTTTCAAGGTGTCAAGTATAAAACGTACTATATAGCAAAATATCTATTGACAAATTAGTCGACTAAATTTATGCTTAAAGCAAGTATCTAATGAAAAAAACAATTCTCTTATCAGCCTGTTTAATCATCGGTGTTTTCTCCTTATGGCAGATTACCAATGTCTTTGCCGAAAAAGTTGGTTCTTCCCCTGAGTCAAGTTCTACTTCCAGAATAAAAACTCTTGATAATGAACTCATTTCTTTGGGTGTCGGCACCACCGCCTCCGGGGCTTGGGGAGACTGGGGAATAATGTGGAACCGGATTTATTCATCCGCAAATTGGATACCCAGTGGGACAGCGTCTGTTGGTGATGTTGCTTTGGGCGTAACCTTTTATGGCAACTCAAGAACCAAACAAACCGGTACAGCGGCTGTGCCAGTAGACTATAGCCAGCAGTCCTTGGTTAAATGGGATGACGCTTATGGTGGTGACGAAACCGGAGAAGAAGCCAGCTGGACCAACACGGCTGGGAGCGCTACCACCGGTGTCTGGAAAGATAACCGCACCGGTCTTTACTGGAGTGTTGGTGTGGGTTCTTTAGCCAATCAATTTACTATTGCCACTTGTGATTTTTTTACCACTACTCCCAGGGGCAATTATGCCGGCACGGACAACGACTGCGGCGGAGCTATCAACAAATGCGGGACTTATTCCTTGGAGGCGGTCACCGGTCAAGGGGCTAAAACCGACTGGTATCTGCCCAGCCAAAAAGAACTTATGCAGGCCTATATGGATGGTATTTATAATCAAAACGCAACTTTTGCCACTACTAGCCTCTTTTGGTCGTCTACGGAGCTTTCGTTCTATTCCGCCGGCGCTTGGCTCGTGGACTTGGCCGGCGGCGACACGAGCGGCAGCACTAAGACCGATAGCTACACCGTTCGGTGTGTTCGCCGAGACTGATTTGTTAGAATTTGCTTAATTTAAAATTTAATATTTTCTTCGATTTTTTTTGACATTTTTTAAAACAGCTATTAAAATAAAGAGGCGGTAGATTTTAGCGCTTCAACCAAAACTTTGGCTCTGAGCGGTAAAGGAAGCCCAAACATTAGTCTGTTCCGCCACACCTCATAGGTATTAAGATAAAACAAAAAGATTTTTTGGCTGAAATGCCAACCAGTCTTTTGAAGATTAAAAAAAGTTGGCGGAAATAACAAGCAACTTTTGGTCGTCTACGGAGAATTCGAACAATTCCACCAACGCTTGGAACGTGAACTTGAACAACGGCAACACGAACAACAACAATAAGACCAATAGCAACACCGTTCGGTGTGTTCGCCGATACTAATTTGTTTGGGCTTTTCGCTTTCATAACAGACTTGCTTATTGTTTTTTAGCCCATTTTAACCAACCGAGTATCATTTTACCGATTTCTTCATGTTGTTCAATAATGTAGTCATGTTTATGAGGAGAAATCAATTTTAATTCGTAGGCCATTCTTAACCGGACTTTTAATTGATCAAAAGCGATTGAAGATTGGCTGATTATTTTTGGTTTTTCTTGATTCGGCAAGCTATTGGCCCAAATCACCAAATCTAAAGTTTCCCAGCTTAAATCTAAAATTGACTGCCCTAAAGTATATTTATAACTTTTTGGGAAGTGATGAACTAAAAGATAGAGATATTTTTGATGTTTATATAATATTAAATATAGAGGTAGGTTATCCATATTGGCTATAATTTAAAACAACGATAATCTTTTGTTGGCTTAAGATACTTTTTCAATTCACCAAAGTGTTTTTCATAAATATTTTTTCTTAAGCGGTAACAGTTGCCATGTTTAAAGTGGCCATAATAAGAGTTTACTATAGCCAACATTGTTTTTATTTCTTTTTTGCCGGGTGGCTTTGATATAGGCAAAATCATTTGCTTTTGATTATTGGAAACTAAAAGAAGACCTTGATTAAAATAGTGAAGTTTGGTTTTCAGGTTGCCGATCACTCTTTTGCGCGACAAAACATAGTTCGGCTTAACAATATAGCCAACAAAATCAACTCCCTGATAAACAGAGCCGGATTTGTCTTTTTTCGGATGAAGCTCCAGTTTGAGTTTTTCTTTTAAAAAATGGTCAATTTCTTTGCGCCATTCTTTTAGCTGTTCCGGGTTTTCAGACAGCAAAACCAGGTCGTCGACATATCTAAGATAATATTTTACTTTTAATTTTCTTTTGACAAATTGATCAAGTTCATTAAGATAAACATTGCCAAAAAACTGGCTTGTCAGATTGCCGATGGGCAGGCCTTTGTTTTCAGGTGCATTAAACAAGCTTTTATGGGCCGGTATTTGCTTAAAAAGATCTTTTTCTCCCTTAAAAAAATAATTTCTTGTCGGATCATGGAAAATAATTGTTTTGGCAAGCCAAAGAATCTCTTTTTGAAAAATTTCTCTTTTAATAATGGCGTAAAGAATATTTTTATCAATCGTTGAAAAGAAACTTTTAACGTCCAATTGAAGATAAAAAGCGTTTTGAGTTTTGTTTTTGGTAATTTGACAAATAAATTTTCTCAGGCGAAAAAGCGCCTTGTGAGAGCCCTTTTCTTTTCTACAGGCAAAAGAGTCAAAAATAAAACGACGATCAAAATAGGGCTCGATTTCGTTAATAAGCAAATGGTGGATAATCCGGTCACGAAAGTCAGCCGCAAAAATCTCACGCAGCTTAGGGTAGATGATAGCAAAACACGCTGAACGGCCCGGGCGATAGATATGATTTTGTAATTCTTTTTGTATAGCCAGAAGTTTTAACTCACAGTTGATTTCAAATTTTAAAGCATTGATGGTTTTTCGCTTCAGCTTCCGACAGGAAAAATAGGCCTTAAAAAGTTTTTGAAGAGTAAAAAGAATTGGTTCTGCCTCTTTTTTTCTCTTAATGATACCTAGATTTTTACCTATTTCTAAATCGAAGATATAGTCCAAAAACTGCTCCAAAAAGAATTACAATCCCCCCGATTAATATCCAAGGAAATTTATTTTTTGTTGGTTTTTGAGTTTGAGCTTCATCTTTAAAAAGCAAAAGCTGTTCCGGAGTTGCTTCCTTGACTTCTTCTTTGGCAGGAGTAACCTTTGCTTTTGAAGCTATTGACTGTTCCTGACTAATTTCTTCTTTGGGAGTGATGTTGATAAAATCCTTGGCCGGACTGCTGATGAAAACACCCCGAGGTTTGGCCGACATTTCATTGGAGTAATCCCCTGGCATACAGTTATTAACGGCTTTGACTTTAAAATAATAAGTTGTTTCTCCGGAAAGATTATTAACCGTATAACTGGTGGTGTTTTGATCACCAACGTTAGGATTGCCGAATTGAAGATTATTGGAAGAAGTTCCGTAGGCAATCAGATAATAAGTTACAGGATTAGTGGCTTTAGTCCAGGTCAGAGTAACACTATTGATTCCGGTAACAGCGCTGTTTAAAATCGGAGCGCTACCTGGCTTAGTATCATTACAAACTGGAGCACTAACAGGGCCATTATTATTGGTACTATTACTAGAGCTTTGATAAGTAGCAAATTTAGTGAAATGTTTGGTCCAAACAGCCAAGTCATTGCCGGCATTTATTTTACAATCGCCGTCTGCTGGCAAGGCATCACCTACTGTTTGTGAATCTTCGGAACAGACATCAGTAATTTCCGTAAAAGCCAAACCGGTGCGGGTATAGCCGACTCTTTTGTCTTTTTGATCAGGAAATAAAATCCGAACACCTTTGTTAAAAGAAAGTTTGGCTCCGGAAAAGCCGATTTCAATCGCCTGTTCTAGAGTTTTGGTTATTCCGGAAGTTTCCGGTAAGGTGACTGTTGCCACTGTTGGTAGTATCATCACTTTGTTCCAAGAAGTATCGGCGCTGGTGACAGTGGTATAGTCAGGGATATTAATATTAGCCCGATCAAAATTAACCGTTGTTTGCCTGATGGTACCGGTTCCGTTTGTAATAAAAGAACTGTAATCTAAAGAAGGACTGGTAGTGTCGCTGGTAACATTAACGGTTAAAATCTTGTCGTGAGCGAAAATAACACCTTGCGGTGTGGTGTTGTTCAGATTGACAACTCCGCTTCCATTAGGGGCTGTTTGAGTGGAGCTTAAAATTCTTAAACCAAAATTTGTATCTTTTGCAATAACATTTGGAATTTGGACAAATAAAAAGCTAAACAAAAAAACTAATAAAAAGAATCCGTAAAATAACTTTTTATTGAAAATAAATTTGAAATAGGATAATTTCATTTTTTTATTATTTGGCGGTTACTGTTAAAACCATCTGAAGGCTGTAGACGCCAACAGCCTGTTCAGCCGGTATTTTCTGACTGATGTTTATACCCTGCATAGTCCAGTCCCCGTTTTCATCGGAAGAGTTATCTCCACTTAAAAGAGTGATACTGTCAACAGTTCCCTGATTAAAAGCGGTAGTGGAGCCTTTGGTAAGGCCGGTACTAATATCGGTAGTGGCATCCTGACCATAATTTATAGTCGCTTCACTGGCGTCTACAGTCATTTGGCCGTTAGTGCAGCCGGAGCCGGTAGGATCGTTAAAATCATAATCAACAGTTCCGTCCCAAACATCGGTTGGATTGACTGCGGCTAAAGTTACATCCCAACCACCGGTGACACCGGCAGGACGATTATCAATATATATCTGTTCGCCGGCTGTTCCTAAAGTGCCGCTAATGGTTTGGCAGTTAAAATTAAAAGAGGTGTTGTTCATATTAACAACCGGGCTGGCGACGGGAACGAAGCTGGCATCAACAATATCCGTGGAAATACCGGCTAAAGGCGTGGTGGAAATACCGGTATCGGTAAAATCAACCCAGCCGACATCTTCAGACCAGACATAGTCGGAAAAAACACCGGTATCCAAGGCCACCGTCACATTAGAGCCGTAATTGGTGAAATCAAGATAAGCGCCCGTATTCAGAACTTTGGCTTTGCCGGTAACCGCACCGGTTGTTAGATTAACACTAACCGGTCCTAAGGCATTATCAATAGTGCCGAAAGCCGCCCAGCCGGTATCTTCCAAAAAAGCGTAACCGGAAAGAATACCGGTGCCATCATCAACAAAAACATTGGCGGTATAATCGGTAAAATCAAGATAACTATTACCAGTGTTCATTATCTTGGCATGGCCGGTTATAGAAAAACTGCTGGCATCAGTTTTTTGGGGATTTACCAATAAAAAGAGGAAGCCAAAATTCAGGCAGACAAGAATAAGAAAAATATTAATGATTTCTTTTTTGGAAAACTTCATTATAAAAATAAAAATGTTTACAAAAACCATAGCTTGTTTTCAAAAAATAGCTAGGAAACAAGCTATGGGTATTTTCTTTCAAATATTTCACTTTAGCCTATATAGCTGCGATAGTTATCACCATTTGAATAGCGTAAGCTTCAGCCGGCTTTTCGGCAGGAATCTTTTGGCTGACACTAACTTCCCTTAAAGTCCAGTCGCCGATATCATCAGAAGCCGCTTCACCTGTCATTAAAGTGGCACTGTCGGTTACCCCTTGGTCGAAAGCTGTGGAACCACCTTTAGTAACATTACCGGTGGTACAACTAAGACAGGTTCCTTTGGTAACAACTGATTCAGAGGCATCGATGGTCATTTGACCGTTTGTTTCTCCGGAACCGGTAGGGTCATTAAAATCAAAAGAGGAAGTCGAGCCATCCCAAAGATCAGCAACATCGTTGGCAGCTATGGCAATAGTCCAACCAGAATCGGCCCCGTCAGGGTTAGCAACATAAATTTGTTCCCCATCTCCATCACTAGACCCGAGAATCCCTGTGGTGGTTTGATAACTGAAACTGAAAGTAACCGCTCCCATTGTTACCGTAGGGCTGGCAACAGTTGCATAAGAATTGTCAACAATATCCACGCTTTTAGTACCAGGATTAATAGTCTGGTTAAAAGTTGGAGTTTCAGTAGCAAAAATTGTATTTTCCCCGACAATTCCTAGAAATATTAAGACAGCTAATATCCCTAATTTTTTTATTATTTGTTTGTTTATTTTATTTCACCCCCTTTTAATTATGGATTCGATTATAAGTAAAAAAATATTTAAGATTTTTTTGAACTGACAATCTGAAATCTTATTTTTTTAGTTTTGATAATGTATATAAAATAAATTATTGCTCCGATTAATAAGACAGAATAAATCTCAATAACTAAAGCTTTAGTCACAGGCCAGCTGAAAAATATTAAGGTAGCGTTTAATTGTTTACTATCGTAGTTTACCAATAGATTAGAACGGTACCAGCCTCCCCAAAAAGGTGGGTCAAGCTCAAAATTCAATTCCGAAATATCATCACGCAAAACCAGATATTTTCCTCCAATTTTTTTCTGTTGAAGAATATCTGTTCTTAAAACAGAATGAGTGGTTATAGCAATATCAGGACTTAACGAAGTATTGCCAAGATTTTTCAATTTAGGGGTAAAAACGATAACCCCTTTTTTGTTTTTAGCAGAAGTAAAACCGGTAATTTTTAAATTTCTGATAATTTCTCCGGGAATGGTGATGGCAACCCGTATAGCTGAGCGAAAAGCCAGACTCATGCCTTTTTGAGTTTCGATATTGGGTTTTACTTCCTGAATAACAATACAGCCGTTATGTTCTCCGACATCTACGAATTGAGGGATAGTAATGGTAAAAGGTATAATCACATTGGTATTTGGTTCCAGTATAACGGCAGCTTGTCTTAAGCTGATCCAGGATCCTACACCAGTTTTTGGTTCAGAAAATTGTTTACAGGCAAAACCTCCGCCTGAAGAAGGAGTTGAATCGGTGGCATAAACGCTTAAAGTTTTTTGCCCGGGAGTATTGTTTATAACGATAACTCCCTCTTCTTGGTTGATTCCTGGCCCCAATGTATGGACAAAAATCGATTCTGTTTTTGGATTATCAGGTCTGGGATAGGCAGGTTTGCCGCCAATACCGCCGGATTCAATAGCCATAGCCGTTTGAGGGATAAAGAAAAAAGAAATAACCAAAATCGACACAGCAAGTGATGCAGTTTTAATGCTCATGTTTTTATTATATTTAACTATGAATTAACTTTAGTTCTTAATAAAGAGGCATGTCAAGTGTAAATTTTTTTTAAAGTCCTCCATCCCCTTTTCCCTAGATATATAGAGAAACCTTTTGAATTACTTTGATATAAGTAATCATTGGTAAAAAAGTCGGTGACAACTTAAGATTTTTTTTATTTGCCTGACTTTTAAAAATCAAAACAAAGAAAAGAGAAAATAAAATTAAGCCGCTGAAAAAAGCGATAATTTTGTAATGGTTAAAGATTTTAATTTTATTAAAAATATTTTTAATTTGGTAATTCTCCTAATTTATTTAACAATTTTTCGTTATGAGTTTATTTTAGACAGGTTCAAATTCTTTAACGATATTTTGATTATGGTTATTGCTAAAATATCTTTCCCGGGTTTCTTTCAACTATTATTAAAATATAATGAGCCGGCTGATTTATAGCTTTTACCAACCGACTCTTTTTCTTTTAGCCGAGGTCTATTATAACATCTTCACAGCTTGAACACTTTACCTGACTGTAGCCTTTAAAATAATCATAATTATCATAGTTGCCATTCATCAGGTTTTCCTCGACCTCTTTCGGAGAGCAATTTCCGAAATCATAATCATGGGTGATATCAACTCCCTTGATATAAAATTTCGTACTCCCGCACTTCTCGCATTTCATCTTTTTTTCTGTTTTGACTTTTAGCATTTCTGCTCCTTTCATCTTAATTGACTTAGTTAGGGCCTGAACAAGTCAGGCCTAAACTAAATTAACTATGGAGTTTCTTTAATTCATTTAGAGGTTTAGGGGTAAAATATAAATCCCTTTCAATTCTTAAACCGCCGGGTCCGGTTACTTCTGAAAGTTCCTTTAAGTTGAAATAACCAAGCTCTGTTTCAAGTCCCACAACCAGACCAAAAAAGGTATCCTCTCCATCAAACTCTGTAGCGTACCAAGTCCAGTTAGACCAAGGGGTAAAGAACTTTACATAAGCAACGGCTTCATCTCCCTTGTCCTCTTGTGAATATAGTTTTGGAACTACATTCTTAATTTCTTTTGTTAATAATTTCATTCTCTTTCCTTTCTCTATAAAAATAATTTGCTTCCGCACGAGCGGAATAAAAAGAGAAGGTTCTTAATGTAGTCAAGGTGGAAATTTTACGGTTACCCACCGAGGAATTGGGAGGGATAAATAGCACAGCGGTTTATGCTCACAAAGGAAAATACTACCTTTACGGAAGAAAGGTTCTGCGTATAATCCCTTCCTGGAAGCAAATCAGTCTGGATAAAAGGCTTTTGAAATGAGCTATCATTTTGAAAAAATGAAGCCCTCTTATGCTTCCAGCATAGGAGTAAGGTCTTGAAGAATGAAAGTCCTTATCAGCGTTAGTGAATTTGAAAAGGGGGTTGGGGCGGGGATCGAAGAGCATAAACTAATCATTAGAACCCACAAACATGTAGCCTACTTCTTGTTCATATAAAGGGATAAAATTTCCGTCTTTAAATATAAACCGAGTGCGTATAGATCCAGGTTCACAGCAACGAGGAGCCCATTGTTTTGGACTTCTCCACTCAACATAAAAACCATTTGATGTATCGGCAGGAACTATACTTGAATTATCTTCATTAACAGAAAAA
>Ga0307928_10004068_pt1 | contig 11134 bp, 14 predicted proteins | sample AceLakmetagen232_FD_201815 | JGI IMG/M metagenome (GOLD analysis project Ga0307928, IMG submission 201815) | Saline water microbial communities from Ace Lake, Antarctica - #232 | ecosystem: Environmental > Aquatic > Non-marine Saline and Alkaline > Saline | place: Antarctica: Ace Lake...
CTTGTTTCAGTTTTGTCACCAGGTGGACTTCTCCAAACATTGCCTATTCTTATAAAAGCATCTCCATCATTTCCTTCGCCTATTTGTTCTGATGTAAGATAAGAATAGTCTTCAAGAGATGTAAATACTGTATTATAGATAAGTTTATCAAAAGTTTCTTTTTTACAATGGTCAAAGGGATTACCTTCAAGAAATGCTGTTAATTCAGGCAAACAACTATAATTGTTAATAATAAAGTGAAATATATCATGAATATTATATCCAACGTTAGAAACTTTGACGACTTTACTGCAAGAAGGAAGTGTATTGCTTTTATCATAAATAACAAAATCGTCTGTATAGTCTTTTATCCAAGCAACATCATTTTTATATCTTGATACTACAAAAAATGCCTTTGGGATTCTCATTTATTTTATTTCCTCTTTTTCAATCTAATAATGGCTGTGCCTAAATAACTCTCAATACTGTTTTCAAAACTTCCAGATATTTTGGCAACAATCTTGTCGCAAACATTTTTCATATCCTCTATATGCAAAGTATTATAGAGAATATAACCATATAAAGAGTTCATCAATATTTTGTCTACATAAATATTTTGTGTTTTTTCATTACATTCAGCCAATGAAGCAATAGCAATAAATAAATCAACATTATCGATTGACTCAACTTCTTGAAACTGTTCGCAATCAATAAAGGTGATTTTATCAAATAAATCTGGGTAATGACTTAAATATTTTTTGCATAAATCAATAACATCAGGTAAATCTATAAGAACATATTCATCAAAATCATAAAAAACGCTTAATGTTTTACATAAACCACCAAATCCACCACCAATTTCTACAATCTTTTTCGGGACAAACTTATCAAGCACTTCTTTTATATCTAACGCCTGAGAAACATAAAGAATTGTACAAGGGTTTATTTCATCATCGGATTCAGTTCCTATTATATCATAAAAATGTTTTACGGGATTCCCATATATATCGTTTTCTTTAATTTTATCTATATTATCAATAAGTACTCCTAAACCAAACTTTTCTTGAATTCTGTTCAGGTGTATTTGCCCAACTTTACGCTCTCCGCCTTCTAATACTTTCTGATAGTCTGGATCTCTACGAAAATTAGAAAATGCTTCATCGCTATTGGCCGACAACCTACATTTATCAACGTATGAATTTCCTACACTTCTTTTTAAATTTGTCCAACCATAAAGATTATTGTCCATTATATATTTTCCTTGATTATTTTGTCATACTGAGATTTGTTATATATGTAGTTTTTATGAACAATACCGTAATATTTATTACATCTCATAAAAGAGTCCACCCTTTTTTCAAAACATTCTCCTCCATAGGATGGATATCTTTCAGACATAGGATGTTTATAATGGTATATATCTTCTTTAAATTTTTTTGTTTTTATAATATATATTTGATCTGTAAAACCATATTGAATAAAAAAATTGCCTTTGTCTTCTTCTGCTTTCTCAATAGCGTTGTCATCCTTACACCATCGCGGCATCGCAATAACATATTTTTCATTTGACTCTAACATTGTAATCGATTCTTCTATAAATTTAGAGTCAAGATTATCTATTCCGCAATCTTCACTAACATGAAATAAATAGTCACATTTTGTATTATATATTCCTGTAAAATGTTGAATAGAATAATATAAGCCTTTTAATATGTCTTCTAATGATAGTCCAAAATAATTTAAGACCATCCCCATATTTCTTTGAGAGTTTATAAAGTTAAAATCTATAAAATTCTCGTCGACAAGATTCAATAAATGATTCATACTTACAACATTATTGACTATAACGGTTTTTTCTTCAAAGTCAATGTCTAAAAATTGGCTAAGGTTATGTCGCAATAGATCTTTTTCAAGCAAAAGTTGATATGATTTCTCATAACATGACATTTGAAATGCAATTGACGGCATTATTGTATATTCCAAGGAGACATATTTTTATGAAACCCGAATGATTTCATTTTTCCAAAATTATTTTCTGGCATTGGATTTTCATAAGAAAATATAGCTGCAATTTCAACAGGTGCATACTTAATTCCCTCGTTTAAAAATGCGTCTCGATGATATACGCAAATGTTACCGTCTTCATTCCAATATCCTTGCCTTTGTTCTAATTGCAATCCAAGTTCTTGAGGTATCTCTAAAAGTTTCTTGCTCCGAAGTGAAAACCCACCATTGCCTACTCTAATATGTTCGCTGTCGTCCGTCAAATATGATTTCTCTTGCCAACGCCATGGGGCTCCTATATAATCATATTGTAGCCAATCATTATTCCAACAAGCAGGGTTAATAATATATGCATGGTACTGAATTAGCAGAGCGTGCGATGTTTGAATATATTTTTCTAAATCGCTAAATGCTAAATAATTGAAATCCATTATGTCATTTATTTTTGAGCATTTTTCAAACTCGATTTCTTTCAGCAAACCGTCTGGCCTTTCGTGAGAAATTAATTTTACCGCACCAAAATCTATTTCTTTATAACTTTTTTGTAATGCGTCAATAGTCTCTGTGATTTTGATAGAAGAAACAGCAATCAATGTAACATCAGGTAAATTTATTTTCATTTTTTTAATCCATATTTTTCTCGCAAATATACTTCTTCCTTTTTAATAACATCTTTGCTTATGATTGTATTGCTAGATTGCCCCTCCCAAAGAAATTGTACTGCTGTTGCATCTTTTAAAATAACAGGGGATCCAAATGCTTCAAAAAGTCTTTTATAATAATCACTATCAACATACCAATTTAATTTTTCATCAAAATAAATAATGTTTTTATTTCTAATAGTCAAACCTGTTGGACTTCCAATTAAATTTTTAAATAATATATCGTTGCTAATCTTTGGTATTTGCAATTTAAAAAGACTTTTTTTATCTAATGTATGATAGTACGATGAAACCAACCATCCCCTATTTAAATCAAAATTTGATACAATTTTAGCCAATGAGTTTTCATCAAATAAAAAATCATCCTGACATATAATTTTTATGATATCGCCCGTACAAAGCTCAATAGAACTATTCAGGTTATTTGATAGTGAACCCCTTCCTTCTTTATTCCTAAAATATACTAATGTTTCAGGATATTTTTCGCAAACATGCATAACGTCATCATTTACAGAATGGTCTGAAATAACGACTTCATCTGGTTTATGGGTTTGGCTATAAATTGTTCTCAAGCAAAAATTCAATATCTCTGCTCCCCTATCATGCATTTCGTAACAAGGAATTGCGACGCTAACTTTCATTTAAAAAATTCTCCATTTTTGAAACATTCATTGTAATATTATTAGGCATAAGTTTATTTACCTTCCAAAACGCGGCAATAACCTCTGGCTTAGTCTGTATTGCTAAATCATAAATTGTTTTTTTCTTTGTCCCAACATTGAAAACTCCGCACGCATCTCTTTTGATAAGCTTTATAATCAATTCTGTGATAATATTAACATAGTCAAAATTTCCAACTTGAGTAACTATGGCTTCATCATATGGAAATGGTGTTTGTTTAAAGGATGTTCTAACAATCAAATAATTTTTTGCTCTTGCTTGCACATAAGCATCCGACAATAATTTTGTGTAGGCATACCAAGTCCGATTGTGTAAAGGTATATCTTCTTCAGAAGCATTATTTTGAGAATTACTATAAATATAATCAGTGGATATGTGGATTAATTTTTTGTCATGAAAATTGCAATAATCCACCAAATTCATAACACTTACATAATTAGTTTGCCAATGTTTTTCTCGATCGGGTGAATAAGTATCGGTACAAGCAATACAATTTACAATAGTTCTATACTTGTCCATTTTGCGGTACCAACTTATTTCATTGAAATCTATCCAATCTTGATCTCTACTAATCCAATTCCAATTAGTTTGTTCAATAATTTCTCCGCCGAGTAGTCCGTCGCCGAGAATGACAATATCTCTATTCATTTTTTTCATTATTTATAAAAATTATAAACGGATTTAAATATATATTCCATACAATCCTCATTCAAACTGGGATGAACCCCCAACCAAAAAACATTATTCATAATTTTGTCAGTAACTTTTAAATTGCCATAGACTCGATAAGATCCTTGTGCAAGTTTTTTATACGCTGGATGTTTCAATAAATTTCCGGCAAACAATCTTCGAGTGCCTATTTTGCAGTTGTTTTCTAAATATTTAATTAAATCATTTATATTATTATTGTTGCTTTTAAAAATCACAGGGTAACCAAACCAACAAACATCTGATTCATCTAGAAAATCTGTTTGTATAAACAAACTATTCAATATTTTCATTTTATTTGATAAAAGATTGTAGTTCATTTGTCGTGCTTTTTTAAAATTAGGCAATTTTTTTAATTGGCTAAAACCCAATGCCGCCTGCATATCCGTAATTTTTAAGTTCATTCCTATTTCTGAATAAACATATTTATGATCATATCCATTAGGTAGGTCGCCAAACTGTTGATCAAATCTATGTCCACAAGCATTGTCTTGTCCTGGCAAGCAAAAACATGATTTTCCCCATGACTTTAAACTATTTAATAGTTTGTATAGTTTGGGGTCATCTGTTACAATAGCGCCCCCCTCTCCGGCGGTAATTTGATGAGCTGGATAAAAACTAAAAGTGGACATGATGCCGTATTTTCCAATAGGGACATTATTATAATTACTTCCTAATGCATCACAACAATCAAATAACAAATGTAAGTTATATCTCTTCGATATTTTCGAAATCTCCTTTATGTTTATTGGATTGCCAAGAGTATGCGCTACAAAAATAGCTTTTGTTTTTGGGCCAATTGCATTTTTTATTATATTGCAATCAATATTTAGCGATTTGTAATTCATATCAATAAAAACTGGAATCAAATTATTTTGAATAATAGGATTTATAGTCGTAGGAAATCCACACGCCACAGTAATAATTTCATCGCCGTCTTGGATATTTTCATATCGTTTTCGTAGCGCTGTAATCGCCAACCAATTTGCAGACGAGCCAGAATTACAAGATACAGCGTATTTTCTATTGCATATTTTTGATAAAGATTGTTGAAAATATAAATTATATTTTCCCTCTGTAAAATTCATTTCTAAAACAGAATTTATCATTGTATCCAAATCATCTTGAGTAATAAATTTTCTAGATACGGGTAAATAATCATATTGCGGAATTAAATCGGGAATTGTATTTTCCAATTCAATCATATTGTGCCTCTCCGAAATACTCATAATACCAGCCTACCGTTTTTTTAACTCCATCGGTAAAACTATATTTAGGATTCCATCCTAAAGATTTAATATAGCTATTGTCAAGATATTGAATATCAATTTCGTGTTGAGCAATATTTTTGATATTTGGATCAATATAAACATCGGCTATGTTTTGAATTGACCTAAGTACATCTAAAACATTTTTTGTTGCGCCACAAGCAACGTTAACAATTTCATTGCGTCTTAAATCATGAATGAATAAATATGAGGAAATTACGTCTTCTATATAAATGTAATCTCTTGACATTGATTTGCCATCACTACGAATTTCCATTGCCCTATTTTCAAAACAAGATTTAATCGCTTCTGGGAAAACCCTGTCCCAATTGAAATCGCCCCCGCCAAAAATATTTCCACATCTTATAATGGATATCGGCATGTCGTATGTATCTTTATAACATTGTGCCACCAGATCTCCGCAAGATTTTGAACAATCATAAGGTGCCCTTCCATTTAAGGGGGTATTCTCGCTATACGGAGATTTTTCATTACCATATGCCTTATCGCTTGACGCCATAATAATACTTTGCGTCTTCCCGTAGTTTTTGGCACATTCCAACAAATTGATAACCCCGCCTATATTAGTTCGCATCGTCTCATATGGATTAAGCAATGCTTTGCCCACAAGTGCCTGAGCCGCAAGGTGGAATATAGTATCTATCCGATATTCATAAAATATTTTTTTTAAAAAATCATAATTGCGTATATCTCCTCGCACTAGTGTAACATCTTTTAGATTCCAATTATGAGTCAAGGTCATATTCTTATGGCTCATAACAATTACTTCTTCGTTTCTATCCAATAACGCTTTTACCATCCATTGCCCCACAAATCCAAATGCACCCGTAATTAAGAATCTACTCATTATTGTCCTTATTGTTAATCCAAAACGCTTTATTCTTGTCCCATAAATTAGTAACTGCATTCAGATCTTTTTGAGTGTCTATACTTATCCAATTCCCTTTATATTTATACGCAAGAGCTTTTTGTTTTTTAATAATTCGAGGTATAGTGTTTTGTTCAAAAATGTCATCTTTTTCAATATATCTAAATATACGAGGACTACAAACCATAAAACCACCATTAATCCAATCAATTCTCTTTGGTTTTTCATAAAAAGATAAAATTTTGGACGTCCGGTTCAATGTTTTCTCAAGATCTACGAAACCATACCGTTCCGGTGAGCGAACTGCAACCAACAATAGATCTGGACAAGTTTTATCTAAACAAAACTTTTCTTCAATATCTTTGAGGTTTACATCACTTAATCCATCACCATAATTGAGACAAAATATTTCATCTTTTACATATGGCTCTATCCTTTTGATTCTTTCTCCTGTATTTGTATTTTCGCCAGTGTTTATTAGTTTAACGCTATAAGGTAGGTCTGTACTATAAAAATGCTTTTCAAATTCGTCATGTCTATGTCCAGTTGCCAAAATGAATTCATCGTAACCAAAAAAATAATATAAATTCATAATATGCTCGATTAATGATATGCCGCCTATTTTTACCAATGGTTTTGGCAACAATGTATTTAATCTGGCACCCTTGCCACCGACCAAAAGAACAACCTTCATAACTATATTCCTAATTCTTTCTTTTTTTCAATCATACTATTGTCCAATATAATATATTTGCCAATTATTTCTTGTTCAAATTTTTCTCGACTATTTGTATATGTTGGATTTCTTTTTACTTTAAACAACCAGTCTTCATAAGATTTATGAAAATAATGGTACAATATAGCACTTTGACTATCATAAAATGTATTATTTATCGGCATGCTTTCTCTGTTAATTTCTTTTTTATTAATATCATGGCTTCTTTTTTTACCATTTATTGTCGGAAGATGTACGCTACTCCATTTAATATTACTATTTTTATTTAAATTGATCATAGTCTTAACGTGGGCTTGATTGTTGCATGGAGTAAAGAGGCTATTGTAATTAAATGTATCAATTGCTGTAAAATCTCTATGATCCAAAACAATATTAGAAGAAAGAAATTTCCAATAAAAAGATTGCGATAAAAGATTTTCATCTAATATTTCATAAATATTCCTATTATTTTTTAAATAAAGATATTCGTCATCATCAAAAAATGCTATCCATTCAGTTTGTTCTTTCTTTTCATTACATGTTGCGGTATATAAATTTTGGGCATAGGTTGTAAAATCAATATCGCTTTTTACTATTTTTACTTCTATATTTTTATAATCAGCAAATAGATCTTTAACAGAAAATGTACTTTCGTTGTCATAAATAGTAATTTTCTCAAATCCAATAGCAAGATAATAATCTGCCCACTCTTTTAAATCATCGGGCCTATTACTTTTAATCATTGATGCCAGTTCTATTTTATTCAATGTCTTTACCTCTCTAAAATATTGATATGATTTTTTAAAAAATTATTCATTTTATCCACATTCATTGAAAGGTCATATGGAATGCTGTCAAATACTTTTTTATCTCGAATTTTTACTCTCGGATTTGTTTCTATTGCCATATTATAAATATTCCACACCTTTTCGCGCCCTACATTGAAAATCCCGCGTGCGTTTTTTTCAATCAGTTGGATAATAAGTTTTACTATATTATCGACATAATCAAAGTTGCCTATCTGCATAGATATTTGATTATATTCAAAGGGACGTTTTCTAAAAGAGCATCTTATTAATAAATAATTGTTTGATCTAAGCTGAACATATCCGTCTGACAACAGTTTGGTATAAGTATACCAATTTGGACAATTAGAGGGAACATCATTTTCTGTTGCATTAGCTACGCTGTTAGAATATACGTAATCTGTACTAATATGAATTATTTTCTTATTATTTATATTACAATAGTCTACTAGGTTGGCAACCCCCACGTAATTTGTATTCCAATGTTTTTGTTTATCTTGACTATATGTATCCTTGTGAACAATGGCATTGAATACAACATTATATTTGGATATCAAGTTTTTATAGCTATCAATATTATCAAAATCAATACCATTCTTCTTTCTGCTAATCCAATTCCAATTGGTTTGCTCAATAATTTCACCCCCAAGCAATCCGTCACCGAGAACCACAATATTTCTATGCATTTTTGAATTCCTTTTTATTTTTAACGGAATGATTATAGATACGATTAACCCAATCAAAAAAAATATTTACATCCATATCTTGTTTTGCGAAATTGCATGTTGTGCAACACGCAACAACATTTCCATCTATATAACCAAACGAAGAATTAATGCGATCTATACCATTGTAAACAAAAGAGCCATTATTGCCTTCAGGTTTTCGAATTCGACAAGGCGGGATATCACAATAAAAACAGTTTTTTTGAGTTAAAATTTTGAAGCGTTCTTTTGTTAATGAAAATTTTATGTTTCTTTTTTTTGCATCGTGTTGATATTGAGCAAAAATCCTATTGAATGCTGCTTCTCCTTTGTTTAACTTCAATCTTTTTAAGAGTATTTCTTTTTTTAAACATCCACAAGATTGTGTGTCTCCATTTCTTAAACTTACACCGTTTATATTTTTCTCTGTTCCACACTCGCATCGGCACAACCAATAAGCTGCTGTATTTTTTATTCTAACTGGTCTTTTTGCTTTCTTTATTACAGTTAGTCTGCCAAATCTTTGTCCTGTTATATTTATAATCTTCATATATTTTTTAATAATTCTCTTCAAATTTTTTCAAAGTGTTTTTTATATAGCCAAAAATATTTTCACCATAGTGAGGAGCACATCCCACAAAAAATACCCTGTCAAGTACTTCGTTTGCAAATGGATATTCTCGATAGTCCCCCAAATGCATATATCCAGGTTGAGTAAGCAAATTCCCCGCAAATAAATTCCTTGTCTGAATTTTTTGATGCTCTAAATACTTAACAAGGTTTTGTTTCAACTTTCTGTTTTTGCAAATTATAGGTACGCCAAACCATGATGTATCAGCATGTTCAAGCATTGTCGGGAGTCTAATATCATCTATGTATTTTAAAAATAAATTTGAAATAATTTTATAACTGTGTTTTCTTTTTGAAATTATCTCATCTAGTTTTTCTAGTTGTACTAGCCCCATTGCTCCTTGTACTTCCAGTGGAAGCAAATTATATGCTTGAGACGTTCCGAAAATATACCTATGATCAACTATTCCCTCGTATCTAGGCGAAAGCCAGTTTGAAAATCTTTTTCCACATTCTCCATCAGACAATAAGTTTCCTGTAGAAATACATCCGCACTGACGACCCCATGTAGCCATTTTTCTAGCTATAGCAATTACTTCTTTGTTGTCAGATGTTATCAAACCCCCTTGCATTGTGCAAATAATATGTGCGGCATATAGAGATTCACTTGTGGCAATGGCATATTTACTCAAATGTTTATCTCGCCATTTAGTTCCTAGGCTATCACAGCCATCCAAAATCAATTTTAAATCATATTTCTCACAGATTTCTTTTAGTCTATCAATATTTGGTGGATTTCCAAGAACAGGAGATAAAAATATGGCCTTTGTTTTTGAGGTAATCTTTTCCTTAATTAAATCCAAATCAAAATTAAGTGTATCAAATTCAATATCTACAAAAATTGGCTTTAAATTGTTTTGAGGTAAAACCGACAGGGTTGTTGGAAATCCCACAGAAGATAAGATTATCTCTGACTTGTCTTCCCATTTATAAATATTTTTTAAAGATGCAATCATTAAAAGGTTTGCAGAGGATCCTGAATTTATCATCAGCCCATATCTGTCTCCAATTGCTTTAGCAAACTTGTCTTCAAATAAATGAACATTATTTCCTGCGACAAGCCATTTCCCTATCATCAGAGATTTTATAGATGCAATAATTTCTTTATGGTCAAAATACGGTCCAGAATAATAAACTGTATCTTTACCCGCTACAAAAGTATCATCATTTAAATAAACATAAGGAAGTATTTTGTATTTTTTTTCTATCTTTTCTACGAAGCCTCTTATTTCTTGATCTATATCCATTCATTCCTTATTATCGTTTTTATAAAATCCGCTACCTTTTAAAATAAAGTTAATGGGGAAAAATATTCTAGTTGTTTTTTCTGATTTACAATGAGGACATTGCTTTGACATGTTTGTTATAGCCATCATATTAGCAATAATCTCAAAGTGTCTTTTACATTTTTTACATTTATACAAATATCTCATATATTTCCAATCTTAATTTAACCCAATATATTATTGGTCTTATTATACCATACACTTTACAAATTGTCAAGAGGATGTATTAATACTTTTATGATAAAATCAATAGGAAAAAATATTCTAGATGTTTTTTGCATTTTTTACATTTATATACATACATCATTAATTCCACCAAATTTCTGAATCGCCATTTTTGTACCAACTACTTGACTGTATATCTAGTATCAAAGCAGTCATGTTAAAAGATCTCAAAAATATTTCAATATATATTTTAGTTAAATATTCTTCATCACCCTTCATCAAATAAGGTAGTGTAATGTTATGAATTTGTTTGAATGTCAGTTGTCCTTTTTGCATTGATTTATCTATTTTGATTGTCTCCAGAATATTTGCCATAATATTGTCTGCACATTTCTTTGGCAAATTTATTGGCTTCTTCTGCTTTCTTAAATTTTCCTAGTGGTCTTTAAAAGGGAATATTTTTACCTTCTTCGTTATTACTATTGTCTAGTTTTGCTTCACCGCTATCATCATTACGATTTGCACTATCTTTTCTACCAGAAAGAAAACGAACAGTACGTGCGCTAATTTCATAAGATGCACCTGTTGATCCATCTGCACGAGTAAAGGTACGAGGATTTCCCGTTGCTTTATCTGG
>Ga0307928_10004071_pt1 | contig 11132 bp, 13 predicted proteins | sample AceLakmetagen232_FD_201815 | JGI IMG/M metagenome (GOLD analysis project Ga0307928, IMG submission 201815) | Saline water microbial communities from Ace Lake, Antarctica - #232 | ecosystem: Environmental > Aquatic > Non-marine Saline and Alkaline > Saline | place: Antarctica: Ace Lake...
ATAAACCTATTCCATATATTAAAATTAGAGATAAAAATCAATTAGGATATAAAATAAATGAAAATGCAAAAACATTTAAATTATGGAAATTAGTAAAACCTGGGGATAATTTTTCAAAAGTATCAGAAAATGGTAGTTGGTTTAATAAAACAAAATTATATGCAAATAAAGTAGTACCAACTTTTGCAGCGCATTCATATCTGGAGTTTTTTGATTATGAGGTTCCAAGAAAGTTATCTATAAATGAAATATTAAAGATTTCATCATTTCCATTAGATTATAAGTGTAAATATCCTTTAGTAGGATATATTTGTGGTATGAGTGTTCCATCAGTTATGATGGCAAGAATTGTAGATGAATTATATAAGCAATGGTTACAAAAACTGTAATAGGAGAACTAAAATGAAGCAATTACTTAACACAATGGGAAAAGCACTTGCACAAAAGGATTTGACAAGAAATTATGACCATTTCTGTTTTACAGAAGATTCAATAATATCATTTAATGATTTTATTGGATTTAAAGCAAGCTTGCCTGAATTAACTATTCAAGGTTGTTTTAATGGTGCTCTTTTGTTGAATATTTTAAATTCTATTAACAAAGAGCCTATTAATTTTGAAGTAATCAAAGGAATACTTAAAATTAAATCAGGTAAAACGAAAGCACAGGTAAAAGGTATTTCTGAAAAGGATTATGTTTTTGAATATCCTACAGTTAAACCAGATGATATTGTTTTGAAATTTAATCCAGAAGAAGATTTTATAAAATCACTAGAAGAAGTATCTTTGTCTATGAGTACTGATTATTCTGTTCCTGCAAGATATGGTATAACCATGATAGCAGAGGAATCATCTATTGATTTATATGCTTCTGATGATACTACTATAACATCAGCTTTTGTAGAGGTAGAAAATAAAAGAAATGAAGAACAGGTTACTATTTTAATTCCACCCCATTTTGTAAAAACCTTTATTGATACATGTAAAACGTATGTTTGTAAAGAACTTATTTTTACAAGTAATTATGTTATAGCTAAGTTTAATAATGATTTGGAGTTTTTTGGTAAGTTAGTTTCTGGTGTTGATTCAGAAATGTATTTAAATATGTTTGATGAATTATTTAATGATGAACTAGAGGAAAAGTTTATTAAGATTCCAGAAGATTTAAAAGAAGTCTTAAATAGAGCTACTATTTTAACTGGTGCTGATATTCAAATAGGATGTAATTTTATATTTGATGGTAAAAAACTACAAATAACTTCTGTTGATGCAAGAGGTAGTATTGAAGATGAAATTAAATTTAAAGGTGATATTGAAGGAACATTTAAAACATCACCATTTTTACTTAATCGTGGTTTAAGTAGTGTTGATAAATTCTATGTAACAGAGAAAGCATTCATTTTTTCAGGAACAGGTTTTTATTATTTTGTAGCATTGATGGGATAAAAGATATGCCTCCATTTTTCACTAGAGCAGATAAATCAAGATTAAAACAACAGGCAAGATTCACATGTGATGCTTGCCCATACAAAGGTACTGCTCAATTACCCCCGGAAGGGAATGAGCAATCTGATTTCTATGTATTAATGCAATCACCTAATTCACAGGAGAGTTTAAATAAAGAATATTTTCAAGGCAAATCTGGTAGATATTTAAAACGGTATCTACCAGATGATGTTAGATGTGGATATTGTGTAAATTGTTATGCTGGAAAAATAGTAAAAAAAGAGGCTATTGATTGTTGTTTAAATTCAACGATTGCAGATATTGAAAGGGTAAAGCCAAAAGTTATTATAACAGTTGGCATAATACCCACAAAGTTATTATTAGGCAAAGGAAAACAATTACATTTATGTACAGGTAAATATTTTTTAACTCAAATAGGAAATCATACCTGTTATGTATATCCTATATTTGATGCAAGATTTATATTAGAGAATCAAAAAGAAAAGGCGTATGTAAAAGCATTTAAAAGAGATTTAGAGAATGTATTTAATAATCCTATTCCAGAAAGTGAATGTATTGATTATGAGGAAAAAGATTGGTTTAAGGATGTTGCTATTTTTTTACATAATGATTATAATTCTATTATTAAAGAATTAAAGCATATATTAGAAAAAGAAGATGTTATTGCTGTAGATATTGAAGCAACGTATAACAGGTGTTATGAGACAGATGCAAGGATATTATCAATAGCTATTAGTTCTAGCGTTAGAACAATAGCAATTCCATTAGAATTTGATACCTATGGTGCTATAGAGTATGAGAATGACCAGCTAGAGGAAATTTATTATTATTTATATGAAATCTTTATAAGTGATAAAATAATTATTGCTCATAATACCACATTTGAATTAGAATGGTTTTTGAGTTATTTTGATAAAGAGATATTATATAATTCTAGTTGGCAGGATACACTGTCTGCTTCATATATTTTAGATTGTCAAAAGGGTCAGCATTCATTAGATTTTAATATCAGAAAGTATTTCGGTTTTTGGTTAAAAGATATTTCAAATATTGATACAAAGAAATTAGAAAAATATCCTATAACAAATGTATTGAAATATAATGCTTTAGATGCAAAGTATACATATAAACTATATTTTAAACAAATGGAAGAATTAGAGGAAAAAGGTTTATTAGATGTATATGATTTTCATATTGAAAGAATACCAGCAATAGTACAGACACAATTTAAGGGTATTTCTGTTGATTTTAATCTTGCAGATACATACGAAAAAGAATTAAGTAGTAAAATAGAAGAATTAAAAAAAGAAGTATATGAAACAAAAGAAGCTAAATTATTTAAAGCTAATTTTGGTAGACAATTAAATTCAGAATCATCAAAACAAATGACAGTTTTATTTCGGGATTTACTTAAATTAAAAGAGGGTAAAAGAAAGAGTAAGACAGGATATTCAGTAGATGCAGAAGTACTTACAGCAGTATCAGGAAAAGTAGAATTAGCACAAGTTTTATTAAAATTACGTGGAGTAAGTAAATTAAAAAGCACATATATTTTAAATAAAGAAAATAAGAATGTAAAGCCAGATGGAAAAGTACATTCTACTTTTAATCATACCTTAACTGAAACAGGTAGATTATCGTCTGATAAGCCTAATATACAGAATTTTCCTAAAAGGAAAAATAAATATTTAAGAGGTCAGCTTGCAGCACCTAAAGGATGGGTGTTTCTTTCTGGTGATTATGGTCAGATTGAAGCTCGTGTTGTTGCAATGGGTAGTAAGGATAAGGCATTTTGTAAGGCTCTATGGGATGATTACGATATTCATATGGCATGGGCGGAAAGATATGTACAAATAGATAAAAATGTTTTAAAGAGAAATAATAATTATATGAAAAAGGTTAGGAATGTAATTAAAAATGGTTTAGTATTTCCTAATTTTTATGGTTCTTCAAGATATGGTATTCAGAAAAATTTAAAATTATCAGATAAGAATAATAAAAAATTATGTGATGAATTTGAAGAGACTTACAAAGATATTTTTGCATGGCAGGAATTGTTAATTAGTAATTATTACAAAAAAGGATATACTGAGTGTTTAAATGGTAGAAGAAGATATGGTATTATGTATAAAAATGAGATAATTAATTCACCTATTCAAGGTACTGCTTCTGAAATAGTAGTAGATTCTATGGGTGTTTTGAGTAAAAAGGCATATGAAGAAGAAAAAGAGTATTATGTGCCTATTTTAAATATACATGATGATTTAACTTTTCTTGTTCCAGAAAAATATGCTGAGGAATCAATGTATGATATTTCTAGGATAATGGTAACACCAAGATTTGATTTCATTAATGTACCATTAAATGTAGAATTTTCAATAGGTACTAATTGGGATGATATGGAAGAAATTTTTAAATTTTCATCAACAGAATTGTAAGTAAATAGTATAATATAATAGTAGAAATAAGTTTTTTAAATAAGGAGAAGTAGTATGTTTATAAAATATCAGCATGTAGAGCGGGTTGGAACTGATGAAGTTGAGGGTATTGAAAATGGTGTGTGTTATATCTTCCCTAAAATTGACGGTACAAATGGTTCAATCTGGCCAGAAAATGATATTCTTCAATTTGGTTCAAGAAATAGACACCTTAATATAAATGGTGTTGATAATCAAGGTATCATGGAATCTTTAAAAGATAATGAAAAATTAAAAGAGTTTTTTAAAGTATACCCGGATACTAGACTTTTTGGTGAGTGGCTTGTACCACATACACTTAAAACATACAGACAAGACGCATGGCGTAAGTTCTATGTGTTTGATGTTTGTAAGAATAATGAAGATGGCGAGTTAGAGTATATACCGTTTGATGATTACTCTATAGCACTTGATTGCATTGGAATAGACTATATTCCACCAATTCAGATTGTTAAGAATCCCAGTTATGAGTTTTTTTTAAGACAACTTAAATCAAATGAATATTTAATTGAAGATGGTAAAGGTGTTGGTGAAGGTATTGTTATTAAGAATTATGGTTTTAGGAATAGCTTCGGTAGAACAGTTTGGGCTAAGATGGTAAGAACCGAATTTAAAGAAAAAAACAGACGTGAATTTGGAACTAATACAACTGAATGTAAACCGGTAGAGTGTAATATTGTTAATGAATATATAACGCAAGCTTTTGTGGATAAAGAGCTTGTAAAACTTAAGGCTGAAAAAGAAGGGTGGAGCAGTAAGTATATATCGGAACTACTGGGTAGAGTATTCTATGAGTTTATCAATGAAGAATTGTGGCATATTCTAAAGAAGTTTAAACAACCAACTATAAACTTTAAAAGACTTAATACTCAGGTAATATTGAAGATTAAAGAACTATTGCCAGATGTATTTTAATTTAGAAGGAGAAGTATAAAATGGATTATCATATTAAATTTAGGCCAGATACTTATGATGAAGTATTAGGGCAGGATAAACAGGTTGCTTCAATTAGAAAAGCTGTTAAATCTGGAAATCAATCATTTATATTAGCTGGCCCATCAGGTGTAGGTAAAACTACATTAGCTAGAATTATAGCAAATGAAATTAAATGTACTCATGATAATAGAATTGAAGTAGATGCGGCTACACATACAGGAATAGACCCTATGCGTGAATTAACTAGAAGTATGAATTTTAAATCTATTTCTGGAAATACTAAGATTTATATAATTGATGAAGCACATGCATTAAGTAAAGCAGCATGGCAATCATTACTTAAATCAGTAGAAGAACCACCAGATGGCGTATTTTGGGTATTTTGTACTACTGAATTAAATAAGATTCCGAAAACAATTCAAACAAGATGCCTTGTATATAATCTTTCTTCTGTATCATCTGATATTATTTTTGATTTACTTGTGTTTATAAAAGCAGAAGAAGAATTAGAAATAGAAGATTCTTGGCTTGAATTGATAGCTAAAAATTCTGATGGTTCACCACGACAAGCTTTAACTTCATTAAGTGTTTGTGAAACGTGTACATCAAAAAAAGAAGTAGCACAGATGCTGGAAACAGTAGAATCAGAGAATGAGGTTATAGAATTATGTAGGGTATTAATTGCTCATGAAGCATGGAAAAAAGTTATAACATTAGTTGATTCATTGATTAAGCAAGAAGTAGCACCAGAAAGCATTAGAAGGATAATTTTACAGTATTTTATGAGTGTAATTAAGAACCCAAACACTAAAAATCAAATGACTGTATTTTGTTTACAGGTATTTGAGGCATTTAAAGAAGCTATATATGATACAAAAGCATATTATAGTATATTTCTTGCATTAGGTGAACTATATTATTCTGAATAAATTTAAAAAAGATGCTAATATCTTTGGTTCTAAATAGTATAATATAATAGTAGAAGTAATTAAATTTATTTAAAAGGAGAAGTAATATGAATTTTGAAACACTGAAACAAACTTTGCAGATTGATAAGCATAACCTTGATGAAGAACTTATTAAACAACCATTTCTTTTTCAGGAAGTAGCAGAGAAACTTTCAAATGAGGTTGAAAAACGGGATACATTAAAGAATGCTTTAAAAGAAGCAGATGCAACTCTTGATCAGGTAATAAGAAAAGAAGCTGCTGAAGCAGGTGAAAAAGTTACTGAAAAAGTAATATCTTCCAGAATTGAAACTGATGAAACATATCTTGAATTAAAAGCAGATTATGTAGCATCTTGTGGTTTGGCGGATAGATTTCAAGGTTTGAAAGAAGCATTTATGCAAAGGAGTTATGTATTAAAGGATTTGTGTTCTTTGCAAATGGCAGGATATTATGAAAGAGATTTTGTAATGAAAAGTGAAACTAATAATGAACGTGTATCTTTAATTAAAAAGGAAATGAATAACAAAAGAAAAAGAAAGGATATTAATAATAGGAAAAAAGTAGAAACAACAGAATAATTATATATTTGTTTAAAACAAAGGAGAAGTACAATGAAAAGAAATGTTAAGAAAAAATTTGTTTATCAGAAACGTGATATTGGTACAATGAAGAAAAGAGCAGAAGGAAATAATAAGTATGATTCCTTTTATGAAAATGGGGTAGAAGTTTATAAAGTACAGGATGATAACTGTATTAGGATACTTCCACCTACTTTTGATGATGCTACACACTATGGAATGGACTTGTATGTGCATTATAGTATAGGTGCAGATGAAGCAGCATATCTTTGTCCAGAAAAGATGCTTGGAAAGAAATGCCCTATTTGTGATGAAATGAGAAAAGCACATAAAGAGGGTGATAAGGAATATGCAAATGAACTTAAACCTAAGACTAGAGTTCTTGTATATATTATTGATAGGGCTAAAGAAGACGATGGCCCGAAAGTGTGGTCTATGCCTCCAACTGTTGATTCAAATATTGCAGCTTTATGTATGGATAAACGTACTAATGAGGTTCTATCAATCGATGACCCAGAAGATGGATTTGATGTTGATTTTGAAAGAACAGGAAAAGGTAAAAAGGGAACTAAATATAAAGGTATTAAGATTGCTCGTAAATCTTCATTGATGCTTGATGATGAAGGTACTCTTGATGAAACACTTGATTTTATTACTGAAAATCCTCTTGATACTATTCTTAAAATTTATTCTTATGACCATATTAAGAATGTATTTAGTGGTATTAGTGATGAAAATGATGAACTAGAAGAAGAACCAGAAGAAATTGAAGAAGAAGTTGAAGAAAAACCAAGGTTCAGAAATAAAAGAAAGGTGAAAGAACCAGAACCAGAACCAGAACCAGAAGAAGAAGAATTAATTGAAGATGAAAATGAACCCCTTGATGAAGCACCAGAAGAACCAGTTGAAGAAGAAACTAAAAAGTTATCTGCAAGGGATAAATTGAGAAATAAGATGAAAAACAGGAAAGCTAAATAATGGGTAAAAAAAAGAAAAATCTTAATGGGGATTCTTCTGATGGTAGAGGGCTGTATTATCAGCCCTCTGCATCCCCCGTTTTCTTTAGTTCTGGTTGTACTCTGCTTGATTGTGTATTAGGTGGTGGATGGGCTACGGATAGAATCATTAATGTTGTAGGAGATAAATCTACTGGAAAAACTTTAATTGCTATTGAAGCATGTGCAAATTTCTTTAATAAGTATCAGGATAATTGTACTATTTATTATAATGAGGCAGAAGCTGCATTTGATACTGATTATGCAAGGAATCTAGGTCTGCCAGTAGAGGATATTGATTTTGTGGAACCTTGTTTTACTGTTGAAAATCTATTTACTGATTTACATACTAAGATAGAAAAAGCAGAAAAGGATAAACAATATCTTTATATTCTTGATTCATTAGATGCTTTGTCAGATAAAGCAGAATTGGAACGGGAAATAACAGATGGTAGTTATGGTGCTAATAAAGCAAAGAAAATGAGTGAATTGTTTAGAAAGCTTATTCAACCATTATCAAATAAGAAATTTACAGTTATGATTATTTCTCAAATACGTGATAAGATGAATGTATCATTTGGAAATAAACATAATAGAAGTGGGGGGAAGGCATTAGATTTTTATTCATCACAAATTTTATATCTTGCTCATATAGCACAACTAAAGAAACAGATAAAAGGTATTCAACGTGTTACTGGTGTTGAAATTAAAGCACAATTAAGAAAAAGTAAAGTAGGGTTGCCTTTTAGAGAGTGTCAATTTCCTATTATATTTATGTATGGGATTGATGATTTAAAGACTTCTGTTGAATGGTTGAAAGAAGTTAAAAAATTGGAGGATGAATTACAAGTAGAGACTTTAAATGAATTAGAAAAAGAATTAGTAAATTTGGATGATAAAGAATTTGATGAAAAAATGAATGAGGTAGCTAGTAAAGTGATTAAAGTTTGGAATGAGATAGAAGAAATGTTTAAACCGAAGAAAAGAAAATATTAACTACTGCATGGTGTAGTAGTAGGGACAGGCTAAATTAATTTATAATCTCTCTGATGCCCTTTTTTTCTATTTAGTCTGTCCTATTTTATATTGAAGGAGAAGTAATAATGGGTAGAATGTCAAAACAAAAAGGCGCGGAATTTGAAAGATATATTTGTAAGGAATTAAGCAAATGGATTTCTAGTGATAAGCGTGATGATTTGTTTTGGCGATCTGCTATGAGTGGAGGCAGAGCTACACTGTATAATGATAAATCAAAGGTAAAAGGTCAGGCCGGGGATATAACATCGATTGATAGAGAGGGACAATGGCTTACAGATAATGTATTTATTGAATGTAAAGCATATAAGAAGATTGGATTTGATTCTTTTTTGTATGATAATAAAGGTATATTGGCTGGATTTGTTAAAGAGGTAAAAAAAGAAGCTTTAAAGTATGAGAAAGCTTTTATGCTTATTTTTAAGGAAAATAATAGACCAATTATTGTTATTTCAAATGCTGTTTTTCCAGAAGAAATAGAATTAAATAGCATTCATTGTTATAGTGGTAGTATAAATTCAGAAATTATAATTTTTTCTTTGCAAACATTGTTTTCTGTTGCGTATAATAAAGTAGAGGAATTATTGAAGGAGAAGTAGAATGGTAAATAGATATGATATTGACCCTTCGGAGGGAAATGATGAAAGAAATTAAAATAACCAAATATGAATGTGAGTTTTGTCAAAAAATATACAAATTAAATATTCCATGTGAATGTCACGAGAAAGAATGTTATTTTAACCCAAAACAGAAATCATGCGAAACTTGCTCTAAGTGTCTGTGTGAGAACGAAGATTTTGACCAGCCTTATTGCAAGGTTATTGAGTGTGTGTTGAAAAGAAGTAATGTTAATTGCCCCTGTTGGGAAAAGAAAGATGTTTAAATTCACAATGCCGATTCGTACTCAGTCTGAGGCCAACGTCAAAGAGCATTTCCACGTCAAAGCTAAACGTGCGAAATCACAACGTGAAGCCTCATGCTTAATCACGAAGTCGAAGCAGGTGAAGATTCTCACGCCGTCTGTGATAACTTTGACTCGCATTTCACCACGGACGCTTGACACCGACAATCTGGCGAGGTCGTTCAAGGCTGTGCGTGACGGCATTGCCGATGCGATACAGATTGATGACGGTGACGACACGGTCGAATGGAGGTATGCACAGATGAAGGGCGCGCCGAAAGAGTATTTTGTCGGCGTAATGATACAAGATAAGGAAATATGGCTGTTGAGTGAAATAGATAAACTGATAAGTATTTATAACGATTTACAGGAGGGAAAATAAGATGGTTAGCAAAATGTATGAAATAGGCTCAGCAGGTGAGTCGTATTGGTTCGTTGCAGAAAATGAAGATAATGCTATTTGGTTATTTTACAATTATCTTTTGGGAATTTATGGCGACCCCTCTTTTAATGCTTATACAATGTCTAGAAATATAGAAATAATATGTGTTGATATCGGAAAAGAGTTGACAAAGAACTATCCAGCTCATGGTGAAAGCGTGGCATTGAAGGCGTCTGAGTGGGTAATGGTCAATGGCGATGGCTTTCTTATGACTACTGCGGTTTAGAGGATAAATAGATGAAAAGATTAAGAGAAGAAGATGAAGGCAAGCAGTCGCAAAAGTTACACAATATTTGTAAGAAGTTTATAAATACGACCGTTACCGATTCTGGCTCAGATGGTATTGTCGACTATCTTTCTCCACATCGCCATAAATCATGCAAGCCTGCAAGCCACAAGCTGAACAAATGCAAGTGCCGTAGAAGCAAGGTTAATATCAGGACATGGATGTTTTGGCACGACCACGAGACGGTGTTGATCGAATATGCTATTTGTTGTGAGACATGTAAAAGGCAATCGCATCCGGCATACGATATTAGCCTTGCGATACAAGATTGGAATGAGATGAATAAAAAGAGGGAGGAATAATGAAGCGAATTGCAGTAATGACAGCAAATAGGAGTGAACGAGGGATATTACAAGACTTCTGCGACAGGTACGAGAACAATGGAAAGATTGAATTGTTTCTCAAGGATATTGATGATTACATTCCTGTGGGATACAAGCAATGTGAATACGAACTCGGTGAATTTGACGGAATATTTATACTCGGCGATAGACCTGAAATGATTGCACCTGCAATATACGCCGTTGAGCATGGAATACCCATATTTCATCATCATGGCGGAGATGATTCAAATTGTGGTAAAGATAGAGACGATAAGATACGCTGGGCGATAACGATGATGGCTAACGTTCACTTTGCCGCAAGTACTGAGTCGTACATAAGAATTAAAAGAGTAATGGATAATTCTAGGCGTACTGTCTTTGCTATGCCTGACGACAGCATTTACCACACAGGTTCGATTACTATGGATATATGCCACGAAATAGAGCCTGCACGATTTAATCACAAGGTCGCACTCGTGCTCGTTAATCCAATGAGCGGACACGGGGACGTAGACTTCGAGCTTGCAGACGAAAAAGAAATGTATCTGATTCCGCCAAATGGTGACCCTGGAAGTGAGCTTATTGTTCGTAAGCTGAAGGCCATTGAAAAGAACCATGATAATGTTCATTACGGTCAGCTTGAACGAAAAAAGTTTATTTCTTTGCTTGCATCTCCTGAAGTTACATGTTATGGTAACTCCAGCTCGTTTTATATCGAGCGCACGTTCTGGAAATAGGGAAG
>Ga0307928_10004072_pt1 | contig 11130 bp, 11 predicted proteins | sample AceLakmetagen232_FD_201815 | JGI IMG/M metagenome (GOLD analysis project Ga0307928, IMG submission 201815) | Saline water microbial communities from Ace Lake, Antarctica - #232 | ecosystem: Environmental > Aquatic > Non-marine Saline and Alkaline > Saline | place: Antarctica: Ace Lake...
ATCAACTTCCGAATCCATTACCGCCCCTGCCGCTGTTACGTTTGTCGCATCAGTAACGTCTGCCAACGCCTCTATGCCAGACAGCTTATTCGAGTCTGCTACAGGATAACTTATCTTTGCAGTGTTTAGTGCAATCGCTGTTGTATGAGTCGCGCCTGTAGCCGAATTAAGCCCAATATTCGCGGTATCTACCACCTGAGTCCCAGCAACAAGCCCCAAGTCCGTGTCAAGTCCTGAAATTGATGCACCCTGAGCTGTCATCTTTACGCCTACGATAGTCCAATTCGTATTCATATCGGTATAATCAGCATTATCAAGAGCCTCAAATATTATGTAATCGTAAGCATTTGTCTCAAGAGCTTGAACACTTATAGCCATGAGTAGGACAGCAAAAATAGCCATAATTTTTTTCATATCAACCTCTTATATTGTGATCGTTATTATTGAACTTGCAGTAACTATACCCTGCAATTCTATCATCAAATACCATGAATCAGTCGAGCCACCTGCGTTATCAACCTTAATTACAGCCTCGCCGTCACCATCAGTTATAACGTACTGCTGTTTATCAACAGTAATTTCTTTTATCAGCGTGCCGGTTGTTACCGTCAAATCAGCAAACGGGACAGTTCCGGTCTCGGCGCCATACTCAGTATCGGAAAGCCAACACCTGAAAGCATGCCGTCCTGTAATATCAGAACCAACTGAATTTTGCATTTGAACAGTAACGGAAATAGCGTCGGAAACTTCTGCGCCAACAGTGATATCAGGACTTATAATCTTGGCTGATAGCGCTGTAATGAGGTCAGCAGCCGCGATAACACCAGTAGTCGAAACCGTAACCGTTGGCACCCCAAGCTGATTCAGCCGTACATATGTCAACCAGACTTTCCCGGAAGCGTCAGGGGACAAAACATATCCTGCCGTCACACTACAAGTTATATCACTCATAAAAAACTCCTACGTCTTAATAATATACATTACATTTGCGTTTTCAGGTCGAGTTTCGTTTCCACCTGTAACTTCCGTTGGTCCTCCAGCCCAGTTTTGGAAGTCACCAGCGGCATCATTCATTCGACCACTCTCATTATTGCCAGTTCCTTTTTCCATCCTATGACTATGGCTCTTAAATTGATCCGCCTGTACAGAACCAACACTATCACCCGTCGCTCCACCTGTAGCTGATGCTGTACGTGACGCTTTATCAGGATCCCTTGTGCTACCATGCGCCCATCCACGTGGGAAACGTCCACGCATATCGGGAACATTGAATGTTGTAGCATTATCACCCTGCCCCCAAAGTTCAGCGATAACTCCAAATAAGTCGGAGTAAGTTGCTCTCGATACAGCGGCTCCATTACATTCCAAGTATCCAGAAGGAGCCGTTCCCGTTGTCCATATCTTCAATTCGCCTGTTAGCGCTCCGACTCCGGATGCAACCTTATCTGCAGTAACAGCTCCGTCAAGAATCTTGTCCTCAGTAACGGAATCGTCCGCAAGTTGAGCAGTATCTATACCACCATCTGCTACCTGAGCATTGTTGTCAGCATCAGCGTCGATTGTGATCCCGTCAAATAGAGTTACAGATCCACCTGCGAAAGCGGCTGCTGTGAATCTTGCAAGTGTTATTAGGTCTTCCAAGTTCGCGCCTGTCTTCAATCCGGTGACACCATCAAATTCATATCCTATTACAAAATTATCAGCCATAATTTACCTATTCCTTTTTGCGAAATAGCTCTGTTGTGCTGTTGACAGAATAGAGCTCAGTTTTAATTTACCAGTAGTGTTAGTTATCCGAAGAGAATATCCGACGTTTTTCAGGACGCGGGGAATAAACCGGAGCGAGTGGGGCGTCCACACATTCAAATACAATCCAGTAAGGTCCATAAAAAGACCGCCCGTAACGCCGTTAGCCGGAAAGCCCATAGAAATCAAATCTTGCATACTAAACCCTGAATCAGCCAATTCTTGTATCGTCCATTGCCTCTCTATTGTTTCCATCAGCATTGAGTAGTCTTGTCGATAAGGCGTATTAAAATCAAAAAGCATGTTGGTATTAAGCCAGTCAGTCCAGTCGTGTGGAGAGGCTACGGCATCATAAACGCTCTGAGAATACGTGATATCCTCAAATATTGCCTGTTCGCTCTGGAAATCGTCAGTCTCAATAAAAACTGATATATCAGGGTTTTGATGTTGGAAACTGAGCTGGCAACGTCCGTACTTCTTCGGGCTGACATCATCACCATGCTTGTAAAAGCGAGTCTTTATTTCACTTTGAATGAAGAACGCATTCCTCGGGTCGGTAACAAGCTCCCAAAATGATGTATTCGTTAAGGCGATACTGTCAACCTCCCTGAGCGCCTTGTAAAGATCGTTAGCGTTGTACTCAGTGTTTATGACTATATCACCTTCCTCATAGCTTCCTGTAGAGGAATAAGCGATAGCGTCATCCTTGTAATCCTCAGTATCCCAAGGGTCATCAGACCACATAAGCTTAAGTGCCCCGTCAGAATTCAGGAAATAAAGTAATTCATCCACAACAAAGTATCTGGTAGGTGTCATAAGATCACTTTCCCACGTCGATACCCACGCCCCTTCGCCATTGGCAGCGAGAAAATCATAAACCAAAGTGACGTTATTTACCTCTGAAGCGTCCAGAGGTACCGAGAAAAGAAGGTAATTCTCAAAAGCTACTGCACAAGCATTATCGGCATAAGTCCAGTTAATACGGTCAATTAATGGCTGAATAGGTGCCGAAAGCGGCACGTCCTTACCGAATAACCGCCCTTCTTCGACACGTCTCAGAGAATCAACACCGCGGGTAGAGAGGAAAAATACCTGTTCGCCGGCGACGGCATACGCATACTTTCCGGTCATGCCTATTTGACTCGATACAATATCGATATCTACATAATCAGAGAATTCAGACCCAGCAGCTATGCTAGAATTAATCCCCTTCATCAAGAATATCCTGCGTTTCTTGAAGCAAAACGCGTAATCTTCCCTAAAAGGCACGCCCTGTATCAATTCGTCGCTATCACCAGCCTCGATATCGAAATTCTGGTAAGTGTAATCGTAGGTATCATAGTCCAGCGAGTCGGAAGCGTAAATGTTATCACCTACGATGCACCACAATCGACCAAAGATAGTAAAGCCATTAGTTGCCTGCGGAATTCTGCCTGTAGTCCCTGGAGCCGTAAAAGACACAAATCCGGACGCCTGATCGGTTCCAAGCCAACGAAGAGGATTGTTACTACCAGAACGGAACATTACTACTTCGTTATTGCCTTGAACAAAAATAATCTCTTCTGTGGTTGCTATTGTCTCGGAAGTAGAAACAATATCAACAAAGCCAGCACGTTGAACAAAAACAACCCCGTCAGATACAATTAACAGCCTTGAATCAGATTGTCCGTCAAATCTGTATATTTCTGCACCCTGAATATTTCCCCAAGCGGATCCAACCCATGCCCAAGGAAACCAAAAACCAGTATGGTCAGTGTCGTTAAACCGCTCATTTTCTTCATTAAAATAGAATGCCTCTTTAAAACCGGCCCGATCTATCGAAAAAGCGCGACGAAAGCCCGGGCGTGTCTCAGCATCCCCATCTCGAACGATAATGTTCTTAGCCTCCCTATACTCGGTTGAGCCCAAGTCGCCAATCATCCGCATACCTCCGGAAAAGTCGGTCTGCCCATCTACAACTTGATATCTACGGTCTGATCTCATAGCTTAATACGATTTACTGTCCCACGTTGAATTACCATATCCGTCGTCACCATCACTAAACATAGGGCTTTCAGGATAAACGGCATGATCTCGCGCTTGAATATTTTCGGTCTTATTAACTGCAACCTGAACAAGTGCGCTCCAGTCCTTCTTTTCGGTCTGACCATCCCATGATCTTAATTCATCAGCCATATAAGCAACAATAGCAGGGTCGGAATGGTCTACAGGCCACGTTAAAACTCGATAATCAGTCGGTGTGGCTGATTCGTCAGAAACATCGTAAGCTGCGTCAATGACAGCAGGAATAAAGCGTTTTGAAGCAACAATCTTGTATGTCGTGATACCATCATCAACTTGAACTTGAATTCTACGGTTGCCGTTAGCGTCATCATTCATTGGGATAAACCTACCAGGTGACACATCATCCCCATTTACAGCGGCATTCACTTGGTTTTGAGCCCATATAGCGGAATTTGTATTAGAAACATTGTTGGGATCAACAGGGCGGATAGCACGGATAATATCAATGCTTGTCCCGAAAGTAATTATGCCAGTCGTGGTATCGAAGCTGGTCATCAAAGTGGAATCTGTATCGTCAGTCTGGAAATAAGGGAGCTTGCCGTTATCCCAGTTGACTAAATCGAAAATTATTTTCCCGCATTTCTGGTAACGGGCGAGAGCTTCCTTCAAAACGTCAAGTTGCATAGGACTACGCGGAAGGCCAAGTCCGTCACTTACAGCATCTTCGACGATATCTATAACTGTTCTCATAGTAGCACCCTTTAAGATGGCCCCGACAGGTTTATCCCGCCAGGGCCGAGTCTTCAAACTGAGACGTTATCGGACAATCGAATAAACGCCACCAACTACGGAAGCTCCTGCTGTAATTGGTACAGTCAGGTAAATCGGCATATCTCTCTTTCCTGCAAAAACAGCAGAAAGATCGCTCTGATCCGAAGAAGCAAGACACGGAAATGTCTTTATGTCAGTGGAATCGATCAAAAACACTGGGTCTTTGGCCGTAGCAGCACACGCGCTGGCAATAGTATATATTGTCGAGTGAGTGTCCGAATCATAAACACCAATAGTGCTTATATCTTCGAGCTGATATCCGCCCGTATCATTACGAACAAGAATAAAATCGTTCGTTGTGATAGTGACACCATTCAGGACATTGCTGGCCTGAGTGTATATCTCGATGGTTGTTGATGCAGACGTTGCCTGTACAGAAGTCTTTTCCGTAGCAAGGTACATACTCATAGAAGCGTTTGTCTCGACGCTAATATAGCATGATTTGTCCAAGATATAACCATTTTCACCAACAAGCGTAGTGCTAGCAGCAGTCGCACTTGTTCCCGTCATACCAAACTGAACCACCTTAACTTCTTCCATTCCGGCCGTAACCAGAGCGCAGGAAACAAGCAGCAGAGCCATTATTGATAATATTTTCTTCATTTTTTCGTCCTCGATTAAGTTTACTTTTCTAGTGATAAATCAGGGGGCCTTATTCCGACCCCCTGAGGGTATTCGTGTCATCCTTGATTATGCATAGTTCTGGAAACGCTCAAGCATCCTTGTAGGATCAGCGGCACTATAACCATTCGGCAGGTTCTCGGTCACAGGGCACTTATAAACAACTCCCCATGTATCATTTAGGATACCTGTCTGATAAGGAATCATGTAACCCAGCGAGTACGAATAACCTGTTTTGGTTATGTTCGTGAGCTTCAGAGGCGGATCCTTGAAAGCACCGCCCTTGGCGCCTGTCAGAGGCATCCAAGTGTAAGCCTTTGAACCAAAGAACAGAGCTGAGTGAATCTTTCCGAAATTCGCTCTCTTGTTCTCGTTGTTTGCATCCTCAGTGTAAGGAGCGTCATCAATCACAAACATACAGCCGGCCCACTGATAAACCTCGGCGTTTTCCATGCCCTTAATGATTTTCTGCCATGATCCAGCAATCGCTGCAGTAATCCTGCCGTTATCATTGTCCATAGACAAATCAGACCAGAAAGGCTCTGAGCATACGCAAACAATCTTCCCGTTAATAGTCCGGGCGCCAGCATTAATCAGAAGTGTTCTGATTCTACGAACATCTGCCCAATTAGCACGGTCAACAGCGGTATCAAGATCATTGAATGCCGCTTTACCATTGCAGTAATACTTAGGCATCGTCAAGAACGTAAACGACTGAGAATACAGTGTTACGGTTGCTTCAGCGGTCTGATCAAAGGCAGTTGTAGCAATGGTACTCGTACTGGACCATACGCCTGGTACAAAACGACCTACCACGAAACGATTCTGCACAAATTCATGCAAACGACGTTTCAGCGCATAAGGAAGCTCTTCCCTTGCCCACTCATCAACATTAATCCACGAAGTCAGCGCAAGCGTCTTCGCAATGTCAATATATTCCTGCAGGAACTCGATAGGTAATGACACCTGATCGACTGCAAGAAGAGCGCCCGAAGAAGGATCACTACCGGCTCCGCCTGGTGTAGGCAAATTCTGAGGACGCCTTGAACGACCTTTACGCGTGAATTTGCTCCACTGACCATCATAAGTAGCCAAAGGATCTGTTCTGCCCCAATTCTTATTAAGCAAGACCGTTTCCCAGTCCCGACGCTCCATAAGCCTTTTATTCAGATACCGCTCTACCAAAGCAGCTCCGCCGTCTTGTGTTAATACACTTGCTAGATTTAATGACATCTTGTTCCTTTCGACTAATCCTCGGGAACCGACATAGCTGTAATGCGCGCTAGTAAGTCATCCGCGGATTCGCCTGTATCTTTAGAGTTATTGTGTTGACCAGTCGAATCTTCTGGAGCATCAGCTATATGTAGCTTTTTACGATACTCAGCATTCTCAGACTGAAGTTTAGCCATTTCGGGTGATACGGACGGCTTGAAGGATTCCATAAACGTTTTAACCATCAATGATGGATGGGTAATAAAGTATGCAGCGTTTTCGTCAGATAACTCACCAGTTTCGACCCTATTACCGGTCTTGTCGTATGAACCAATATTCTTCTTGCTCCATTCGAGGTAAGCTTTTGACTTATCACTTTCAGCATTTGAAAGGTCAGGGTGTTCTTCGTTGACCTGCTTGAGCTCCACTGTGTAGCGTTTTGTGAGCTCTTCGCTTGCATGAGTGGCTTCAGTCTCGGTTTCGGCCGCTTCTGCCTTGGCAACGCCTTCCTGAGATATTACCCTCGGAAGATATGTTGTTGCTAATTCGGAGATATCGGCACTTAACTTGCCAAATCCACCAGCCTCAGCTTTCTCCAATACAGTTACAATATCGGCCGACGAGAGAGCGTCCATAACAGCTCTCTTTGCCGCTGTTTCCATTGCTGCATCTTCAGATATGATTGCTTGAGCAAGGTACTCAAAAGTCTGATCTGGTGTCGGAGCGGAAGCGTCTGAAGTTTCCTTCTCGATCTTCTCTCTTTCTTCCTGACGTATAGCAGTTTCGCGCTTCTCGGTTTCAAGGGCATCAGATTTCTCTCTTAATTCCTTGTTTTCGATGCGCATTTTAGCCATTGCATCATCAGTCTTCTTTTGTTCCTCGGTCTTTTGTTCCTCGGTATTGCTTTCTTTGGCTTTTTCAGCATCCTCAGCCGCTTTGTCTGCAACTTCCTTTGCCTTGTCAGCCTCTTCAGCTTCAGCCTTAGCTTTCGCCTCAACCTCGTCTACAGATTCCACCTTAAATTCTGGCTCCTGGTCGCCTTCTTCTTCTTTTTTCACAGGTTCTTGAATTTCAGCTTCATCTTTTACCGCAGGCACAGACAACTCTTCAGCTTCAGCCTCAGCACCTATTCTGAGTATTTCGGCTTCCATATCGTCTGCTGTCATATCTTTATCGTTTACTTTCATACCTTGCCTTGTCCTTTTCACGGATTAAGTGCCGGTCACTTTACTTCACAACTTCTCAGGCAGTTGGCGCCTATAGCTTTTTATAAATCTTCAGCGTCATCGATATAAACGTCACCTTCTCCATCCGCGACAGCTCCAGAATCAACCGGCATATCTCGAAACGCTCTAAGGCACGCTAACCATCCGCTCTTAAATTCTGGTGCAACTTCGTATTTCAACATCATACTTAACAGTCGGGTTGTTAGATGTTTTGATGTTTTTTCAAATGCAGGACTATTCAGAAATGCTTTTAAAGCTTCCTTAACATGATCATCAATAGAAACTTCTTCGAGCTTAACAAGCAAAACAGGCTCCGGAAGCTGTATATCTGGTAAAACAGGTATCTTTTTTTCCTCTTTTTTAAAGAAAGATTTAAGCAATCGTTTCACGCCTTGATTCCTTTTGTTTTTCAATAATCTGTTCCTGTCCATCCTGAAGATTATCGATTTCATCAGCGTTCTTTTCGGTTTCCTTCAATGCTATCTCAATTTCCTTGTCTTGCTGTTGGCTGGTTAAACCAAGCTGCTCGAATTGTTGCATAAGTTGCTTTAAAATATCATATACAGACGGTTCTCCGCCCTCGGCTTCTACCTTCGGATCCTGAAGAAGAATATCCGTAAAATGTGGATCGTGACGAGTAAGAACGTATTTCATAGACTCATAGATTCTCATAGGAGTCATATCCTTGTACTGAGCCGCCCAGTCGTAAGCCTGCATATCACGCAAGAACTGCTCGTTAGGATTTAGATGTTTCTGAGAAGTAGCCGGACTGAAAATGTATTCGTAGTCGTAAATACTCATAGGTGCAAACCCAGAGAATTTATCATTAGTAATTATCGGGAGCTTAACCTGTAAAAGCCTGCAATCCTCAAATAGCATCTCGAACAGCTCTATATCAGGATCATTAAATCTATCGACACTTGCGGATGACAGTACGGCATTCTGAGCGTTCTCGCTTTGAATTTCAGTAGCCGTCTTTTGTAGTTTCCTTGACTGACTGACCTGAGATGAATAGAGCGAACTTCCGCCACCTTTTTGAGATGCATCACGCTTTTCTGAGTCAATATCAAAGTCAATCTGACCGGACTGGACAGGCAGTTTTGCAAACGTCACGCCTGCAGGCAGTTTCTTGCCAGGTGCCGGCATTATATTCTGAGTATTCCCTTCGCCACCGGAATCCTCAAACATTGGATTAGTTGCGTAATCGGTAAATATAAGCTTTTTCTTTTTCAGGCGTGTAGCCGTTATGTGATTGTCCAGACACTTGCGACCTATGCCCCATGTACCATACCAGTACAAAGATTTATTTTCGTATCGAGGCTGAATTACAGGCCAAGGCTTATCACTCTCAACAGTTTTAGTCGCTCGGGGTTGACGAGCCTCTTCCTCCGCCTTTGCTACTTCAAGTTTAGCTTCCATCTCTGAAAGCGGTATCTGCTTATCTTGGCGCCATGGCATTATTTTCAGCAACAGCTTTGGAGCATCAGGACAAACATACGAAACGCAAGCTTCATCAAGCTTAACTTTATCGTTAGGATCATTTTTGACGTCCCATTCAGTTGCGTAATGAAATACCTCATAAACAATAATCTTTGCATGAGCAAAATCTGAAACATTAATTCCATTCATCTTCTGCTTGATTTTCAACGTACTATCTTTTTCATCATCACGCGTACTAGCTGAAGAATAAGAAATCTTTCCGTCAGGACTCTTTGTAGTAAGACGACTAAGAAGAGCCTCCGTGTTTACCCAGTTTTTTGTTTTCTTGCGCTTCCTAATTTGCCTCGGACTCAGACGAAGTATAAAAGCGACCCTCTCTCCATTTCTTGACACTGGCACTTGAGTGTCAACAGGGACGATGCAGTCCTTACAATCGACAGCAAGAAAATCAGGAATGAGCCCAAACTTAGGATGATCTGTACGAGTCAACTTGATAACAGAAAAACCGCGAAGATTTTTCATATCGTTAGCAACTTCCTTTTTCATTCTGAAGCGAATCGCATAACGCATAAGAGTGTCAAGCCCCTGAGCAACCTTGGCAGGAGTATCTGTAGGGCAATTCTCAGAAATGGCTGTAACATTAACCAGACGAGGCGTGTTCATCACCATTGATATTTCAGTATCGGTCTTGTCGCTGGTAACATCATCAAGAATGTTCACGACAGGATTAGGAGCGCCCTTGTATGGATGATTCTTTTTGCCGCGCTTTCCGCCACGATACTCAATAATGGTATTGTCTGTTGTATTCCAATCTGATCGAGCATCAATATCGTTGAAAATATCCTGAAGGTAATCGCAGTCATCTCCAGCCTCAGTAGTGTTCTCGGTAGTCTCTTCATCATCGAGAGTAATTACTTCTGGCTCACTGTTGATGGTCAACTGTTTAACTGCGTTTTTCATATTACCCCTGAATCCCATTACCATACTCAGCCACCGAAGTGACATTAGCAGCAGTCAAAGCTCCTATTCCGACGGTAGTAGTAGGCGTGCTCAATATCGAGTCAACATCTGTAACAGACAAAACACCGGCGTCAGATATTGTACCATTGCCGCTTACTGCAACTTCTTGACGATCGCCACTTGCATCATAGACAATAATATTTCCGGCAGTACCGTCATCGTAAATATCGATATAACTTTGTATTCGATTTGCACCCCAACAGTCCTCAGCGTTGTTCTGCCAATTACCAGGACCGCCAGCGATAGCCATGCTACCGAATAACATTCCAACCAAGATCCCTGCGAATATACTTTTGACTGACTTCATGCTGCTTCTCTTTGTTTTATTTCGATACAAAAAAAGAGGCAACAAGTTTTAGCTTGCTGCCCCTGCGATTTTGCTCAGAGCGTGTTTAAATTTTTATCTTATCGGTGAGCTCTACGAAAAGGGCGCCTCCATGTTTTTCAATGGTCAGACGTCCGTAGTCTTTTGTTAAGAGTTCATCAAGTTTCTCCATGAGTGTTTGTCTCTTTGCTTCATCTACAGATTTACTCATAGCATAATTCCTGAAAGATTGTCAAGTATTTATTCCCACTCTTCTCCGAATTGTGAATCAACGCTATCTCCGCCCTCTTGGATTTTCTTGAAATATTCAGCCGGCACTCCGGTTCTCAACTGGCCTCTCTCTATCTCCTGCATCGTTGGCATAGACTCCATTCCATGTACCAGATTCACGACAGTCTCAAGTATATCGGGCGATTTCTCTTGGCGCTTCTTTCGAGCTTCTGTCTTCGGTTCCAGTCTGATTTTATTATCCTCGCTGTTTTTTGCTACATACCTGCGCAATTTCATTTGTTTTAGAAGTTCGTCATCTTGAGGAAGGATAATGATGTTGTCGTGTAATACCTGCTTGAATTCCCAATACATCTCAGTTGCTAAATCAACATATGCGCTCCTGTCCCGGGGCTTTTGATTGGCGTTGACGCGCTTCATGTTATGCCCACACTTCTTAATTTCAGAGATAATACCTGCGCCTAGCCCTCCATTATC
>Ga0307928_10004074_pt1 | contig 11124 bp, 21 predicted proteins | sample AceLakmetagen232_FD_201815 | JGI IMG/M metagenome (GOLD analysis project Ga0307928, IMG submission 201815) | Saline water microbial communities from Ace Lake, Antarctica - #232 | ecosystem: Environmental > Aquatic > Non-marine Saline and Alkaline > Saline | place: Antarctica: Ace Lake...
GAATGCGATAGGCGTCCTCTGGTGCTGCGGTAACTCGTGATCCTGTTTTCCACTTGATTTCCATCGGTGTTCTGTCTTTTGTCACTTGATTGTCCTTTCGTTTTGTAATAACTAAGTTACTTGCCTACCATGCCTGCCTTACCGCGCCGTGCCTTGCCTGGCCTCGCCGTGCCTTGCCTGTCATCCAACCAAACTATACCACACAATCGCCCACAAGTCAAAACGCATCGTCATCACCACCATCATCGTATGTGCCCACATCAAACCCATCACGCTCAACTCGTGCCACGTCGCGAGGTGACTCACCTTTCCACGGACTCGGTTGTACGTTGTCATCTAGTGCGCCGTACATGCGTTGTGTGGGACGGTCGAATGTGAGTGCCGTTTCACCCGTCTTGCCGTTGCGTTGTTTTGCCACGGTCGCGAATACCGTTGTCTCTGGATTGATATTTCTGTTGCGCAACTCCTCGTGCACTGTTTGGTGTGGCTTGTGAAGTATCAGACATGTGTCTAGATCTTGTTCTATCGAGCCTGATTCTCGCAACTTGTCGAGCATGCTAAATCCATCGTAATCATTCCCGGCAGCCCTCGAAAGCTGAGCCGCAACAATTACGGGCGCAGATAGCTCGCGTGCTAATAGCTTAAGCCCCCTACTTAGACTACCAACCTCCTCTGTTCTGCTCATACCATTCACTCTATCTTCAGAGCGCATCAACTGCAAGTAGTCTAGCATTACAAGACAATTACCGCCTTCTTTACGATGACGTGCGACGAAGCGCATGGCCTCTGAGCGTATCTGCCAAAGAGTGAGTGCTGGTGAGTCATCAATCCATATAGGCACATTATGCATAGCACCTATAGTATGCTTGATTTGCTTCTCAGTGTTTGTTGTATTGAATCGTTCACGCAACGTACTCACGTCAACCTCACCAGCTAGACAAACTAGTCTCTGTCCGAGTTTCGACGTATCCATTTCTAAAGAAAAGAAAAGGACAGGTATCCCGTGCGATGCAGCATGGTGCATACAGCTCAGCAAGAAAGCCGTCTTCCCGACCGATGGCCGTGCTGCCACAATAATCAACTCGCCATTTTTCCAGCCCGTAGTAGTTTCGTCTAGTGCCGGGATACCGCTCGCCACCCCAGTCATCCCGTCCTCGGACTCTATGATGGCGTCGAACTCGGCTTGTATATCTGGTAACGCATCCGTGATAGAGCACATGCTAGCACTACGTCTGGTACTAGCAATCTTGAACACAGCCGACTGCGCAAAGTCAAGTGTGCCCTGTGCGTCATCCGTGGTTTCGGCTTGCGCTGCTACTGTGTGTGATACGCCTATCAGTTCTCGCATATTCGCTGCGTCTAGTACCTGGTGCGCGTAGTACTCTGCGTTGGCCGAGGTAGGGACGAAATGCATCAACTCGGACATCAAACCGATTATCTCGCTTGTGTTGCCCTGTACGGCATTTGGGAGCGTTACTGCGTCAATGGGGCTCCCAGAGCCTCTAAGCCCCAGCATGGCCACGTACAGAGCGCCTAGTGATGGGTTATAGAAGTTATCCGGTGACGGTCCTAGCACGGCAACTATGTCATCGAGTGCCGAGTTATTGAGAAACACCGCACCAAGCACGGCCTTTTCTGCGTCTGTGTCGTGTGGGGGTACTAGCATTTCGTTTCACCGCGCTTGCCATCAAGTAGCCACTGTGGTAACTTACGCTGATTCTTGTCAACCTTCGCAGAACCCTCATACGAGCCCTCAAGAATCTTGTTGACTGAGCCTGGTCGCATGAACCAATCCACATCGCATGACCAACCGCTGTCATTGTTACCGACCAGGAATGGCCGATTAGGAATTTCAGCAAGTGCGGACTGATAGTCTTCAACCCAAGACTTTTCACCCGAGCGTGTCTTGAGTTTCTTGCGTCTGGCCTCCGTCCAGCGGTACACGCTTTTTACGTTGCATCGTGCCGCGAGTGAGTCCCATTGGGCGCGGAACTTTTCCTCGAATTTAAGGAACGAAACACACCCTCCCGTCGAATGCTTATTCGACAAGAGATCTTCTCTTATAAACTCTAAACTCTGAACTCTGTTACCCTTCACTTGCGATTGACTTGTTACACCATTCATACAAGTACTTGATGTGTCTGTGGTTGCGGTATCCTTTTGACTTGCCGTTGACTTGCCGTTGACTTGCTTCTCTAATTTGGGCTTTCTGCTCTTAGTTCCACCCCTAGAATTGCCCTCTCGACGTCGTGTTGCAGCCAGTCCTTCGGTGTAAGTTCGGCGGCTCACGATGTCATCTTGTGGAAGTCCATGGCCATCAAATTCCTTGTCACTTCCACGCGAGAATACCTTGTTGCGTTCTAGTTCCTGAATGAGTGGTCCTAGCTCTTGTTCGCTAGCCCCGAGCATGTTCTTGAGTGCCGTCAAATCACCCGTGAGCGTCCCTACCGGACGTACGGTATTCTGGTGTGCATGATTCCACATCCACCACCAAAGTCCCTTAGCAGCAAATGAGCAACACTTCAAGCCTTCGTCTTTTAGCACTGCCCCTGGCTCGTACTTTATCCAAAAATCACGCAGTTGTTTCTTTTTCACACGTCGTATCCTTCGCAGGTTGTGTATTCTCTGGTAGATTGATAGCGGCAAAGGCGATAACGTCCATGACCTCTCTGGAATTATGTTCATAGTAGGTATCTGCATAATACCATTCATGAGTATCTTTGTCAAACAAAACATTGCTCACTTCATTGTGACTAGTGACTCCTATTACGATATCGAGGTGTATTGCTTTAGATAGGTCATATTCCCAGTGGGTCGCAGCATGCTGTGTTTCTCGCAACTCGGCTATCTCGATACGCTGGTCTGCGATGGTTTCTAGCAGCGCAAGTATCTCTGACTGTCTCTCTATGGCTGGACACACAGGAGGTATAGCGTTACGGTTGAATGTGTCTTTCTCGCGACAGGATAGCTGGTCAACTTGTTTCTGTGTTAGCATCCACGCTCTCCGAGTATCGCGGCATCTACCGCATCCGTAAAAGTGTTACCGTAGTACGTGCGCTCGTGTCCTCTGGTGTGTACTGCTACACCCTCATACTCGTGCAGCTTTTTCCATGTCCATTTATGCCTTAGTAGAACCTCAGAACAGTCACTGCTACGCATGTCATCGTGCCTGGCTTTTCGGCTTAGGCGTGAATCTGTAATCCTGCCCAATAGGAATAGTATATCCTCGTGTGTTTCGTTGCGATTTAGTACATCTTTCTCGCGAGATGTCAACTCGTTAATCTGTTGTTCTGTTAGCATCCGCTTCCCCTTTCAGCGCTGCCAGGATGGCCTCGGCAAGGTTTTTACCTTCAGACAGAATTGTTTTACACAAGAATCCTTCACGCATTTCGAGCTTTGAAATTGCATAAAGAATAATTGGGGATTTATCGCCCGATCTATAAGAGACAACTACTATCCGCTCCCACTCCCACTCATGCTCCTCGCAGAAAAGCTCAGCGGGGCTCTTGGTCTCGAAGTTGCCGAAACGCTCCTCTACATCCTTCCATACGTCGTGTGATCGCTCGCAGCCTGGAACATCAGCCATACGGCACTCAAGTTGCTTGGCGATTTGTCTGTTGATTGAGTCAGTCATCAGTTTCCTCCACCTCACGCAGTTCCGCGACGTGGGTGGGGTTGTTTGGCTCAGTCCAGCCTGCCAACCTCCACCCTTTTTGTCTCCAACCCTTGTCTGTTCCACACCACCAAGCTACGCATAGGCGTCCAAAAATACCATACCGAGCCCCGGGCGCAAACCAGCACAACCTACTCATGCTGTCCTTGTGCTTCGCCGGGTCAAATGGCACCTTCGGCCCAGTGGGGCAGGCTGCAAGCAGGGCAAGTAGTTCGTCCCGCTCTTCACGGAGCCGTTCGTTCTCAGTTGTCACTCTGCCAAAGTCATCAATTGCACTGTCCATGTCTCGAACTACGCCGCTAAAGCGCTCCTCGGACTCGGAAAGCTGCGCTCGCAGCTCGTCGCGCTCCTCGCGTACTTTTTCCAGTTCTTCAAAGTCCATCATTCCCTCCTAGTTTAATGTCATCCCACTGGGCCTCAATACGTAGTTTCTCTTCGGTTGTCATACAAAACGGACACGCAAATCGCCTGTCATCACCGTGACGCGGTATGAGTATCGCTCTGTACTTGTTGCACTGCGGGCAACGTGGCATGTCGGTTAGTTGCATCTGTAATCACCAGAACTTTCCGATCCAGCACTGAGGACAGTAGTATTCTTGGGTGTGTTTGTGCGTAGACTGGAATCCACTGACTGCATAATCAAAGCGCTTCCCACACGCGCAACACGTCAAATCATGCTCACTCGAAACCTCTACGCCATATACTGGTATTCCGTTATCCTTTGCAAGCTTAACCTCATGCCGGACGCCATCTGACGATCCTACGCCATGTAGGTTGACAACATGCACACACTTCGAGTGAAGCAAAAACGGCGCATCCTGCCGCATCCACCAATCGGTATATTCTGGCAACTCATGCGCTAGTGCTATCGGGTGACTGTGTGTGATAGGTGACGCCACGCGCAACCCTTCGCGCATTAGCACACCTGCGTAGTAGGTCAACTGGTCATAGCGTTGTGCGCGTACTAGTGATGACGTGTCAGTGTACGGGCCTGCTACGTATACGTCGTGTAGTGGTTTGTTATTACTCTCCATCGGACTCTTCCTCAAGTTCCGATATAAGCCTTTTGAGATCCGATAGAGCCATCCTGGCGTCCCTTAGATTTCCGTGTTGATCTGCGCCGACAGGGAAAGCACCAATAGTTATGGCTGGGATAAATCTTGTCCTTATGTGTCTCAACCTAACCCTGATTTCTGCATTACGCATCACAAGACTCCTTATCCCGTTTGTCGCGTTCTGCTAGTAGCGCGTCTGCTACTTTATATGCCGATATTGCTAATGTGTTACTTGTGAAACCATCAGCTTGTGGGCCTTGCACTATTGCCGCAGCCATCTGGCACGCGAGTGTGAATCGTTCGTCTGGTGTGATTGTTGGTGTGCTGGCATCATTAATGACACCAGATGGTATACACGCAACTCTAATGTCTGTCCCGGTTCTGTCACACGATTCAATATCGCACGAGCTGTCATGTTCGTGTAGCGTCTTGTGGGTGCATGTGTCCTTTACTCCACAGCGACTAGCATTACTGCAAATAACCAGTTCTTTCACCATCTCGTTCTCCTTTTCTAAACCATACCACGCGTGTGGTGTGGTGTCAAGTTGTGGGTTTCCATTTCTCACCAGCCACGGTACACATTGCTTTTGCTTGTGCTACGTTCTGGTCTTGCCTGTGTGTTGCGTCTTCACCTAGTAGTGATGGCTGTGCGTCTTCCCATGTGTCGATTGCTTTATGTGCTAGTTCAACCGTACCTTCGTCCTTAAATAGAGATTCAAGTCCAGCGTGCGACGCTGATCCAATATACAGCGCATCACCAGTATCCTCGCGTTTCGGCTTGATGTGTCTCTCGTGTCGCCAATAGTATCGCATCTCGCATAGGCCAAGCATACCTGCTGTGCTAAATGTGATAGGCGTGCGGCCTTGCTTGTCCGTATATCGTGGTTCTGCTTTCTCGTACCTGTTTTCTATTAACCAGTCCACGTCTGAGCCGTTAGCGCGTGCGGCACATAGTTGCGCATATTCACAATTACGACTCCATGACTTGCACGCGTGATGGTTGCAAGCCCACGAGCCATCCGCACGACAGGACAGCAATCGCTTACTAGCAGCCCACAGCCAACGCCTAGCGGCTTCTAGTCGTGCGGGGTTGACAAATACAACATGGGGACGAAGTGCGCCTGGTGTCGTGCGCAGCCACTCCTCACAGCGTAACTGGTATGCGTGTGGGTCTCCGTTGTCTTTCTTGCAATACTTGATGCTTGGTTTCTGGATAAACCGATACTCAATCGAGTCAACCATCACACCGGCATATCGCAATGCTAGAAAGTAACACTCAGCCTGGAAGCCTGTCGTGAGCTTCTGGATGTCAGCCGCACTATCACTTGTTGTTTTCCAGTCCACTACCGTACCGCTATCCACCATGTCAACTCGTCCAAAGTAGACGGACGAACGAGACGGGCAACCTGTCTGCGGATTGCAGATAGGCATAGTCACCATCACCTCCGTACTTGTTTCTGGTGTCTCGTTCATCCGTCTTACTCCTTTCGGTTCGTGGTTAGTTGTGGACTAGAATGGGATGTCGTCTTCTGGGATTGGCTCAGGAATACCGGGTGTTTCCTTCTGTGGCATCATGTCGCCTGGCGGCGGTTGGTGTGGTTGTACTGAGTTATCCTCGTATCGTCGCCATGCAGTAACGCGCCCGTACTCTTTCCCGTCATTGCCTTGTTCCATTGTTACGGTGACACATAGCTTGCGGTTGTGTAGGCGTGTGTGGCTCTGAGGTAGTGATGGGTCATAGTCGCGGCACTCCTCTTGTTCAAGTCCGCACGCGTGTACGAAACTTGACAACTTCCAGAGCGCCTTGGCTGTTAGGTAGAATCCGCCCGTCTTTCCTGTGCGCCTGGCTTCGTCAAATACTTCAAACTCTACTCCATCGTTTCCGCTATTCGCCGTGAACATTCGATGCATTTTCACTCGCACGACATGTTCGCCAGCGGGCAGATATTCGCTACCCTCACTCCAATTTTCTGCCAGGTTCATTCGTCTGTTTCCTTTGTTGGTTCTGTGTTTTCAGTTGGTTCAGGTTTCAGTATCTTGTTGAATATGTGCGGCCAGGATGGTGACTCGAATTCGTCCAACACGCCAGACGCATCACCGCACAAGTGGATTCCCTCATTCGTCGTGCGCCAAACGCGCTCCGTACTACCCTGTGTACGTGCCTCCATGTGCAATACAAGGTCAAAGTATTGAGGACACCCGGTTGCAAGTGCTCCGTTAAGCGCCGGGGTGCGCAGGATAACACCGGTTTTCTTGTCATCCTTCCACATCGAAAGACACGTTACCACGACATGCATTGGTGCATTTGATATGGCCGCGAGGAAAGTTGTCATTCGCGTACCGACAGTTCCCCAGTCGTCTTGTCCGAGCGAATCATCGTAGATCTTCTCTGGCGTGTCTCGTTTATTTTTGGTTCGTTCCATACAGAGCGCGGGTCTGTCAACGGTTAGGATGTGATGCTTGCACCAGAAATTGATATCATTCAATCCGTCGATTGCAACACATGCCACATCTGCATACACTTCGCCATCAACCTCGAAACAGGCGTTTCCGTCTTCCTGTGTTTCTGCCATTGCTAGAATTGAACCAATACGCTCAGCATCCTTCCAGTTTTCTAGCACAATCACGCGGAAGTTACAATTGCGCAGCGGTATTAGGCTTCTATCGGCAGAGACTATCACCGTCCTTTCTTGTGGTAGCCCTTGCAGGCTTGTTGTTTTACCTATCTTGCTGTCACCTATCAGAAGTGCCCGCAAGTGTTGCACCTCCTTCCCTTTCGTGGTCGTGTGTTTCATCGTCTAATCGCTCCTTTCGGTTTCGTTGTTACTGTAAATCATCAACGCAATCCCATCCTTCACAGGTTGCTTCCTGGAACCCCATATCGTCATGAAGGCGGTATACGGCGACAATGCCATCCGCAATACCGCTTTGTATGTCGGTACCTAACACTTCCGTCTGTGATGGTGTGCCATCTTCAAAAATAACCAAGTACATAACACCTATCCTCCGTTGTTTGTTTCGGGTTCCGTTGCAAGTATACCACGTTTCTCGTGATGTGTCAAAATTGTGGCTAGTGCGAGTGAGTCTTGGATGGCTTGCCGTATGCCCTTCGACAGGTTGCCGTTGCCTAGTTTCAGTGCATGCGCTACAGCGTAACCTGGTAGTGTGACTGTGTGTGGGTGCTGTTTCCCTGTGCCGATTCGCGGTCTGCCTAGTGGGTTGTGTGGGGTGTTTGTGCTCATGAGTATTCACGTTCATACCATCCGTCGAGCCATTCGCGCCATTGCATTGGTTGCAGTGTAGATGAATACGGGTTATCTTCCGGGCCTCCGTAGCTCGAAACTAGATGACAATGATACCCGTTTTTGTGTGCCTCTGTTGGTTCCGTCACGCTCATAACCACTCCTCGCTACCATCTGGTAGTTCTAGTTTAATGTGTCGTGCTGTGCTCATGCGCCACTCGCATCGGCGTGCTATCGACTCGCGTGTCTTGTTATCTGGGGTGAATGTGAGATACTGATCCCTCGCTACGACGCGACACCATTTTTGCTTGTCTTCGAATCCCATGTCGCACCATAGAGTGAGGTGGGTTTGTTTGGTGCTCATACTATACTTCTTCTACTCGCAGCTCAATGCCGTACTTCTTTGCTATACATTCAAGAATGATGGCTTCTTCATAACTGATGTTTAGTTGAATAACACTCTTCCTACGCGTCCATGTTTTCATCAGATCATAAGCCATACGAGGGCTCATACTGAAATATTCCTTGAAAAACCTTGTCAGTGCAATTCTGTCGTAGCAGTTGATAATCGAGACGCTATACTTGCTTTTGCTGATATCTTTGCCTTTGAATACCCACATAACCCTATCTCCTTTTCGTTATCCGCCACACCGTACATCTTCGCAGAACGACTCGAACTCTTGCGCGTCGCAGTCTGCTATGGGCGGGTATGTCGCTGCTTCGTGTACTTCAGTTTCTGTGACCAATTCACCACCTCTGCCGTCTGCGTCAACGCCATGCCAATATGGCTCGCTTTCACGCAGCGTTATGTGTGCCTGGTAACGCCTACCGGCACTGGATGTCCAGTTCCTGAGCTTCACATACATGCAGACACCATTTCGTCCGTCGTGCGCTCGGGTAACATGTCGCTGTCGATGTGTGCGAGTGAGTGACGCACGTACGCACTGACCGCTTCGTCCTGGTCGAGTGGGTCCATTGCGCGGATAGCTGCCATGGGCGATGGGTATTGGATGTGTGCGCGTTTGTCTAGTTGGTAGTCTTCGGGTGTTAGTGTCATGTCGTTCTCCTAGTCGTGTGTTGCGTTTTCGCGTTTCGTTCTGCTAGTTATGCGATGGCCAGATGACAAGGTTGCCAGCGCCGTCTGGCGAAATGCTATCAAGTTCTGCGATGTGATTGCCTTCAGCGTCACTTGACACGAGTACTGTGTGCTCTCCGAGGAGTGCCGCCGATAGTTGCAGTTGCTTGATAAGCTCGTTCAGTGTGATTTTCATGTCGTGTTCTCCCGTTGTGGCCCTTGCCTTGCCTTGTTCCCTCGTTCAACTGTAAACACATTGTATCATTTCATGTGATGAAAGTCAAGCGGTTTTACAAGTTATTTTGAAATACTTTCACGAGCATATCACACTGCCGCATAACCTGTTACCACCAAACAACATAGAAATGCGCGCCACCCGCGAACGATAACGGATGACGCGCCAGGGAGCGCCGCGCAACACACAATACGCGACGGGAGAATGACTAGGTTTTGCTTTCCTCACGAGCTATCAGAAGATCGATGTACTGGCGCGCCTTGCATAAATCCTCTAGTCCATTCTTGTGCGGATAGCGATACACGTATTTTACCACAGAGCCTTCCAGGAAGTCAAGTCCGTTTGATGTTATGAAGTCGATAGGCTCTATGCCACCCCGTGCAGCGTAGTGGGACGGTGACTTAATGACAGCATCACCAAATCCAACTATCGGGCCTTTAAAGTCGGGTGTAGTATGCGTGTCTGAGCGTGACACAGGAACGCATTCGCTGTCACCATACACTGTTTCATTCCATTTACAACTGCAATCAGCACAAAGCATACTATGGACGTGTGGGGTTTTGTGCGCGCACTCGCTTTCACTTACTCCGCATTCATTATGCCTATCGCAAATCACGAGTCCTTTATCCATCACTGAGCCCTCAGTACGTTCACGTCAAGTTGTTTGTTGCGGCACTTGAATATCAGCCACCATGCACCAGTTGGTTTGTGTGCCATCTCGCGCTCTACCTCGAAGTCGCCACGAAACTTATAGCCACAAATCTGTACATGCCATGCGTCACTCTCATACACCTTACCGGCTGTACTCAGATGTTCCCGTGTGTCCAGGGCTACCCATGCGTGGTGCGTGTGGCCAGATGCGTAGATGTCTGCGTCTGGTTTATTAGCCGCTCGACGGCTAATTTTTATAGTACCCTTCGTAGCTTCACTTGCACCACCCGCCCCGTGTGTGATGAATAGTAACTTAGAGTGCCTCTCAGTGCCGCCGAATCGAAACTTGAAACGCAAGTATTGCTCATACCCGCCTGCAATAACTTGCGACCCATGCTCAACTCGCAACCGACGCGCTAACTCTTTTGTGAGCGCGATTCCATTATGTTTCAGGACTGCCGTCTCGTGATTGCCCTGGCCAAGGTATGCGATGTTCGCCGCGTACGGCGCAAGGTGTTCTGCGTGGTCATTCTGTAGGGCTGTGAAGTATTCGGGTAGCATGTGCTCTTTTCGCATCTCCGCCATCGACCTGCGTGCATCACCCCTGCCCTGCATCGCGTCGAACATATCGCCACAGTCTATGATAGATGCGTTACGCGTTACCGCTTCGTCTAGATGTCGCTTTTCGAGCGTGCGGTTACATTGCGGGCTGTCCCAATGTGCATCACTACGTAGTAAGTGCCACTGCTCCCAATCAACCATACTCGGGACTTCGTGCGAGATAAGCACGCAGTCATTTTTCTTGGTAACTTTCCACGGGATGCTACTCATAGACTGGCCTTTGTCATTCCTAATACTCTCAACACCCGCACGTCGAACAACTTAAGCGCACAATCATAACATAGAGTTGCTAGCTCTGGCCTGTTATCTATTCGCACAGTTATGAATGCTTCACCTGCGGAAACGAACTTCTCACACGTATCGCAGACCAATCGCATTCCCATATCACTCTCCCTTATCATCCGGTGTAGATTGGAACGGTGCGAGCGCCATGTCTATATAGCCACTTCCAGCTATACCAGTCATACCAATCACAAACAGACTCTTGGTAGTTATCTATTGCCTCTCGTCGTGTTTTTCCAGATGCGTCAATAGCGAGACGCCCTCTTTCTGTGCGTACACACCAACCAACG
>Ga0307928_10004075_pt1 | contig 11123 bp, 14 predicted proteins | sample AceLakmetagen232_FD_201815 | JGI IMG/M metagenome (GOLD analysis project Ga0307928, IMG submission 201815) | Saline water microbial communities from Ace Lake, Antarctica - #232 | ecosystem: Environmental > Aquatic > Non-marine Saline and Alkaline > Saline | place: Antarctica: Ace Lake...
TCGCAGCGTGTACCGTCGTACCTCTCGTATTAAAACTCGGGAGGTTCACACATGCCAACGAAGAAGATAGTAATAGATGACGTACCGAAGGGACAACGACGACCTCGATTTGCCCGACGAGGTAACTTTGTCACTACCTTCGATCCGGACAGGGAGTCAAAGCTGTGGATTAAACACCTCTGCGCTGAGCAAATAGAAGAAGTGCTAGAAGGGCCAATTGAAATAGAACTTCTCGCCTTCATGCCGATACCGAAGTCCACTTCAAAGAAAAGAAAGCTCCTCATGCTCTCAAACGAGATAAAACACACGAAGGTCCCTGATGGGGATAATATTTTTAAAAAATTTAGTGATGCTTTATCGGGGCTAGCATACTGTGACGATAGACAGATATGGAGACATACCGTAGAGAAACGCTACTCGGAACAACCACACGTCGAGATAACTATCTCATGGGAAGTATAATGACAGACCCATCCACGGATACCAAAAACTCATACAAATTCACTGACGACCTACCTAGCCATCCCCACGTCTACAAGGAGCACAAGAAGTCAAAGCAAAAACAGCTGGTCGGCGAAATATGGCTCAAAGACCCACGGCACACGGGAACCTCTAAGCCATACGTACTCACCACTAAACTTAGCAACGGATGGAAGACGTGGGAGCTGATAGTCACTTACTCGCCGATCGCATGTCCTGAATCTTCCGATACAGCCAACCGTTAGCGAAGCCCACCCCGAAGCTTAACACCGTCAGAAAAAATATTATCATTCTGCGCACTCCCACCGGTTTACAGGGTCTACAGCGAGCCAACGGGCGAAATCAACAGGCCCCCAGATACTCACCATCTTCAAAGAGCCACACTTTAACCTCTCTACCCCATGGCACCATAATGTTTTGCTCATAAGTCCCTCCTCATTAAAAAAACCATGCTATATACCATTAGAACACATGTGATAAATATTCCCATTGGCTACGCCCCAAAGGTTATCGCTCTCTCTAGCGTGTACATTTCTTCGCTTGTTGCTCCGTAAATATATCTCATGCTAGGATCACCTTGTATTTCATTTTTTGTTTGTTCTAGAGCGCGCCGGGGAAGACGCGCTCGTTTTGTTTATGCTGTCACTTGAGTTTTTTCTTCACTCGCCTTCCTCCTTTGTCTCTTTAAATTCCTCTAGACATTCCCAACAAATGCACTCGCACTTATCAGTAGGGCTTTCGCGGCACTCGCTCTTATCATAAAGATTCTCGCACCAAGCACATCTAAACATCGTCGGCACATATCCCAGGTATTAGTTTTGCTGTTTCAATATATTTCTCATGGTCGGCAGCTTCTTGAAGGCCAGGAGTTAAATACGTAATTTGATCTTTATGAGACAAAGCCGCGCCGTTACGATACTTTTTACGCGACAAAGCAGTGATATCATCAACATTGAGGCTCCCCTCATAACTGTTTGTTAACCGAAATAACCAGCTAGACAAAAACGACATCTCGCTCTCTATCAGCGCCTTAATCTCCTCTCTGTCGAATCCGCCTACAATTGAATCGTTGTAGTACAGAATTAAACACTCCAAAAACAGAGACGAGCATAATTGTATGTTGCTTTTGTCACTGTCAAACTTTTTACGATGACTATCTACCAGCGAGCTTAATTCTGCGCTAAAGTCACGGCATACTTCATATTTTTTATTTTCACGGTAAATTTGTCTTTCATTCATCTCTCTCTCCAGGTTTGTTGTTTGTTATGATATGAAACCGTAGCTTTCTAAAAGTTCTTCGGCGCCCTTGCCTCTCAGCGGCATTATAACACCGAGCTTTTTGCAATCCTCGTAGCGGCATTCGTCGCCTTTTTGTATGAAAACAACGGGGCTTGCAATATCTAAAGCGAAAATTTCAACGCCAGGAAGATCAGAAAAAGACTTCGCGAAAAATCTATACGTTTGGTCATTAATATATGTGCGCTCGTTTTCTCCGTAAAAGCACAAGCGAAAAGCGTAGTCTTGCAAATCAATTATAATGTCACTTATTCTTAAGCATTTATATTCTGATATATCGGGAATCGCTCTCAAAAGGTTCGGCATGGCGGCGCCGCTTTTTTCTATTTTATGCTTGAAAATTACAAGCTGTTCCTCGTCGATAAAATCCTCTTTCAAAGCGTATTTTCCGTTTGACACCCACCCTTCATTAATAAAAATCGGAACACCTCGGATGGTTTCGCATTGCATGAACTTCTTTAACTTTTGTTTTGTCATCGCTCTAGCTCCTGTTCGTTCATTGTGTCCTCTCCAGGTTTGTTGTTTGGTGTTAGGCTATCTCGCCGTCGCTATTCCACTCGTTTTCCCAGTCGCCTTCAACAAGGGAGGGATCGCACGTTTCAAAAAGTTTGTCCAAGTCATCATCTCCGCCTTCACGCCATAGCGTCATGTTATCGGTATAATTAAATTCACAAATCCAAAATTCTCCATCGCCGCAGACGACTTTTTGTAAACTAAAAGCCTCGGGGCGGGCGTCGAGGCCGCGACAATCAAGAAAAGACGCCTTTGCGCTTTCAAGAAGCTCCGTTGTTATATCGGCGTCCCCCTCGTATTCAAGCGGGGTTCCTAGAATATCGAAAATAGTAATTGTCTTCATCGCTCTAGCTCCTGTTTTGTGCTCTCTTTTATGCCATCATTGTAACACTGCGTTACGAAATAGAGCAAGGGAAAAAGAGGCGACACAAAATAAAATATCACGTATATGCCGAAATAACTTGAAACATACCACCCATGCACATATCTTAAACGTAGCACAACCAAGGGGGTAATAGGATGCCACGGCCCAAAAGCGGTAAATGGTCTCAAAAGTATGAAAAGTGCGTGAAATGCGGCAAAACTAAAAAACCTCACAAATCCCGTGGGCTATGCACCTCGTGTTACTCAACATATAGCGTTGCAAGACGTAAAGAAAAACGTAACGAAGTTAAAGCCGAGGTATATGAAATATTCTCCCGACCTCTCGAATGGACTGAAGAACGTGTCGAAGAAGAAGCCACAGCATTAGTCGAATGGGCCAGCAGAGATGATAGCATCGTTTTTGAAATGTTTCATTGCAAAAGACCCAAGCCCTACACGCGCGATATCATGTATAAACTTGCCGATAAGAACGTAAACTTCCGTAGCGCATTCGATCTCGCGAAGGAATTAATACGGGGTAGAAGGGAGCAGGGAGCGTGTGTCGGAGCCATGAACGCAAGTAGCGTGCAGTTCTATCACGGCTTCTATGATCGCACTAATAAAAATGAGAATATGACCTTCACCGCTTACAAAGACGAGCGGAAGCAACTCGACGACTCCGCCGACGTCAATAAAGCAAAGCAGGCGATAAACGAATCACAAGCTTTCGTCGTTGAGGCTAAAAAGCGACGTAAGAAAAAAGACGAGCCGAGCGAATGACCGATGACGCAAAGCGGGCTATCGCTGAGTTTGTCGCCGACAAGGACGCCCGTATACGCGCCTTATATAAGGTCAAGGACAAGTGGGGTACCGTCGTAACGATAGAACCCAACGACACGCAACAGCAACTCCTAGACAACTGTCACACACGTAACATCATCCCCAAGGCACGGCAGCACGGCATTACTACGGGCGTGTGCATATTCAAGATTCTAGACGAGTGTCTTTTTAATGATCATTACAAGGCCGCTATCATAGCTCACAGAGAGAGTGACGCCCTCAAGATCTTCGCCTCTAAGATCAAATTTCCTTACGACAGCATCCCTCAGTTTCTCAAAGACAGTGGCTTTGTCCCTACTGCTACGAGGGTGACGACGTCTTCTATAGAGTTCAGCAACGGCAGCATAATCAGTGCCGACACGATGGTGAGGTCGGACACTTTGCAGATACTTCACATCTCAGAGCTCGCCAAGATGTACGCCCAGTTCCCCCAGAAGGCTGAGGAGGTACGCACGGGTGCCCTCCCAGCAGCGGAGAAGGGGCAAGTGTTTATCGAGTCTACCATGGAGGGACGCTTTGGCCTCATGTACGAGCTTGCAGAGCGTGCTAAAGCCCTTGAGGACTTGGGTACGCCACTTACCGACAAGGACTTCAAGTTCTTCTTCTTCCCGTGGCACGAGTGCAAAGAGTATCGCATGTATACGCCCGTCGAGATACCGCAGCCGTTCGTAGAATACTTTGCTAAGCTTGCGGAGGACTCAGGCATACACCTAGAGGACGAGCAAAAGTGGTGGTACGTCAAAGAGGCAGAAATACAGGGGGAGACCATGAAGCAGGAGTATCCGTCTACATACAGAGAGAGCACCGAGGTTTCTGGCGATGCCATGTTCTTCGGTAACAACATCGTCAAGGCTCGGCATGAAGGCCGCATCTGTACCGTTCCTTACGATAGCAATAGCCACGTATACGCCGCTATGGACATAGGCCGCAGTGACAGTACAGCTATATGGACTTTTCAGCTTATACGGCAGGAGAGGCACTTCCTTGAGTACTTCGAGCGCGACGGTGAAGAGCCAGCCTTCTATCACAAGTGGCTCAGTCAGCGTGAGTACCCTATAAAGACGCTAGGCCTCCCACACGATGCGAAGGCTTTGACACTCGCAGCTAGCAAAAGCATAGAGGAGATCTTCCGTGGCTTCGGCTACGATGTTGTCATACTCAAACGTGATGATCATGAGATACTAGGCATTAACGACGTTCGCAACGCCTTTAATCGCTGCTACATTGATAAGATCAAGTGTGCTAGGGGCCTAGAGTGCCTCGATAAGTTTCGCAAGGAGTACGACGACAAGCACTGCTGCTACCGCACAAAGTCAGTCCACGACGAGTATAGTGATGGGGCCAAGGGCTTTATTTACTCGATACAGCTTGGCAACATCATGCGTAATCGTCAGGGTAGTATGTCACTTGATGACTACCGAGCCTTGAAAGCTTCACATAGAAAGATAATTTGATTGCGTATAATTCAATTTTTACAGTTAATGAGTGCGTGAAGTCATATACGCGATAAGACTTCGCGCTGCGTAACACCCCTCGCAAGGGAAAAGGAAAAGAGATGTACGAAGATTACAACGAAGACGTAGAGCAGCTCGTCGCTGCGGATGATGGAAGTATTGAAGGCGTAACAGAGGCCGTCGCTGATCCTCAGGCAGAGCAATCGAATAGCAAGGAGTTCAACTTCAGGGCACTAGAGGCGGAGAGAGACCGTCTACGCCAGGAAGCTGATACTGCTAGAGAGAGCGTCGCCGAAAAGGAAAGACTTATAAACGTTTATCGTAATATGGGTTATCCGCAGGCACAGCCCGCGCAAGGCTACCAGCCGATATCACAGCAACCCGCACAGACTCAGCTTCCACAGACAACGGGGCTAGACTTTGGCGATGCTATAGATAAAGATGCGCTAGGCAAGCTTTCGGGGTATTTCTCCGAGCAGGCCCAACAGATCACCCAAGCCAGCAAGGCCCAGGCCGAGCAGATGGAGCAACTAGAGCTTAAGATGCGTGATGCTTCATGGCGCGATACGATAAACAAATATTTACCGAAGGCTATGGAGCGAGACCCTAGTATCGCGGAGACTATAAAGGCATCACCGAAGGCATGGACGGCAGCATACCACTTTGCTACGAGCAATATGGATTACTTGCAGTCTAAGATGGCAGAACAACAAGCCAACACGGCATCAGCGGATCGCATGATACAAAATGCGGAGAAGCCGAAGACGTTAGGTTCTGTTGGTGTTCAATCGCCCGTTGGTGGTTCAAGAGATGCGTTTTCGTTGTCTCAAGACGAGTTTGCGGAAGCAAAGCGGCGTTTGACGTCTACCGGAAAGTACTAGAGTCCTGGGCCATAGCTACTATTAATGGGATATTACTATGGCTAAAGGCATAACAACCTTCAACGACATACCTCCAGGCATCCGCAACATATACAACCGCGAGATGCTTGAGGTAGCTACAAAAGAGAAGATCTTCGGTCTTTTCGCTAACACCACGTCAATTCCTACGGGTAACGGCGACGGCATGGAGTGGAATCGCTACGATCCCTTCGAAGTCGTCACCACACCGCTTACCGACGGCGTCTATGGCGCTCCACGGAAGGCAATCCGCAGGCCTATTACCTCGAAGCTCGAAGTATACGGCGACTACAGCACCCTTACGAAAAAGGTGGTACGTACTAACCTCGAAGACGTAACAATGCAGTACACGCAGGCTTTCGCTGAACAGGCTGGCCTCACGTTTGATACCCTGATGAGAGAAGTTCTCTACTCTGGCGTATCATACATCAACTGCAAGAACGGCGTTACGGGCACACCTGGTACGCTTACTGAGATAACAGCGGTTGACGTTGCTATCATGGTCAAGCAGCTTAAGAACAACGGCGCAAAGATGCTTTCCTCGACACTACAGGCAGGCAGCGGCGTAGGTACTGCGCCTGTTTCTAAGGGTTACTTTTGCTTCGTACACACAGATATGCGCGATGACGTTCGTGCTATGAAAGACTTCCAGCCGGTACGTACGTACTCGATGCTTAAGTCTGTGTACGAGAGCGAGCTTGGAGCCGTCGACGACGTCCGCTTCATCGAGACCAACAACGGCAAAGTAGTTAGCGGTACATACACATGCTTCGTAGTAGGGGCGAACGCATATGGTGAGATCGATCTTTCTGGCAACAAGTACACCGTATACCGCCATGGTTTCGGTTCTGCCGGTAGCGAAGATCCTCACTCGATGTTCATGTCCCTTGGATGGGATGGCTATTGGGGTGGCGTAATTCTTAACGAAATGTGGCTTGGCCAACTTCGTTGCACACACTCATAACCATAACGTATAAGGAGATTTTATTATGGACAGACGAGTAGTAAAAGTATTGACCTCTACAGGAGCAGCGGTTAATCAAAACCTCGGTTTCGTACCTCACAAGGTAGTAACCCGTAACCTCACGAAGTGGGGATCTACAAGCGAAGTTATCCGTTGCGGCTATAGTGCAGCAATGGACGACGCTTCATACCTTTCTGAAGCTAACCAGGCGAGCTTAACTGACGGTATCCTTACCGCTCTTGAGACAACAAACGGTTTCACTCCGTACGACACCACGGTGCGTGCTGAGCGTCAGAAGATCATCAGTGGAGCAACTGCGGCAAATCCTTGTGTTATCACAATGACAAGCCACGGATTCACAGCGGCAGCCAACGACGGCGACACCCTTGCTATCAACCTCATGGGTTCCGATAGTATGGTAGAGCTTAATGGCAACCGCTACACGATGACGTATGTCAATGCCAACAGTGTGAGCATTGACGTTGATTCAACCAACTTCACGGCATACAGCTCTACGCTTAATGCTGGTATTGGCATGAATACGACAACGGCATCCGACGATACAGGCTACAAGGGTATTACCATAGGCACCGGCCCAATGGCAAACTCTTCGGACCTTATCGAAGTGACAGCAGAGTGGTTTGATAGCTACGAAGAAGTATAGTAGTTTTTAGGGAGGGGGAGCGTTTCCCCTTCCCGCTTTTTACAACAATTTTAACAGGATTAATTTATTTATGGCGAAACAAGACGGATGCCCAGCGATACACACGAAAAAGAGTGACTCCACGAGGAAGTACTACTTTGAGAATAGGGGACAGCCAGGTGCCGACCTCAACTTTTTTGCCGACTCAGGTGGCCAGGTTAAAACGTTTGATCTTAAGGATAGTTCTGTCGTAGAGCTTACCGAAGAGATGGCGTACTACATCAAGAGCAAGGGTGTCGAGAAGCCTATAGTCAACGAAGACGACTACGGCAAGCATAAGAGTTCAGATCGTACATATATAGAAAGAAAATTTGATCTACACGAGGTATAACCGTGGCAGAGACTGTACCAGAAATACTAACGTTAATACAAGACTTGACCCAACAGCGTGGCACATCAGATAGCACGTTGTTAGAGGGCGTAAATAGCTTCTATAGGGGCAAATTTTATATTGATATAGGTATGGCCTCCACGAAGAAGCTTTGGAACTTCCAGACGTTGCCGAACGTTGACGAGTACGCGATACCAGAAACGTATCGCATTGTCACTATGAATACGGCGAAGATAAATAATTCTATGGTTAGCCTCCTCTTTAGTAGGGAGGAGCTAGACCTTTACTTTCCCGATGCCTATGTTCCGCAAGAGGCAACGTCTACCGTAACGAAAACCGTGCCCTCGATAACTGTCGATACTGGTGATGGTACGGACACATACGCCTTCACTTTGGATGATACGGCTATCGTAGCAGGGAGTTTCACTTTAAACGACCTTGTAGGTGTACAGACTCTCACGGACGATGGCGCTGGTGCCCTTACTGGTGACGGTACGGGAACGATAGACTACACGAGTGGCGCTGTTACGGTGGTCTTCACGGCTGCCGTCACGCTAGGAGATGCTATCACTGGTGACTACCAGAGTGTCGGCGCCGGCATAGGCGATGGCTCCTCTCTTTCCTTTACGGGGTCGACTGTCAGTACCCCTATTATACAGGGCAGCTTTATTATTACTGACGGTGTGGAGACGTTCAAGGACGACGGTGGCTTGCTTACTGGCACGCTAGGAGGCTCGGGAACGCTTAACTATCTCACGGGGGCCTATGTCATAACGTTTGCGACGGCGCCCGTTGCTGACTCTGTCATAAAAGCCTCTTATAGCACCTATGCGGCAGCATGCCCTGACCGTATGATAGCATACGACAACACCCTTACGATGCGTCCAATTCCTGATGACGTCTATGACGTGTACATCGAGGTAGCAGAGGTGCCAGCTACGTTGACGTTAACAAGCACGTTGCCGAACACCCTATGGGGCGAGGCTATCGCCTACGGTACGGCAATGGAGTTCATGCGTCGCACTGGCGACGATGACAACGCGATGAAGACCTACTCTTTTTATAAAGAGAAACTAGAGACAGTCCTAAAATATGCATACAAGCAACGCAGTGCTAATACGGCACGTTTCCCAAGGTGGTAACACATGTCCGATTATGAAGTGACGGCGCCGGCTGATTCAGGGTCTAGCGTCCTTACAGAGAATGCAAAGGTTCGGGGTAATTGGGATGTGATCCAAAACACCCTTGATATCGACCACTTTGCTATGGCGAAGCCTTTGAGCGCTACCGATGGTCAGCATAAGCAAGTAACCATACCCGAGATAGACACTACTCCAACGGGTGTTGATAACACTGGTATCCTCTATGTAGAAGAGACAGCCGCCAAAGCTGAGTTATTCTATCAAGATCAAGACGACAACGCCGTACAGCTTACGAGCAAGGGGACCCCTACATCATTTATAAAGGCCTTCGTCTCGTTCTCTGTAACTGGCGCTATTGCTACAGGGTCTTTTAATGTGGCATCTGTTGCTAAAAACATAATTGGTGCGAATAAAGCCAGATTTTACTGGGATATTACCTTTAGCACACCATTTGCTGATACAAACTACACCATATTAGGGAATGCCGTAACAGATCAAAGAACAAGAGTTTTAATCGTTGTGGAGAAGTTTGTTGATAAAGTCCGTGTTATGATTATTGATGAGTCAGAAGAGGCAGCCACCTGGTATGGCGGCGAAGTGGTAATATTTAAGCTCTAAGGGGTGTTGTATGACAGGATACCAAGGGTTTTTAATTGCGCCCTTCACTGAGGGTCTCAATAAGAAACTACAACCCTGGCTAACGCCTGACGAAGCTTTCGTCGATTTCAACAACGTCTATATTGACCGAGGTGTTATCAAGAAACGCAAGGGAAGCACGGTCTTTGGACAGTTAGGAACTCGTGCTACAAAATCTGTAACGAATACACCAAGTAATACACTCAGAACTGGCACCATCTCCCTCGCTGCTGGCACTGAGATAATACCGCACTCTTTGGTGATTACCTTAGTAGGAACGGTCGCATACGACGATGGAAACGGTGGCTTCTCTGGTGCTGTTTCAGCTGGTAGTATTGACTATGAGACGGGTGTGTATAGCGTCACTTTTAATCTTGATAACCCTGCTGCTGCTACGGGAGTATATCATTACAACGATGAGACAGGTGAAAGAGACGTGCGTGGGATACACCTCTTTAATAAAGATGGTGGAGCCGAAGAACTTCTTGCCTGCGATAGCAAGCGTCTAAATAGATGGAATACGACATATAACCACTTTGAGAACGTTCCTAACGCAATAGGGCTAACCTATGGCGACATCTTCAACTCCTCAAACCTCACCTGGGGAGTCTCTTGGGCTGGGTACTATTGGCTATGCCAAGATACGACTGGTATCTTTGTCTATGAGGGTACTGCTCCTCAGTATGTCCATGATATTACGGCTAGTCTTCAGTATGGCCCCGCCGGTACTGATATCGTCGTTTCTGCGCGCTGTATGCTGCCATTTAAGGGACGACTTCTTCTCTTCAACATAAAAGAAACCGCAGCAGCGACGCCATACTCTAATAGGGTGCGCTGGTCTCAGGCTGGTAACCCCCTTGCTACGGAAGCCTGGTATGATTATGAGGACGGACGTGGTGACTACAGCGATGCCAGTACAAGCGATGAGATCATTACTGTTTTGCCGCTAGAAGATCGTATCATCGTCTTCTTCGAGAACTCGATACAGTTCTTGGTATACACGGGAAATCCTGACCTACCATTCAGCTGGCAGAAGATAAACACTACGTTTAAAACTGACTCTATCTTCGGGAGATGGGTGCTTGATAAGGTCGGCGTTTCTGTCGGAAAATACAACATGACGGTGAGTGACGGACAGAGCGCACAGAAGGCAAACGAAGCTCTTCCTAATTTTACCTTTGATATTGACTATGAAAACATCAATAAGTGCTACGGCTTCGTCTCTCAAAGCAAGCGTCAGGCATGGCTAGCATATCCTCCTAAATATGGCGATGGCACGCCGACCAAGGTACTCGTCTATAGCTTCGATGAGAACGTCATCTCCACCTACGACTTCAAAGATATAAATGACGCTCCCATGGTGATAAAGTGCCTAGAACAATATTCCTATAGTGGTGATGCTACGTATACCGATCTAAGTCTTGCTAGATACTGGCCTGAGATAACATCCCCCGCCGAATACGCTGACTACGCTGACTACGAGTACCTCGACCTTATGCATC
>Ga0307928_10004076_pt1 | contig 11120 bp, 15 predicted proteins | sample AceLakmetagen232_FD_201815 | JGI IMG/M metagenome (GOLD analysis project Ga0307928, IMG submission 201815) | Saline water microbial communities from Ace Lake, Antarctica - #232 | ecosystem: Environmental > Aquatic > Non-marine Saline and Alkaline > Saline | place: Antarctica: Ace Lake...
TCGGCAGATCCCAAGATACCCTGGATCACGCCTTGAATTGCAGTATAAACAGAACTCGCAGCGGCTTCGATACCTGCTTTAATACCGGCGATGATATTGGTACCGATCGCTTTTGCAGAAGTCAATGCATCGGTTGCTAATTGACCAATTGCAGCCAGTACAGCAGTGATCCACTCCCCGATTTTGGTTGCGGTATCAGTCACCCAAGTACCTATAGCAGTTAAGGTCGTTGAAATGAAGAGATTAACGTCCGTTACTGCTGCTACGCGCCACTCCGCGAAGTCTTGACCCGTATCCCACGCCCAGGTATCAATATCCTCAGAAGTATCGATTACCCAAGTACTAAGTGCGGGAAGTGTTACATCAAAAAAGTCATTGAAATCCTTCACTGCTTTTACACGCCATTTTGCAAAAACCTGACCCGCGTCCCAGCTCCAGGCACTTAATTTTATAAGTGTGGCGTTAACCCAAAGAGTCAGTTCTAGTCTACTAATACCTAGCGTTAAGCAAAATATATCAACAATCTCAAACCACAAGATACCCAACATCGTTTTAATCGTTATCCAACTTGCACTAGCCATACCCTTCATTGTTTCCCAAGCACCAGCCCAATCTCCAGTAATAACTTGTAGACCTAACGTCATTGTACTACGCAGCATCAACAGTGCCCAAGAGAGAGCTTGTTTGATCAATTGCCACTCAGTCATAAACACACTCACCAGCGTAATCCACGTAACTCCCCAAACCTGACTCAAAAAAGTAGTCGTTGTGGTAATTCTAGGTATGTTAAGTTCGTACCACACAAGAAATTTATCAATTTCAGTCTGAGCATACTGAAACCCGTCAGTTCCCAACCGACGAAGCTGTGCAATCACAAGAGGAATTTCTGTATCAGTTGCGGTTCTGATGCCGCCAAGGTCGTTTTTCCAAGCCAAGTACAAACCCGCAACCGCCGCGATAAGTAATGCAATTGCACCAATAGGACTAGCAACCACCGCAGCAATCGTACCAAGTACCTTCAGCAGTCCCCCGACTACGAGCAACACAGGGCCTGCAGCCGCTGCGATCGCTGCAATTCTAAGAGCTAACGTCAACGTCTCGGGAGAGGCCTCGCGAGCTTTGTCAACTAATTTAGTAAGCTGTGCGATAAAAGGATCAAACGCGGGCCCCGACGCTTTGTAGAGGGAGACGGAAAGATCCTCTACAGAGGCTTTCAAGATATCAAGGTTGGTTGAGTCGGCTTGCATAACCTGTTGCAAGGCACGATCAGTTGCACCTGCAGACTTCGCAACTGCATCAAGACCCATTGCTAAGTTATTTCCTTCATTATTTAGCAAGGCGGTTGCCGCAGTCAAAGATTGCTGTGTTGTAAACAACTGACCTAGCAAAGTGATATCGTTACCAGTTGCCTCAGCAACTTTTCTCATAAAACCAGCAAGGCCATCTGCCTGAAGTGCTGCAGCACCCCACTCAAGACCCAAATCTTTAGCAACTTTTGTAGCCGCTTTAGAAGGTTTGATAATATTGGTAATCAAACGGTTTAACGCAGTAAACGATTGGTTTTCACCTAACACCTGAGAAGTAGCGATCAACGCAGCCTGTAATTCTTCAAAACTAAGACCTGCAGCATTCGCATTAGAGATAACATACCCGATACCGGCCCCGTAGCCATCCATCGTAATAATACCACGATCAATCGTCTTGAACATTAAATCTGAAACCTTACCAAGGTCCTTAGCTTCGTACCCGTATGCCTTCATCACCCGGATCAGCGTAGAGTTAGCCGTTTCCAAGTCAACATATCCTGCCCGAGCTACACGAAGACCGTGAGTTAAAATCTCCGTGCTTAAAGAAACATCATCTGTAGCACCAAGCACATTATATAGACTTTCAGCGACTTCCACAGGGCCAAAGCCTGCAGCAACACCCATCCCCCGAATATTTTTAGAGAGATCTTCAAGTGCTGCCTCGGGGAGTTGTGCAACCGAGTTCATGCGGCGCATTTGCTTATCAAACTCAATGCCGGTTTCGGCAACCTTTTTTCCAACCATAACAAGCGGCACCGTCAACCCAAGCGTTAGGCCGCGACCTAGCTTTTGGATTGAGGCGCCGGTTGTAAGTAGTGTTTTACTGGCCGTAGCAGCAAAGCTCGTCAGTTTTCGTTCGTTCGCAGAGATCTGCTGTGCAAAGCCCGAATCGGACATTACAAGCTCAGCGACCAGTCTAGCGATTAGGATTTCTGACGCCATCCCCCACCAATCCTCGCAGGCTGATCGGGTGCTTCATTTGCCTGCTCGTGCCACCTATTTAACATCGCCACCCAGATAGAGGCTTTTTGATCCGGCCATGCTCGTATTGTATCTATATCAATATGTAGCTCGTAGGCCAGCCGGTAAAGCCGCTCATTCTGGTCTAAGTAATCTGAAAAGAGACCCCGTTTGCGGATTCCTCCCCAGCACTAGATATATTCATACCCGATAGCTCGATAATCTTGTCGTAAACCAACCCAATAGCACTAGCACTGCGATTCATCATCGGCTCGTAAAGTTCAATACCGATCTTTGGAGTTACTACACCCATTTGAACCACCGCAAATTGGGCCTTCATTGTATCGATTGTTACAATATTACCGCCGCTACCGCTGCGCGAGATTTTCGCCAGTGAGTTCTTTTCACTAGCAGTCAAACCCCGTACCTTGAGAGCGCCGCCCCACGCCGGTACTTCCAAGATTTCCGTGAGAAGATCATCTGCTGCAAGGATCTGATCAACCGTCAAAATCTCTGACATCTCCGACATATTTCCTCCTAAATTAGTTTTTAACTCGCATAAAATCGCGGTGTTCCGTTACACAGGAATTCCACCGACTCGGTCGTCATCGACTTGTTCGGCACAGCCACATTTTGTGACGTAAGATACGTCTGTGCTTCATAGCGTGTTCCGGTATCGTAGTCAGCATACGCCACAACAATCCATTGTGTAGCAGGGTCAACTGTTCCAAAAAAGTAGTTGTCTAACCAGTATCCGTCAGCACCTACTTTCCAACTGGCGACGCCAGGATGACCACTTTCCCACGCCTCGCCTTGGCGCGTAGTATCTTCAGTCGGACGATTAACATTTAGCTCCCACTGATGAAACCCACCAACTTGCAGCATAGGATAGAACGTACCCGATATCTGCGGCGTACCTGCTGGCGCTGCCGCAAATTCGATAACACCACCCAACTCCCTGATCGTATACAATGCCGCCGCAGCTTCCGCTGTGCTGGTAGCATCTACCGTATAAACCGTCACAGGAGAGTCGATCGGCCACCAGCGTTTAGCGGTATCCGTGATTTGGTAGTTAGTGGTGGTACCAATCACTGCACTAGCTTCATACGTAAAAGCTGTATATGCTGTGCCGTGCGAATAGAACCGGCCTAACGTACCGCTGATAACAGCCATAAGACCCTCCTATTGGCCTAGTTAAACGAGATCGGGCCCGACGCGGTGAATTCCCAACTGCCGCGACCAGCATCTTTCACAGCGGAGGTAATTCGTTCCGAGTTCACGTAAACCGTACCTGCCTCATAGTAGTTGGTTGCGTTGTTGTAGAAACGTGCTGATCCCGACGTACCGTTCAAAACAGCAGTCTGAATCGCCAACTGCAAGCCAGTCAACTCGGTGTCAAAATCAACCGTAAATTTGGCGCCGCGTACACCTGCAATAAACTCTTCCCAAGCAACACCCTGTGGCGTTACGTCAGGAGTATTATGCGCAAGGTTCATCTCCCACCGGGATGTGTGCAAGACAATCGTGCCTGCCCAAACAATTGAACCTGCGGTACCACTATCAATTGCCATTCTCTAAGCTCCTATACAAAAGGTTCCTGAAGTTGCACACGCCACACCCCTATAGCGTGCCAATACTGACCCTCGTCTATGAAAGGTTGTAATTGACCGTCTTCACGACAATATATCACCGTGCCGCTCACATCCGACAACGGCGCATCGTGTAAATCTTGACGTACTGCATTCAGCACTTGAAGAGCCTCTTGCGGCCCATGCTGATTTGACAACGCTTGTACTTGCAAGCGAACATCCCGTATGACGCTCTGAGCCAAATAATCTTGAGTGGACGAATAGGTAAACACCACATAGGGAGCCGTCGCACCGCGTAAGCCCGCTCCGAGATAAATACCCGCTGTGCCATCATTTAGGAAGCTTTGAGTTGTCCCGCTAGACAGCGTCGAGTAAACTGCTGTCCCGAACGACTCCAAAAAACTGCTCATCAGGTTCCATCTCCCGCAGGCACTGCTCTAAGTGAGTTCTTTCCGAATTATCCGGCAATTGCGCCAACTGGTGCTCAATTACTCTACGATACCGCACCAGTTTCTCGGGTATCGTTGCCACCCAATTAGTATGTACAATCGGAAAGGTTTCAGGAAACGAGACAACTTTTCCAGTACACCCCGGAGACGTATGAATCATAGTGCTCAACTTGAGAGCGTCCCGCCGTATAAACCTCAACTGCACATCGTTCACAACAGGCCGCTCAGGGGCATCTTCCCAAAATGTTGTTCGATGAAATAACAACCCTTCAAACGCAGCGTTCTTTTCGATTTCTCGAGTAAACTGCAGAAACTGTAGCGGGAATCGCTCGTCTGCGTCTGCAAAAAGCACCCAATGTCCGTGAGATCGAACCGCGCCCCACCCTCTGTGAGACTCACAATAACCTTCGTACAGTGCTTCATAATACTGGCATTGCTGTGCTAAAGCGATCTCGCGTGTAGCATCCTCACAGGGGCCGTCATGGACTACAATTACTTCATCCACCCACGGTCGGTGCCACTTCAGAAAAGACTCCATCTGAGCCTCTTCATTATGTACAACTGTTACGAGCGAAATTGTCATTAAGTGAAGTAGTCCTTTACTCTACGAACGATCTCTCCGATTGCCGGTACAAAGAACGGTACCGGATCTACCCAATCCTTAACCAGCCGTTTGCCCAACTCGGGCACGTACTGACCCGGGTGCTGCTTATGACCAAACTCCACAGGAGGGGCGGGCGTTTTATCATTTCCCGCAGAAACAGTGTAGCGTTTATCACTCTCTTTTGTTACTTCAACGCTGTCTGCAAGATTACCTGTTAAAACAGGAGCATTAGCTTGTACCAACTTTCCCAGATCTTCAGCCATCTGGCCCAGGTTCTCACCTACATCTCTAGGCAGGAGTATCTTGATCTGCGGAAAGCGATTTAGGGTTATCGTGACTTTGGCCCGCATTCAACCGCTCCTTAAAAGCTGCCTCATCATCCCGCATATACTCTTCGCGATCTTCTGCAGCGCCACCTTTAGGGTACATTGCATGAAACGCGATAGCGGTCTTACAAACAGCCAACTTGTAGTTATTGCGATAGATCTGATGTGTAAAATCAGTCTCTTCGCGATGGCTGACTCGACTGTAAACACCCACAGGGAACCCTTGCGGTAGCGCATCGACCCGGTACATCACAGGACCGAACAAGTGCTCTACGTCTGTACGAACGGGCTCCTGCTCAATATCTTTAGACGGATACGCATACACTTGGTGCCAATTAGTCGCGGCGACGATCTCACCGTTGTAACCAACTTTGTCTCTATAATCCTCTGAAAGCATACTCGGTTGATGTGCACCAAGGTACGGGTAAACACCCGCTACTGCTCCTATTGTAACGTCTTTCATCACATCTTGCAACTCCCCCAAGAAGGGAGCCGTCAGGATAAGATCATCATGTAAAATCATAACGATTTCATGATGACGCTCCTTCGCCAGATTATAAGCAATCTGATGCTTTTCAGGGAGCGGTAGGTCATCCTGTACAGCACAACGCAGCGTTGTAATACCCCACCACGACAATGCTTTAATCGCAGCATCGACTTGTTCAGTCTGTGTTAAACCATCTGATTCGATCAATAGCAGTTCCACGGGGCGGTCTACGCCTATTAAAGCACAGGGGAGTTGTGCCAGCATCATTGCAAGCCAATCGGGACGACCTCGCGTAGGGAGCTCTAGTAACATTAATACACCTCCACATGTCGTAGAGAAACTTTGATCCATGCCCACAGGACCTGAAACAGCGTTTTAAAGCGTAAGCTCGAGCGCCCCACAACCTTGTATTCGATAGATACGGGGTGCGCTACGAAAGCGTCCCCTACCGTTTTACGCAAGAGTACGAGGTACGGCAAATGAAAGTCAAAGCCTGTTTTATTGTAAAGATGTGGCGCCTTCAAGAGCCAATACATGTTATACGCTCGAAAACCGCAGGTCGCGTCTGGCACACCAATCAATCGACCTGCAACATACGAGAGGGCCCTTCGGTACCACGGGGCACCCCCTGTGCTAAAGTCTCGCGTCCCCAACGCAACCATCCCAGCGCCGTTGATATAAGCCTGTAGACGAGGTAAATCGCCCCAAAGATGCGTTCCACCAGCATCCATTGTAACGAGACAAAAATACCCGTCAGCCATCAACTCACCTAACCAAGCTTTATCGTTAATGATCCAGCTCAGCGGCCCAGCCGCAGCAGGACGCACCGCAATCGTCAAGACGGAAGGATCTGGCAAAGTCTGCCAGATCTCCTGCAACACCTTAATCGTACCGTCTGTAGAGCCACCCTCGTCTATAATAATCTTATCTACGAAATTGAGCGCCAGAGTTACTTGCGCTCCAATTGTTTCAACCTCGTTCCTAACCGGAATTAGCAGTACTGTCTTCATCCACAGATCCTTCCGATAAAATGACAACACCGTCAGGTGTTTCCACAGCTTTACAGTTTGGGGGAGCTGGTACATCTATAACTTCTGCTTTGAGACTACGCGCCTCGAACGCGGGGGTCTGCGGAATGTTAGGCACAGGCGTGACTTTTGGTTCCTCAGCATGAATCTGTGCAATGACCTTTTCAAACCAAGGCATCCAGTGATTTTCAACCGTATTGTCCCAGTGATAAGGTACCATCGAAGTCGTGGCAGTCTCGCGTAGTATCTCGTTCTCCCTGCGCACGTAGGCCCAATTCAGTCCGTTAATGATATCTTGCGTCTTGGGTATGAATTGCCAACTCGCAAGAGGCGTATAGACACGCTCACCAATCTGGACTTTGTAGCCAACTTGAATCAATTCGGAGGTTGCTGTAGCATCCGAGCCAATCACAGGGCAACCGCACGCCTGTGCTTCGATGGTTGGCAAGCCAAAGCCCTCGCCTAGTGTACACATCAACAACACGTCAAACGCATTGTAAGCCCGCGCCAAAAAGTCAGCCGGGAATCCCAACATGTTTTCATAGCGATCGGGGAAGTGAATGCGGTGGGCCAACTCGGGGAAGTCGAACTCTTTCGAGATGACTTCGATCAACTCAGGAAGGTTGACGCCACTCCACATGTCAGTGGGCTCGCTGTGGCAGTAAAGCATCGCATCAGCGTGCGTTTTGGCAAACTGTGCAAACGCTCGGAATTGGCCGTCAAAGTTCTTACGGCTAGGATTGCCCTTATTTGCAGCAACCATACCTACAACGAAGTCTGATTCTTGAAAGCCCAGCAACTTTTTATACTGGCTACGATTAGGCAGAGGTTTGTAAATCGTGGGCTCTACGCCGTGTGGAATGTACGTACTCTGTACACCTGAACGGTTCAATTCATGCTGACCGAACTTAGCATAAGGCAGCACGTCCCAGGCACCCTTGATGTGATTCAGAACAATGCCTTGCACAGGGCTGTGGTCGATCGGCATCCACGGGACCCACCGCTTAACCTTTTTGGGGAAGTCATTCAACACCCAGACATCCAGCAACGTAATCAGCAACTGGGCGCGGCTGTGCGTATAATGCGCTCCAATGATGTCGTTGCCGTAAGGGTCCTTGCCCTTGGGGTAGATGTTGAAGCCCTCCCATTTGAGCAGGCCGCCCTCTAGCCCATAAAAGGCAAAAATGTCAAAAACGATACCTCGCTCCGCAAAGCGAGGCAACAAATAATTGGTCTGGATACCGTACCCCGAAGTACACCAAGGGGTATTGGACATCCACAAACCTTTCAATCTCACATCCACAGATAGCTCCTCTCGATTTTATTACTCGATTACTCTGTTAGCACAAACACCTGCACGCGCTTAACCGTCTCCCACGACAGCGCGGTAGACAACACTTTTTCTACTTCAAACGTGATATCCCTTACCACAATTCGATGCTCTTCTTGCACAGGGGAGTTATACTGCAGCGTTATATAATATCGCTGCAACGAGGCCTCCCGCATAGTAAGCTCATAGCCTTCGTCTCCGGGGCGCCACCACTGGTACGAACATCGACAAGGTTGATTGGTTATAAGCGTACCCCAGGTACGTGTTACACCACCCCCGCCTGTGCGTACATCTAAGGGTTCCAATATTGTGCAGGTGTCCGGTAATACCGACGCTTGTATATCGCGTAATTGCTGCAACGCATAGGCTGAGATGGGCCCGCTAAAGATACCTTGATAATTAGGCATTAGGACGTTTTCCACTGTAGCGGGAAGCCTCTGAAGTATTCGATCTGATCAAGATCCTGCGAGTTAGCGGTAGAGTTATCGTCTTCGTAAGAATTATAGTCATCCGAGTAGCCGTCCTTCCGCGTAACATTCACAGAAGTAGACTGGATTCTGTAGGAAGACGCCCGCAACTCCTTAGCTCGATCTGCGTAGGCCTTAGCGACCTGTTGCTGATCAATCCGTGCACCGTCGATCGTGATGCTTGGAATACGCGACCACTGCCTAGCAAGGGTTTCACAGGTGAAGGCAACTCGCCCGTCCCAGTCCGACTCTTCCGAGACAAAGAACTCGATCTCCGTATCGCTGAACATCCAGACAGTGCCACCCGCAGTACCCTGCAACCCTACGTCAGAAACCAAAAAGCGTAATTTGTCCAGGTCACTATTACCCGGGGTACCCGAGTAGGAGTAGGTGGCTGCACTGGTTCCTGCCGAAGAGCCTGAAAATGAGCTAGTTCCTGACATATCTCAACTCACAGCGAACGTCTGAGGATTTGTGAAATTATAGTTTGTACGTTGTTTCCAGCAATAATACGTTCCTGCATCCAAATACAGTATAACCTTCCCTAACGTATCCGTATTTCCTGACGCAATCGTGTTATTTCCAGCAATATCCGTTGTAACCCACACTTGGACACCTTCCAAAGGATTTGTGCCATCATCCACGTAAATTGTCCAAGCAATCGAACCCCCACCAGTACTGGTACTTGTAATTAGTGCCGGAATAGTGGTGGCCGTGTCAACCAGAATGCTGTCTACGTTGCCATCTACCACAGCAAGCGCGGCCACAAGCCCAGCGTCCGAAATGGCCGCGTCCGCCTCGGTGTTGACCTGGGCGGGCGTGGCGCGTGTCGTGATAGCCGCGTCCATGTTCTCGCTCCAAGCTGCGCCGGACACCCCCCAACATGGGAGCGTCTGTTGCGCTACGTTGGTGTCGGTCGTGGCCGCTTCTGCCAGATAGGCATAGTAGCCGGAGCTTGGCGACGTGTAGACATAGAAATACCGCGTGGTTGCCAACGCCGTCAACGTGCCCCCCGTCACCACCTGGCTGGACGTGCCCGCGTTCACATCAATGCGAAACACCGCCGCCGTGGGCGTAGGCGTTGGAGCCATTGGGTTGCCGTCCGAGTCGGTAAACTCGAACAGGAAGATGATCTTGTCGCCAGCGCGTACAAACATGGCCTACTCCTGTGGCTCGACTAGCCCCGCGACAAACTCCTCCAGATTGGTATTGGCGTTAGCAAGTTGCGTCTGGCGATTGGCGACCACGGTGTTCTGGTTGCCGATCACGGTATCACGGTTATCCTGCGCTGCCGATAGCCGCGCCTCGGCCTTTTGCACGGCCTGCGCCTTTTTGAGCAGGTTCATCGCATCGGCAAATGCGCCCAAGTCCTCGCCGAAAAGGTTGTTGATCCGTGTCATGAATTGATCCACTGTAAATGCCATTGATACCTCCTATAATGCGGCCATTGCCGCGCTGATTGCTGCTGCCTGATCCGCCGTCACCTCGCCCGCGTATGTCCACAAAGCCTCTATGTACCCCCGATACCACCACGACCCGTTGTATAGCCGTCCGAGTTGCAAGCCCGTGGTACTGACAAGCCCGCCGGTCTTTCGATCGAAAACGCCGTCACGATACGTGTCTGTCCCTGACACACCGAGATTTCCGGCTTGTAATGCTGGCAAGCTAAAAGAGTTCAAATAACCGACGCCCAGAGTTAGGTGGTTCGGCCATAGCCACTGCCCGGAGAATGTGCCCCACAACAGACCATTCGTGCCGCTTGTCACGGTATATTGCACAAAAATTGCGCTACGATAAACGACGGGCATGGTTGCGATCGCAAGCCATTCTGATCCTGAAAAGAGCCAGCCCGCCGCGTCCCAACTTGGAGCGTCAGCGTCATCGGTTACAACGTTCGTTCCGGGAGAGGCGAGATTGCTTTTCGAAGCCACATAACTCTCCGCGCCCTTTGCCCGATATGCGCCCGTCACCAACGCCGGATTGACGCCGCCAGTCAGCCACCACGGAGCTACCCCGCTCGCCGCTCTGCCCACACCCAGCCCCGCGCTGATTTGTGATGCGCCTAACCCTGAATTGATCATTACGCCACCTTCGGAGCCAAGCGCCCCGCGCTTATTTGGTTTGCTCCGAGCCCACGATATATCACTAGCTACCTATGTAACCGACTTTGGCGGCAAGAGTATCCGTATCAAGCCAAATATCTGATAAGTTATCTACACAAACGAATACCGAGTCAGTATTTTTTAACGGGTACCCGTTGGTTGACGAAACCACTGTACCACTTCCAACAAAGACCGTGCCTGCGTTAGCAGGCATTCCTCGAATCGTTACGCCGTAATACAAAGTTGCGGTACCAACTTGTATAGGAGTACCTGGACCTGTGATCGTTTGCTGACCTGCAACAACAGTAGCCGCTACATTAGAAATAGGGAGCGGATTATCCGGTGCTACTGCGGCACCATCTTGCGTTTGAAGATAAGTCATATTAATACCTCACATTACATTTATTGCAAACTGCAATTCGATTTTTTTGACCTGCTTGATGTAATTGACGAGCCCACGCAAGCGTAGGA
>Ga0307928_10004077_pt1 | contig 11120 bp, 16 predicted proteins | sample AceLakmetagen232_FD_201815 | JGI IMG/M metagenome (GOLD analysis project Ga0307928, IMG submission 201815) | Saline water microbial communities from Ace Lake, Antarctica - #232 | ecosystem: Environmental > Aquatic > Non-marine Saline and Alkaline > Saline | place: Antarctica: Ace Lake...
TGCATCTTCATAAGATATCATGCCTTCCATACCATATTTTTCAATTAACGCACTTACTTTAGTCCAGCTTGACTCTCCATATGGGAAAGGTGCCATTCTTGGTATTCCTTTAACATTAGATGGTGCTGCTACTCCGCCGCCTTCTAATTCTGCATTACTTTCTCTATAATAACTCTCTGTCCATGCTCCGGAACTGTCAACTGCGCATAAACTCTTTAATTTGTATTGCATCAAAGCTACTGCCTTAACTGCTCCATCAATATATTCTTTTCTTAAATCTGCTTCTCCTGTTGTATCTGCCATTTTCTATTTACCTCTAAATATTTAATCTAATCTTTGCAACAGCGCTTGATGCTACTGTCTCTAGTGCTTTGCCTAATACAAATCCTTTTTCATTATCAAGAGTTGTATATGGACCAATCTGATTTGCTCCTTTAATAACTACATCATATCCTACTGTGAATCCTGCTGCTGTGCCTACTTTCAAGCCCCAAACGCCGTCTAAAGCTGCGCTGATTTCTGTGGAGCCATCATTAGCTACCTTTTCCATCATTGCAATTCCTGCTACTGGGTCATCATCTGCCGCACATGCTGTTGCTGTGTTTGGTGTGATTAACTTTAAAATTGTTCCTTTTGAAATTCCAATTCCATTTGCTACTGTATATCTTGCAAATTTCATAGGCTTTTCATATGATACTGCTTCATTTGCCATTTTATTTTACCTCTAAAGTACGTTAACACGCACTCTTATTACTGTTGCTACTGCACCAATTGTTTCAAGTGCCTTGCCTAATACGTACCCTTTCTCAATGTCAAGAGTTGTATATACTTTAATCTCATTCAATCCATTGTAACCAACTTGATTGCCTGCACTGATTGCGCCTGCTGAAGTTGTTAAACCCCAAACACCATCTAATGCTGCTGTGATTTCAGTTGAACCATCACTTGCTACCTTCTCAAACATAGCTATTCCTGCACACACTTCATTATCTGCACTACTTGCTAATGCTGTGTTAGGACTAGTTAGTTGTAATAGCGTACCTTTTGGAATTGCAACACCGTCTGCTACGGTGTATCTTGCATATCTTAAAGGTTTCTCATAATTTACTGCTACTGCCATCTTGTTTTACCTCTGCTATTTTTTTCTTTATTGCTTCAATATATAAATCTGCTTGCTCTATATCAATAGTTGCTTGCGTCTTAATATTTTCCCATGCCATTAAACCTTTTTCCCATTCTGATTGATTCATTGTAACATCCTCTCAATTGCTGTACCTTTGAAATAATCAATCATACCTGATTTAACTTTCTCTTCATGTGTTTGCTCTACATGAGCTCCACCTTCTGACTGTCCCCCAAGTATATTCTGGTCTCTATCTTTCTCTTGTCTAAGCACTAGGTCTTCTGCTATTCTGTTAGCCGCTTCTAATCTTAAAGAAGCTTGTTCTATTCTTTCAACCATTGCTTTTTCTTCCGCTTTAATTTCAGCGGCTGTTTGTTTTTTTTCCATTTTTTTACCTCTATCTAAACAGCCTTCCAACTGTCTCCTATGTTTTGCTTTATTGCTGCTACTTCTTTCCAAGTGTCACCAATGTTAATTTGCACACCTTCTATGTCTTTCCATGTGTCTACAATGTTAATCTGTACAGCTGGTGCTGATACTTCTTCAATGAGCGCATACACGCCTAATAGATGACTTGCTTTATAACTACTAGTACCCCAGTTAGAAGGCAAGCTGCTTTGTGAGTCCAATTGTGCACTAGAACTTCCAGTATTCTCACTCCTTATGTAAATGTTACCTGTGTTATCTATTTGAAATGCAAGCCAATAGTTAGTACTACCGGTTAAATCTATGTCTACGGATACTGTTTTCCAACCCCATGATGAAGTACCTGAACTACCAGATTTAGATATTACTGCTTCAGGTTCACTAGCTCCCGCATCTGTATATATGCCTAAATCATAATTTACTGCGTAGCCACCTTCACTAAACCATCCAAGCTGTGTTACTTTCCAATTTCCAGCAGGTAGTGAGTCAAGCATTGCCCACGCTTTACCATCCGCTGGACCAAAAGAATCCCCAGATGGTTCTGCTGCCGGGGCTGATGTTAAAAACCCGCAATTAGTTCCTTTTATTAATGCCATTTTAAGCTGTGTACTGTATATATAGCGCACCTTCAGTTGTTGTACTTGCTGTTGGTGGTGTTGCTGATGTCCCATAACATACGTTAACTATCATATCAGTTGCTGCTGTACCGTGGTCTAATGATACTGCACTTGCTCCTAATATAGTATCTGTGTTCTGTGTATGGTCTAAACTGTTACTGTGTGCACTTGCGTATACTGCGTTTAGTTGTGCTCCTGTTACTGTTGTATCACTGTGACTAACCACTGTGTGTGACTCTGGGTGTGTACTTGCTAACACTGCTGCGTCATTAACGTTACTATGTGCTGATGCTATTACATTTGAAAGTAATGCATCTCTTGATGCAACATCTACGCCATCTACATTACCTGTAGCACTTATATCTCCTGTCACATTAAAGTCATTATATACTGCTGTTGAGCCAAGTTTGACTTTAAATATTGGAGATGATGTGCCCGCGCAACCCATCTGAATATATTCATTACCAGTTTCTGTGTTACAACACATATATGCTATTCCATTTTGTCCTAGATAAAACGGATGTTCAGTGTTATCTGGCATGGTTAAGTTAAATGTGCCTGCTGCTGTACTATATTTAGCATCTACTTCTGATTGTAATGTAACTAAACTAGCACTTGCTACAAATCCTGTATGACCTGCACTTGCGTATGTTAAGTTTGTTAATGCTGCGTGGTCTGTATCAGCTCCAACATTAAATGTATTCCAATCTGTACTAGATAGATATCCATTTGTACTTGTGTTAGCTACAGGCATACTAAATGCTGTCCCTGTTAAAAGGATTGGTGCTGTTGCACTATAAGTTGTATCTGAATCAGAGTCAGCTTTGTTATTAAATGTGCCCCAATCTGTACTGGATAGATATCCATTAGTGGTTGAATCACTCTGAGACATACTAATAGTTGTACCAGTTATGTCAACTGGAGCTGTAGCGTTATATGTTGTATCTGAATCACTGTCTGCTTTATTATTAAACGTGTTCCAGTCTGCGCTACCAAGATATCCGTCAGTACTTGTATCTGATGCCGGCATACTAAATGTAGTTGCAACCAGTGATACTGGTGCTCCTGCATTGTATGTAGTGTTTAAGTCTCCGCTTACACTAGCAACCTGTAAGTCAACATATAACTTATTAGCTATATGATTGTCTTCTGTTGGTACTTGTTCAATTGTACCTTCTTTAGTTGCTACGTTCTTTCTTACAGCGTGGTCATCTAAGATGCCAGCGCTTTGGTTAAGCCTAACCATTACTGGTTGCTTTACTCTTTTAATTATTAGTGGGTTTCTTGCCATTTTTATTTACCTCTTAAGTAAGTTAAGTAGCTGTTTCTGTGCTTGTGATAACTCATCATATCCTTTACCATAGTAAACTTGTGATGCTTTATCTTTATTTACAAACTCTTTAGCTCCTGTTGAATTCAGTATACCAAAGTTAAGTGTGCTACCTTGTGTAGTTTCTGTCTCTGTTGCGGATTCAAAGTTAGCTGCTGCGTTTTCTTCTGCTCTTAATCCTGCGTCAAATTCACGTTGTTCATCTCTTTTCTCTACATCATATGCACGGCTTCTCTCTTGTTGTAATTCAGATAATGCTTGTTTATATCTCTGTGCTATAAATGAGTTTGGATTTCTGTTGATTGCCTGTAATATCTCTACACTGGATACAATATCCTGTGCTGACATATTTGCCATTTCAGATAATAGTCTGTTTTCAATATCTAGTCCTTCTCTTGATTTGTTTACTGCGTCTTGTGTTAATAGATATTGTTCTGCAGGTCCTCCAGGGTCTAATCCAGCAATCCTTGTAGCTTCTTCATCAGTTACTGATGTACCAGTTGTAAGTTTAGCGTTGAAAGAAGCTATATCATCTAAATTTGCTTTAGATTTAGCTTCAATCTGTAGTAAAACCTTATTCATGTCAGCTTCTACTTGATTCATCTGTGATTTAATCTTTGCTCTACTCTGTCCGCCAGGTAATGTGGCTTGTAATAGAGAGAAATCATCAGCTGCATCCTTCATATCTACTATTTGCTGTGTTAGTTCACTTGCTTCAGTAGTAAGTCCGGCTTCTTGCATTTCTTTAACTGCATTATAAGCTCCGTCTACAAAAGTACTATAGTCAGTTTGTGCTCCTGTTAGTTGATATTCACCAGATGCTACTTTACCAATTATACCAGCAATACTTAAACCGCCAATAGTGCCTATATTACTCACTTTACCCCACACCTGACCTAATAGACCAAGTTGTTTGGTGTTTAATCCTTTTGCTGCCGTAGGGACTAATGCTTCTCCTTCTAGAAAGAAGGTTCCGCTCTTAGACATACTAGATGATGCTCTTACTACTTCCTTTGCACCTTTTAAAGCCTTAGCTGCTCTAGATATCTTAAAAACGTTATATCCGTAGTTGGATACTGCGTCAAGAGCTCCTGTCACTCCTAATGCTGCAAAATAATGCTCTGGTCCTAATTCTGATACTCTTTGTAAGTCTTCTCCTACAATTGGTATATTTTCTAGGAATCCTGGTTCTTTAATGTCAAAATTTCCACTTGCTACTGCATCTTGAATACTTTGTGGTGCACTTATTTGACCGGATTGTATTTTGTCTATTTCATCTTGTGAAAGGGATACCCTATCACCACCTAATTGCTGTTGTTCCTGTGGTTGCTGTGATTGTTGTGGTTGTTGTTGCTGTTGTGGTGAGCTGGGTGTCTGTATACTTGCTTGCCTATCTCTTTCCCCTTGTACGTTCTCTGGTGCTATACTTTGCTTCTGCCCAGATGGGTTAGTGTAAGTATTAGTACTTTGGTCATAGTCAGGTCTCTTGTTTGCACCAAAACCTCCTCCAAAGAAGTCTTTTGGTGGTGCCGCTGGAGCACTTGACTGTTGTTTGTCTAATTCAGACTGAAAAGCGTCTCCTCCTCCTCTTTCATAAGCATCTATTCTAGCTTTTCTCTCTCTATCTTCTTGTGTTGCCATTTTATATGTCTCCCCGTGCTAACGGTGGTTGTAGGTTACTTGGCTGGTTTAGTTGCTGTTCCTGTGTACCATCTTTACGGTCATCACTCAACAAGTTGTTTTGTAAGCTTGCTGGGAATTCTAAGTCAATTTCAAGGCCCATTTGTGCTGATATTTGTTCTTCAATATATAATTGTTCTTCTTCAATACATTGTTCAAAAGCTAGATATGCTATTTGTGCTGCTGTTTGAGTTAACTCTTGTGAGCCACCAATAATAATCTGTGGTACTCCCACTGCTTGATAAAAGTATTGATTTAATGCTTGAATCCATGGCATTGGGTTTAACGTACTATTTGATGGTACTGTTGCTAATTCTGTCTCAACTGAGCCTTTTGGGATAAAGATATCTTCTCCTTCACCTTTAGATGCTGCTACTTTTGCTTTAAAACTGGATATTTGTGCTGGTATATCTGTATCAAGCTTCCAAATTCTAACGGGGTAGATATTTCTGTGTAAAAGCTTCTTATAATCAGCCATTGCTTCATTTCTCATTAATATGATGTCTTCAACTGCATCAATGATAGAAACGCCGTGAATTTCATCAGCTATTCTATTTCTACATAAATGTAGTATTTGCTCAGTGCTAAACTTCTTTATTGCTCCTGATGTGCCCATTTGTTCATATCTCTTAATGATACCTTTCTTATTTGCTACAACTGTTATATTTCCAGGGTCTAGTGGTTTTAAGTTTACTAACTCTCCATCTTTCTCAACAATCTCTGCAAATGCGTCACCATAAATGTGATACTCTCTGATTAAGTTCTCTAATATACTGTTAAATGTATCTTTACCAAATCCTTTGATAGAAGTTAAGAGTAACTCAGTTGCTGGCTCAGATGTTGAACCTTTACCAATAGTCCATGTTGCTTTAGCATCAATAGCCATCTTTAACTCTGGTATACTTTTATAATATCCTAAATACTTAGATGCTCTTGTATTAGTATATGTTGTTTCCTTTTGTGCTGTTGAGCTATCAGTCTGTTGCCCATCAACTGAGTAATCAGTAATTACTGTTGCCTGTGCTCCTGTCTGTGCTGCGTTTAGTTCTGTGAATGTCATTTTATTTTACCTCTTATTCTTCCCAGCCGGTCATGTTGATAATCATGTTTCCTGCTCCATCATCAATGTAAATATCTGTAGCAAATTGTAGTGGTGTTGAAAACTCCGCTACATATAATACATTATTTACTGCTGCATTACCCCTGAACTTTGAAGTTCCGCCAGAACCTCCATCCTTCAGTACTATATCTTCTCCGGCTGTGTCTCTGCTATAATATGTCATACCAGTAATGTTTAACACTTTACCAGAAGTGACTGTATAAAAAGTACCAGAACCACCGCTCACACTAACTGGTGATGAGCCTGACTGTTGCCATCTAGACTTAAGTTCATCATCATTACCGGTGAATAGTTTTGACCCAAAATTAAGTGCCATCTTAAACCTCTCTAATAAAGTCAGTTACCTTCTTGTCCTTTAACAATGAAATAGAGGATAATGCTCTGTCTCTCAATACGTTAATAACGTCTTCTGCTTCAATACGGCTGCTATAACCACTCATATCATACGCTACTGCGTAAATACCAGCTAAATCTGTTGCTGCCTGACATAATACTCCTTTAGTATCATCATTAAGCGCTGCATAATTATCACTGAAGTTATATCTACAGTTTGAATTGATTACAGATTCTGCTTGAAATAGATAATCATTACATCCTGCTGTTCCTATTACTCCTACTCCGGAGCCTGCTTTTCTTAATACTTGACTTGTACTGGCAAATATGCCTGTTTCTACTACTACCATCTTATTGTACCTCTATGTATATGTTTAATCTCTTGTGCCTAATTGCCCAAGCGGCTCTTATAAGCCCTTCTGCTACGTGTGTATATCTTCCATATATCCTCACACTGCTCTTTACTGTGTCTGATTCATACACAACACTCTTAAGACTAGTGAATACTTCTGAATCCTTTAGTAAGGATATCTCTCCACGCTCCATTAGTCTCTTCAAGTTAAGATATAAATCCTCTTTCAATAACTTTTTCTTACGGCTTGCATCTCTGTCTAACGCTCTTGAAGCGTTATTGATAGCAACTGCCTTTCTTTTAGTTTGGTCCTCAATAAGTAACTGGTCAAATACTGCTACCCCCAGACCTCCGTCATCAACGTATATGTTCTTGAAGTTCCACTTCTCATCCAATTCCAATATCTTGTCAACGGTGTCAGTTGTTAAGGTATATCTGTTTATTATATTCTCACGGTGAATTAACTTGTTATCTCTTCTTTCTAATATCTCAAAGGTAGTTTCATCACCACCCATTCTTGCCACATCTACTCCCATATAGAACTCTCCTTCAGTTCCTTCATAACGGTTTAGTGTTTGGCATTGGTTAATTAGTTCATCTGGGAACATCTGAGATAGTTCCTCAAGGAACTGAGCTAGATATTGCTGAGCATACTCTAGTTCACTCATACGTACCTTCTCTCTTTTTAAATATTCTACCATCATGCCTCTTTGAGGCTCAGGTCTTCCATCTGCAACTTGTTCTGAGTTAACATGGAATGTCTTAAAGCCCATTGAAGGGTTGGTATAGGCCTCATAGAAGTATCCTGCCTTGGCGTTAGGGGTGGATAGAAGCCAAAGAGAACCTCCTGTGGTTAATAACATTGGTGTTATTGAGGCCCATACCGCCTCAGGAAGATATGCGCATTCATCTGGAACTACAATATCTACAGTCATACCTAATACACCTATGGCATATTGGCCAACTGCTTTAGTTACTGCTTCTGCCCCATTGTTTAGACGCACCCTATGTTTAGTAGGTTTATCTTTACCCTTGGAAATTGAGTTCTTGTAGTTGTCATTCATATATAACATAATCTTGACTAACATTCTTTCAGCCTGGTCTTCTGTTACAGATATTATTAATACCTTCTTACCAGGATTGTTTGCAATATACTCTGCGGTTTTAATTGCAATTATCTGGGACTTGCCAACCTGTCTACCAGAACATATACATATATTGCCTTCTGCTGCTAATACTTCCTTTTGCCATGCATCCAGTGTGAACGGAATACTTCCTGATACACAACCTTGTGATAGGGTTGGTATGTATGCAGGTGCTTTTGCCTTTCTAGGCATAAAGGAATACCCCAAATACTGTAAAGATTAGAATTGCTTTTATCACTTCTGCTATTATGTCTGCTATTAGATTATCCATTTTATCCACCATTTTTTTTTAATTTTTTTGTGTTAGCTTTATAACCCTTATAAGGATTCATGCTTAAATCCGCATGCACTTCCAGTTACTAAACACCCTCTATGCATACTCTTTACTCTACGTACTTACTCTCTACTGTGTATGTTGTGCGCTGAGTGCACGTTGTGTGCACTCTGACCACCCACTGTCCATACGTGCTCTAGGTTCAACGTTTATTTTAGGGTCACTACACCCTTCCTAAACAATAAACGTTCAAATTTGAGCTCCCCTGTGCGTCCTGTGTGCGTCCTGTGTACATTCTCATCTAGTATTTAACACACTGTGCAGAGTGGTTCATTTGTTAGAAAGGCTATAATAAGTTTACTACGTAAACTTACTTACAAGTACTACTATATAAATGTATCTATTTTGGACGTGTTAAATACCCATTAATAGCCTTACTACGTGTATATTGTGCGCTTTTTACTCTATTTTGACTAATCTAACGTAGTCACCTGCCTTTAAGCTCTTAGTCTTACGTGGTACTGTTACAAAGCTCTGGTTTGAGCATGCAGCATACCATATCTTGCCTATTACTACTTCTTCTTCTTTCTTCTTAAACATTGTTTTTATCTTATTCATCATCTTATTGTGCTCCGTGCCAAGACATATATTACTACAACTGTCAAGTACACTATCTCAAATATCATTGTGTTCCACCTTTATGAGGTTGGTGAGTGGGTAGATTAATACCCACCAACCCTCTTATTGGTAACAGATGCTCCTTATTAAGGGCGTAACTGTTCTTTACTTTCTTTGCTGTGCCGTTTTTAATGGCTAGCTTTAAGCCTTCCTTAGTCATATAACCATGTATACGGAGGTATTGGTTATCTCTGGTAAGTTTAGCGTAAATATAAATATCATGTTTAGGCTCTTGGAACCATAATGTGTCCGTGTATGAGGTCTTAAGGTCTATTGTCACCCCGTTTATAATAAAGTCCGGTTCAGACCATCCCTTCTTTGTAAATTGTACCCACGTGTGGTTAATATCTTTATCCTTTAAGTGTTGGTCTAATACCATCTCACCTAGTAAACCAATGTAATTGTGGTTACACACAAACTTGTTATAAGTCTTTTGAAGGTCAAATACCTTTGTCTCCTCTTTAGCCTTGTTTAAATCCTTTTCTTTTATATTATATATTAATATCATGTTTACACCCCTGTAAGTTTATATCCTTTACTTCATATATGAATTAACCACGTATAAGGCTTGTACGCCCTATAGGTGGATATTATATATCTTTAAACCACTTGTACCCTTTATTTGTGTAGAGTTCCAACTATTTAGGTTTTTTTTTTTTTCAACCAAAATGGTTAGGCAGATTATGTTCTTGTTGCTTACCTATAAATACCCCTGACTCTCCCAGACACGTTGGCAATGTACACTCCACTACAGGAGTTACCTGGCTTTGTTGGGTCATATAATCTGTTAATTGTTCTTTTTTGTATGTCCTATATATATAATAGTAAGTACTACTATATAAAGCTTTGCATTTTGGGGGTTAAAATGGGGTTAAAATCACCAGAGCGTCTGTACCTGCTGAATTCATGCAGTACAAGCCCTCTCTATAATGCTAGTACAGCGTCTGTACCTACTGAATTCTGCACTTAAGCCTTTTTTAGGTCAAAAAAGAGCTAAAACGTCTGTACCTATGGAATTCATTGAGTACAAGCTCTCTCCTATAATGATAGTACAGCGTCTGTACTGTTAGAATTCAAGTGATTAGTAAAAAAAAAGAAAAAAAAGGGGTTTTTAATCCCTATTCTGCTACGGATGTAACTGCTTCCCATGCTGCTGAGCCAACTACGGCTGAGACACAGATTACTAATTTCTTTAAATCTGAGTCATACTGTAGTGTTCCAACTTCAGGAATCATAGTATATCTGTCTGCTGAACCTATAATAGGAACAACAAATGCCTGTGGCCTTATTGTTTCTGATTCAAATGCCATTATACTTACTTCCGTGTGTTTGTTATCTTACAAATTGCGTTAGGTGAAGGTACTTGACATACTCCTAATTCAAATGCTCTGATAGTTGTTTTAATTCCTGGGTCTGAAATTTGCATTACAGATAAAGGAGTTGCTTGTTTCCAAGTCATTGCTTCTTTAGCAACTAAAACGTATGCTACATCTGGTGTATCAGCTTCTAATGCTTGAGTAACCATGATTTTCAAACCTGCAATCTGACCAACTACACCATTACTAACAACATCTGCTGTTTTGAATGAAGGGTTGTTCATTACTTTACTATTTGATAACAAGTTAGTGTAGTCAGTACCATTTAGACATAGATATCCATTACCGTTTAAAGCATCAATATTGTCTTCTCTTAGCTCTTGAATAGCTGATAAGATATCAAATATTGGGTCTCTATTAGCAACTGTTGCACTATCCCATTCATCTCCTGCGCCAATAACGTGTGAGTTTCCTGCTTGTGCTAACATCTGTGCTGCAATTTGACTGTCTACTGCAAATGCTACTGCTCTACCAATTCTTAAGATAGTTCTTTGAATCATAGGGATGTTGTTAAGTCTTGCATCTTCATAAGATATCATTCCTTCCATACCATATTTTTCAATTAACGCACTTACTTTAGTCCAGCTTGACTCTCCATATGGGAAAGGTGCCATTCTTGGTATTCCTTTAACATTAGATGGTGCTGCTACTCCGCCGCCTTCTAAT
>Ga0307928_10004078_pt1 | contig 11120 bp, 14 predicted proteins | sample AceLakmetagen232_FD_201815 | JGI IMG/M metagenome (GOLD analysis project Ga0307928, IMG submission 201815) | Saline water microbial communities from Ace Lake, Antarctica - #232 | ecosystem: Environmental > Aquatic > Non-marine Saline and Alkaline > Saline | place: Antarctica: Ace Lake...
TTTTGATTCGGCCTTTTTTCTCGAAAGATACTAGTCCGATTTCTTCTAGTGTTTGTAGAATTTTTACAGCGTGGGAATATGTGCAGTCGACTTCTTTTGCTAGTTGGGATCCGTATTTTGCCCTCGATACTTTTTTCAGAGCTATGAGCATCAGTGCTGGCTTTCTTCTGAAAAATAAATCAAAGCTGTCTCCCATTGTATTGTTTTTGAAACTATATGTTTCAATGTATATATTGAAGTGATAAGCGGCTTATAAGTTTTTCTGCGAAAATTCGTCCATGGGTAGTAGATACAAAAAATGACTTTGTCATTTTTAGGTAGTAGGTAGTAGGTCGCTACGCTTGTGGGTAGTAGATTTTGTTGCGCTTCTTGTGAGCGCGACTTGGATTGTTAATTATTTAGACTCTCGTATAGCTTGAAATATCCTTTTGCAAAAAGTTCGGGTTGTGTTGCTTTTGTCTGGATTTGAGTTTTTCCAGCGGCTATTGACTTTTTGAGTGTTTGTTCAGGGTTATCTGACATTATTGCATCGATTATATTTTTTTTATTTGTGTTGAATTGTAAGTCTGCAGAATCGCTGAGTCCAATAAACGTTGTTATTTCGGAGTCTATTTCGGAGTGAAAATTCTCGTCGTCTATTTGAAAGTTTATGACTGGGTTTTGAAACGTTATGGGATTTTTGTGGAGTTGCCACGCGCCAATTTCGTTTAGTAAGAATGATATAAAATCTGGGGTTATTTCTATTTCTTCGTATGTTGTTTCTTGTGATTGATTTTCTAGTTTCTGGCTTGTTTGTACTGCAGATGCTATGATATTCCCTGTAATTGTGAAACCTGCGAGGGGGTTTGAGAGTTGCCTTTTTTGGTTGTTGGAGAAAATTGTGTAAGCTGAGAATGTTAGGCTGAAAAATACCACGAGTGTAATTGCCAGGGCGATTGCGATTCGTTTCGGGCGTTTTGCTTTAGTTATTAGCTTGTCTGCATAGGCTAGTTTGTATCCTCTTTTTTGAAAACCTTGGAGAATTTCTGCTTGTGACTTTTTTGCTTTGAAGGAATTTTTCACTCTTTTTATTAACTCTTTATCATCCATTTAGAAATTTAGAAAGATAGGTTTAAATATATTGTTGGTTATTTTTTTTTATGATAGATATTAAGTTGATTCGTGAGAGTCCGGATTTGGTTAGGGAGAATATGAGGAAGAAGTTTCAGGATGATAAGGTTGGCTTGGTTGATGATGTTATTGATTTGGATACCAAATGGAGGAAGGAGCGGAAGAAGGCTGATGATTTGAGGTCGGAGAGGAATAAGATTTCTGAGCAGATTAATCAGATGATGAAGGTTGGGAAAAAGGATGATGCTAAGGGTTTGATCGTTAAGGCGAAGGAAATTCCTGGGAAGATTGCTAAGATTGAGGCGAAGGAGAATAAGTTGGGCGATAAGATTAAGGAAGTTATGTTGAAGATTCCGAATATGATGTGGGATGGTGTTCCGATTGGGAAGAGTGATAAGGATAATGTTGAGATTAAGAAATGGGGGAAGATTCCGAAGTTTGATTTTGAGATTAAGAATCATGTTGAGCTTGGGGAGAATCTCGGGATTGTTGATTTTGATAAGTCTGCTAAAGTTGCGGGGAAGGGATTTTATTATCTTAAGGGGGACCTTGCGTTGTTGAATCAGGCTCTGATTAGTTTCGGTAGGGATTTTATGATTAAGAAGGGGTATACCTATATTGAACCGCCTTTGATGTTGAACGAGAAGGAGATTTATGCTTCGATGGATAAAGAGGCGATTGCTGAATCTGTTTACAAGATTGATGGTGCTGGGAAGGCTTTGATTGGGACGAGTGAGCAGCCTTTGCTTGCGTATCATTCTGGAGATACTATTCATGAATATGATTTGCCGAAGAAGTATTTTTCTTATTCGATGTGTTTCCGGCAGGAGATTGGTGCGCATGGTGTGAACGAGAAGGGTCTTTGGAGAACTCATCAGTTTAACAAAGTTGAGCAGTTTATTTTTTGTTTGCCTGAAGATTCGGAGAAGTTGTATGATGAATTATTGGAGAACAGCGAGGAGATAATGCAGAAATTGGAGTTGCCTTATAGGGTTCTTGAATTGTGTAGTGGGGATTTGGCGGCTTGGAAATATCGGAGTGCGGATATTGAGGTTTGGAGACCGACGACTAAGGAGTATGGGGAGGTTGTGAGTTTGTCGAATTGTACTGAGTATCAGGCGCGGAATTTGGATATTAGATATGTTAAGAAGAGTGGGAATGAGCGGGGCGTTTTGCATACTCTGAATGATACTGTTCTTGCGACTAGTCGTATGATGGTTGCGATTATGGAGAATAATCAGAATAAGGATGGTTCGATTAATATTCCGAAAGTTTTGGTTCCTTATATGGGTGGGAAGAAAAAGATTGAGATGAAGTAGTAACTCTAGTTCTGGGGAAATGGTGAGTAATGGAAGATGAGAAAGAAACTCGTTGATAAGTTGAAGAATACATTTCATCCTAATAGGATTACTGCGAGTTCTGTTGGATTTAGTGCTTTGGGACTTGGTCTTTTACAGAGTCCGAGTACTGATGTTGCTGGGTTTGCTATTTTGGGATTGGGTTATGCGACTGATGCTATTGATGGGCTTGCTGCTCGTGGGTGGGGAATGCGAACTGTTGAGGGAGCACGACTTGATCCTTTAGTTGATAAAGTTCGGAATGTGATTATTGGTGGTTATATTGGGGGAGTTGAAGTTATGAAAGGGAATTATTTTTTGCCTGTGACTATGGGGGTGAATTTTGTGGTGGATTATATTTCGCAGAAAGCTAGAGGAGACATAACTTCTCAAATTGGAGAAGGTTATAAGGCTGTTGTTTACCCTGAGAATTGTAATAAGGATATTGAAAGGAAATCTAGTGTTCGAGCGAATTGGTTTGGAAAGACGAAGGCTGCTATCCAGGCTGGTGTTGGGATTGGTTATTTGGGGATGAATGTTCTTGAGAATCATGAGATGTTGCCGAAGGTTATTGACGATAATGCGAGTTATGTTTTTGGCGCGGTTCTAGGGATAAGTGCTGTACTTGGTACTGTTGGTATTGCTAGGAGAATTAGGAATCGGAAGTAATTACAAACTTTTATAAATCGTTGTTAGGTTTATTGTTCATGGCAGAAAATGTTAATATGCCCGCTGGTTTCGGTGGGTTGACGCGGTTTAAGGAAGAGTATAATTCTAAATTCAAGTTTGGACCTGGTGTTGTCGTTGGAATGATTATTGCTGTGATTGTTTTTGTGATTGGATTGAGGTTCTTTTTTTAATATGTTTCCTGGCGGAATGAATCCTGCGAAGATGCAAGGGATGATGAAGAAGATGGGAATTTCTCAGACGCAGTTGCCTGTGAAGAAAGTTATTTTTGAGATGGATGATGGGAATTTGGTTATTGAAGATCCGGCTGTTATTAAGATTATGATGCAGGGGCAAGAGAGTTATCAGGTAACTGGCGAGGCTGTCGAAGAGTCGTCTGAGGCTTTTAGTGCTGAGGATGTTGAGATGGTTGTTGAGAAGAGTGGTAAGGGTGAGGATGAGGTTAAGGCGGCTTTGGCAGAGAGTGATGGGGATATTGCTGAGGCGATTATGTCACTTAAAGAGTAGTGTAATAATTATTATAAAGAGTTTTTGTGTTTTTGTTTTATGGATTATATGTCTGATTTTATCGAGGCTAAATATCATTTGGCTGTTGCTGAAAGGATGCTTGAGGGCTATGTAGAATATCCTGAGAAGAGATTTTTGGTTGGGGTGATCAATGAGGGGGCCAAAGCTGCGTCGAGGCTAGTTAGGGCTTTTTTGATTTATGATGGGGTAAAGCATGGAGGCTTGGATAAATTTTTGAGAGTTGCTGCTGCGAAATATCTTGATGGGATAACTATTGAGAATTTGGTGAAGATTTTGGAGGTTGAGCGGGCGCAAAAGGTTTCTCCGATTGAATTTGTGAAGGGTGATAAGATTATTTTGTTGATTCGGGGGAAATACCGGGTTTTGACAGTGTCGAGGATTCGAGAGTTTGTGAAATCGGTTGGGGATGCGGTCTCGAAATTTTCGACAAGTATAAAAAGGTGAATGCCTTCTATTTTTTTGCGCTAAAAGGTAACACGGATATGATTGAAGAAATTATTAAAGAAAAGACAAGTGCCGACCATCTTTTGTACGTCAGCTTAAAGTACACGAAGACTTGTGACGTTATTTTGAATTTATTGGCTCGGTGGAAGAGTTTAATTGAAATTAGTTTTGACGCGATTCTTGAGAATAGGGTTGAAGCTGGGAAAATTCCCGGAATGCCGACAAATCCTAAGCAAAGAATTGAGTTTATCAAGAAATATTTTAAGAAAGACGCTGATGTGCAAAACGTTATTCCGTTGTATATATTTTTTAAGAGAGTTCCGGATTTGAATAAAACCAGAAGTGGGGAATTTAGAAAAGGTGTTAATTTAAAGGTTATTGCGCCTGGGAAAGTAACGGATATTAATATGGATAAACTTGGGGAATATTATGAAATTGTTGAGAAGTTTATAGTCGAGGCTAAGAAGATTCTTGCGAATTGAAGTGATAAATTTATAAAGCAATTTTTTCTGGTAATTATACGTTTGTTTAAAATGGGACTTAAAAATTCTATTAATACATAAGAAAATGGCACGAATAATTGTTATCAATTCAGGGAAAGGCGGCGTCGGTAAAACTACGACTGCGATTAATTTAGGGGCTTCGCTCAATAAATTAAAGAAAGAAGTTATTATTATGGATACTAATTTAAATACTCCTAATATTGGATTGCAACTTGGTGCTCCAATTGTTCCTGTTACTTTAAATCATGTTTTGAAGGGGAAGGCTGACATTGAGGATGCGATTTATGAACATTCTTCTGGGACTAAGATCGTACCGTCTTCGTTATCTGTTAAGGAATTGACGAAGTTTAATACAAAGAAGATTCCTGAGATTGCTAAGAAATTGGCTGAACTTTGTGATTATGTTATTATTGATTCTGCTGCTGGATTTGGTGAGGATGTTATTGCTTCTATAGCTGCTGCAGATGAAATTATTATTGTTACTAATCCTGAGATGCCTGCGGTTACTGATGCTTTGAAGGCTGTTAAAGTCGCTAGGCAAATGGGTAAGGAGATTAATGGGGTTATTGTGACCCGTCACAAGGATGCGAATTATGAGATGCCATTGTCTTCTATTAAGTCGATGCTCGAGTCTCAGATTATCGGTGTTATCCCTGAAGATAAGGCTGTCAAGGAAGCTTTGAATTTGAGGGATGCTGTTTTGCATACTCATCCACGAAGCAAGGTTTCTCGAAAATATTTGGAGATTGCTAGGCTGGTTAATGGTGAGAAGATCCAAGAAAAGAAAGGGTTTTTGGAAAGGGTTTTTGGTTTATAATTAAGGGAAAAAGTTTGTGGTGCCAAACAAGATGGAAACAAAATATCTCCCATTTGAGGAAAAGGTTAAAGATATTGATTTGCAGATTTCTGAATTGATTAAGTGTGGGGAAAAGAAAGGTATTGATTATTCTGGGGATGTTCGGAGATTGGAAAAAGATAGGGTGGGGGTGTTAAAAGAGCTTTATTCTAATCTTAGTGCTTGGGAAACTGTTCTGGTCGCTCGGCATCCTGACAGACCACATTTCGTTGATTATGTTGATGGAATCGTGAAGGAATATGTTCCGCTTGAGGGTGATAGGTATTTTGGTCGGGGGAAGACTATTCTTGGTGGCTTTGGGAGAATTGGCATAGAGAAGGTTGTTGTCTTTGGGCAGGAGAAGGGGCGAAAAAACGAAGAGAAGGTTTATCATAATTTTGGGTGTCCGATGCCTGAGGATTATCGGAAGGCTAAGCGATTGATGAAGTTAGCTGAGAAGTTTGAGTTGCCTATTGTGAGTTTTATTGATACGCCTGGGGCTTTTCCTGGTATTGAGGCTGAAGAAAGAGGGCAGGCGGAAGCGATTTCAAGAAACTTATTTATGATGCCGATGCTAAAGGTGCCGATGTTTGCTGTGAATATTGGAGAGGGTGGGAGTGGTGGAGCTCTTGGGATTGGGGTGCCGAATAATTTTGCGGCTTTGGAATATTCTTATTATTCTGTTATTTCTCCTGAGGGTGGTGCGGGGATTTTATGGAAAGATGGAACTAAGATGTATAAGGCTGCCGAGTCTTTGAAGGTGACAGCGAGAGATGCGTATAAGCTTAGGGCGATTGAGGATATTATCAAAGAGCCTTTGGGTGGGGCACATAGAAATTATCACGATATTTTTGGGGCTGTGGAGAATCATTTGGTGAAGAAGATTCGGGAATTCAAAGGTATTTCTGTTGATAAGTTGATTGAGCAGAGGTCTGAGATGATTGGTAAGAGGGCTGGTGACTGGATGACTGCTGAGAATACCAAAGGGCTTTGGAATTAACTTACTATACTACCTGGTTCGATATCTTGGTCTGGAGAAATTAATGAGATTTTTGTGTGGTCTTTGTTTGATGCTGCCAATAGCATTCCTTGTGACTCGATGCCTCTCATTTTTCGTGGAGCTAAGTTTGCTACGATGATTATTTTCTTTCCTTTAAGGTCGTCATGAGAATAAAACTTTTTTATTCCTGCGCAGATAGTTCTGTTTTCTTCTCCAACGTTTATATATAATTTGTATAGCTTATCAGCTTTTGGGATATCTTCTACGTTTTGGATTTCTGCTACTTTTAATTCTACCTTTGCGAAATCATCGAATTGAATTGTAGTTATTCCTTCCATAATTTCTTTAGGTTCTTCAGCTTTATTAAGATTTGCCTTCGGTGTTTTTATTTTCTCGAATAAGATTGGGGCTTTTTCAATATTGTTGCTTCGGAAAATCTTTGATATTTTCTCTGCTGACTCTGGAATGAATGGTGAGAGTAGTCTTGCGATTTCCTTGATTGCTTTTACTAATTGGTAAAGGACTTTTTTATCGTGGGTTTCCCATGGTTTTTTAGATTGAATAAATTCGTTGCAGATGTCGATGAATGCGAATATTTCGTTTAGTGCTTTGTCTATTTCGAAGTTGTCGATTAATTTTCCTATTTGTTTTAATTTTAATTTTTTCAAAAGGGGGTTTGTCGTTTTTTCTATTCCATATTTTTCCGCTAATGCAGAAGTTCGTGAGACCAAGTTCCCTAATTTATTTGCGAGTTCGTCGTTGTGTCTTCTTACTAAAGCTGCTTCGGAAAAATCTCCGTCTTCACCGGTTGCAAATGGGAATTGTCTTAGACAAAAATATCTGACCGAGTCTGCGCCGTATTTTTCTACGAGTTTTACTGGTGAGATTGCGTTGCCCAGGGATTTTGATATTTTTTGTCCGTTGAAAGATAGGAATCCGTGGTTGAAAACTGTTTTTGGTAATTCTATTCCTGCGGATTTTAGCATTGCTGGCCAGTACACTGTGTGGAACCAGGCATTGTCTTTTCCTAGTAGATGTGTTGTTGGTTTGCCCCAGAAATCTTCTCGGTTTTTTTCTCTTGTGGCTGTGTAATAATTTATTAGAGCGTCGAACCAAACGTATGTCACGTGTTTTTTATTGAGAGGGAATGGGATTCCCCAATCGAAAGAAGTCCTTGTTATGCTCAAATCTCTTAGCCCTTCTTTTACTCGATTAATTATTTCGTTTCTTCGGGATTTTGGTAAGATGAATTCTGGGTGTTTTTTGTAGAGATTTAGTAGAAAGTTTTGGTATTTTGATAATTTGAAAAAATAGGTTTTTTCTTTGATTTTTTCTAGTGGTCTTTTGTGTAATGGGCAAATTTTGTCTGGACAATCTTTTTCTGTGTAGTATGCTTCGCAACCTGTGCAATAAAGCCCTTCGTATTCTCCGAGATATATGTCGCCGTTTGCTTCGCATTTTTTGATTATGTCGGCTACGATTTTTTGGTGATCTTTGTCTGTTGTTCGGATGAATCTGTCATAATCTATGTTTAGCGCCTTCCATGCTTTAATGAATTCTTTTGAAATTTCGTCGACGAATTTTTTTGGTTCTTTTCCTGCTTTTTTTGCTGACTCTTCAACTTTCTTTCCGTACTCATCTGTCCCGGTTACAAATAAAACTTCTTTGCCTTGAAGCTTGTTCCATCTAACTAGGACATCCGCTACGATTTTTTGGTACGCGTGTCCAATGTGGGGTGGTGCGTTTACGTAGTCTATTGCTGTTGTTATGTAGACCTTTTCTGTCATGGATTAATGAGATTAAGTTGGTATAAAAGTTTAACGAATCGCTATGTTTTTATATCGGATTTGTGATTAGATTGCATGGTGAAAAAGAAGGTTGATAAGGTTGTTTCTAAATCTGGGAAGATACTTGGTGACGTTGCGACTGTTGAGCATCCTATTGTTCAGAAGAAAATTAATAAAAGTTTGAAGTTGAGTATTAAGGAAGGTTCGCTTACTTCGGTGTCTACGGGATTTGGTCTTTCGTATTTTTCTCCTTTTGCTTTGGCTATGAATGCTACTTCGAGTCAGATTGGTATTTTGCATGCTATCGTTAACTTGTTGCCAAGTCTTATCCAGTTGAAGGCGGCTACTTTGATTGAGAAATTTTCTAGAAAGAGCATTGTTTTAGGTGGAGTTCTTGGGAAGATATTGCTTTGGATTCCTATATTGTTGACTGGTCTTTTGTTTTATCTTGGGGTTCCTCATATGGTTTGGCTTTTTATTTTGCTTGTCGGTTTGTTTTATGCTTTTGCGGCGGTTGCGCATCCTGCGTGGTTTTCGTGGATGGGTTCGCTTGTCCCAGAGGAGGGACGTGGCAAATATTTTTCTAAGAGAAATAGGGTTGCTGGATTTTTTGGTATTTTGACAATGGTTCTTGGGGCCGTTATTCTTGATGTCGCTAAGAAGGTTGGGGTGCAGTATGGAAATGTTGTTGGATATACTTTGCTTGGGTTCGGTTTGTTGTTTGTGATTTCTGCTCTTGTGCAAATTTGTTCTTGGGCTTTGTTGAAAAAACAATATGAGCCTCGGCTTCATATTAGGAAGAAGGATTATTTTTCGTTTTGGCAATTTTTGAAGAGATGCCCTGAGACGGCGTTTGGTAGATTTAGTTTATTTCGTGGGGCTTTTAGTCTTGTGATTGGAATTGCTGGACCGTTTTGGGTTGTTTATATGTTGAGAGATTTGGGATTCTCGTATGTTTGGTATATGGTTATTACTGTTGCTAGCATTGTGTTTCAGTTGATGTTTTTGCCGGTGTTGGGAAAGGTGTCGGATAAGTATGGGAATATTAAGTTGATGACAATTTGTTCTTGGGCGATTATTCTGACGCCTATTCTTTGGTTGGTACCGGGGATTATGAGTAGTGATTTGGGAATTAAGTTGTATCTGTTGTTCGTGCCGGCGATTTCGAATGGGTTTGCTTGGGCTGGTTATAATTTGGCTGTGAATAATTATGTTTATGATGCGGTGAAAGCGCCGAAGAGGAGTTTTGGTTTGACGTATATGAATTTGATTGTTGGTGTTGGGATGTTTATGGGGGCGAGTCTGGGTTCGTTGTTGGCTTGGATTAATGTTTCGTTTATGAATCCTCTTTTATTTATCTTTGCTGTTTCGGCTTTTGGTAGATTGTTGGTTGCTGTTTTCGGATTAAGATATTTGCGTGAGGTTAGGCATGTTAAGAGGTTCTCGTCAGAATATTTGATTAAGGAATTCCATCCTATGTATGGTGCCGTTAGGGAGGTTCATAATTTTGAGCATCTTGTGAAGAAGGTTGAGTATTATATTGTCCCTGAAGGTAGAACTCCTTCGGAAGATTAATAGTGAAATTTATATAGGCTGTGTTATTTCTTGTTGGATGTTTAAGAAAAAGTGTCCGTCGTGTGCGAAGAAGATTGAGAAGAAATTTAATTATTGTCCTTACTGTGGGGTTTCGTTTAAGGCTGGGGGCGATCAGGCGAATTTTGGGATGTTGGGTCGGAATGATTCTAATGAGCGGGTTCAGGAGGAATTGAAGTTGCCGTTTGGGATGAATAAGATTATGAATTCTTTGGTTAAGCAATTGGAGGGTCAGCTTGGGAATTTGGATATGGGGGATGGGCAGGGTTTGCCGAGGGGAGTTAAGATTCGGGTTGCTCGAGGACCTGGGATGAATCAAGTTGTTAGGAAGGTGCCTGAAAAGAAAGTTATTGATATGCCTGTGGTTTCAGATGAGGAGAATGAGCGGCGGATGGGTTTGTCTAAGGTTGAGGCTGAGTCTAGAGTGAAACGGCTTTCGGATACTATTATTTATGAGATTGCGGCTCCTGGTGTTAAGAAGAAGGACGATGTTGTTTTGACGGAGTTGGCGACGGGGCTGGAGATTAAGGCGTATTCTAAGGATAAATGTTATGTGAAATTTATTCCGTTGAAGGTTGAGGTTGTTGAGTATTACGTTGAGAAAGAGAAAGTAGTTGTTGAGATTAAGGGATAGTCGCCTTCGGCGACAGGGATGTGGGTGTATGGGAGTATAGGTGTGTGGGTTAGGGCTTCGCCCTTTGATGTAATTCGAAACTTGAAATATTTATTTCATCGAAAACTCTTATTAATGAAAGTGGATCCAAATCAAGATCGGGACCGGAATGACATAGATGCATTGTTATTTGATCATTTGAGCTTTTTAGAATATCCCTTACTAAATTTTTCTTTCCTGTATCGTGAAAAGGGAAAAGTATCGGATGACTTGCAGGAATCTGGTCTTCTTGCCTTTGTGCATATATTGTTCTCCTTCTATATATTGTCTTTGAGCGCAATTTATTTGGGATTTGTAGATATAGGTTTGCTATGTCTTCTATAGTCATATTTGAACAAGGGGCAAAATACCATGTGGCTCCATTTCTGCTTTCTGTATATTTATACCCAAGATATACTGTTTTGTTATTTGTTTCGAATTGTTTTATTCTTCTAATTAAGGCTTCAGATTGGTATGTTTCTTTGTTTAATTTTTCTTGTAGTGCTCTTGCGAAATCTTTTGGAGTATATTTTGCGAATGTACTTTCTGCTAATTCTTGCAATGTGAAATCTACTACTGCTATGTCTTTTTTTTGAGAAAATCTACTTTTGGTTTCTCCGTAAAATTCATCACGAAATTCGAAT
>Ga0307928_10004079_pt1 | contig 11118 bp, 10 predicted proteins | sample AceLakmetagen232_FD_201815 | JGI IMG/M metagenome (GOLD analysis project Ga0307928, IMG submission 201815) | Saline water microbial communities from Ace Lake, Antarctica - #232 | ecosystem: Environmental > Aquatic > Non-marine Saline and Alkaline > Saline | place: Antarctica: Ace Lake...
TTGTCATATCCAGATGCCATTATGATTCTATAAATTTAGTTACTTTAACATTATCATCAGTTACAGCAGCAGCTCTAATACCCCACATATCATTTACAGTAGTAGCACCTGTACCAATCTCAATTGTCCAATCATCATTAGGTACTAAACATTTAGTAAAATCTAAATAAGTTAATCCACTATCAAATCCTATAAATAAATTAGATTCACCACAATTAGTAACAATAATTTTTACAACATTAGCAGTAGTAGAAGCATCAAAAATTTGAACAGCAGAGGCATCAACAGATGAATCTTCTTCAGCCACCCAAGATATTGGATTTATTTTAACTACTGGTAAAGTCAAAACATCTACATCTCCTATATTATTTGTTCCAGCAGGTAGTGCGGCATTTATAGCCACATTATGTCCATCGGCTAGTTGTTTAGCTGAAGTTGCTAACCCTGTTTCTGGGTCTGCTGTTGGATTAGAAACTGTAACATTATGATTATCAGCTAATTGTTTAGCTGATGTAGAAGCTCCAGTAGGTAGTGGTAAAGCAGCAACACTAATAGGCTGTGTTGTCTGCCAAAATGTACCACTAACTGGTTGTGTGGTTTGCCAAAAAGTTCCTGTTACAGGTGTAGATGGCATTGTTGCTATAGATACTGGTTGTGTTACTCCAGAACCATCAACATCTACTGTTGGTTGGTCTGAAGCTAAAACTACTCTTTGAGTTCCAGTATCAGAATTACCTGTATCTACATCAACAGGATTACTATCAACTCTAGTTAAGTTAATAGATTCGGTAGCTCCAGCAGCAACGATAGTAGTGTTTGGAGTAGTGTCTGTAACTCTACCACCTATTATATGAACATTATCAACAATTATTCCAACTAAAGTATCTGCTTCATCATTAAACTCAACACCAAAAGCTAAATAAGTAATAGCGTTAGTATCCCAGCCATTTCCTGCATATCCCGTAGGAACAGAAAGAGGTTTACGGAGTGACATCCAAGAACCAGCTTTTAAAATACTTACTCCCCACTCAAACTTATTATAGTTTGATGAGTCAGTTCCTATTCTTAAAAAAACCTTTTTTACATCAGTAATATCTGGTATTAACATACCCATAGCTGCGTAAGCACCATCTTCAAATATCTCACTTATATCTATGCTTGCAATAGTATCTTGTATTCCTGCATAAACTGTATCGTCAGCACCATTTGCTTTATCAAAGGATAATGAACCTGTACCGAAAACGTGATTAACACTATCATCCAAGTTAATAGTGTCATTACTTAAAACAGTTACAGTAGTTTTATCATTACAATCTTGTAAACTTAAAGCTCGTTGGTCACGAGTTCTCATCTCGTGCCATTTTGTTAATGACATATGAGCATAGTCACCATCGGCTATACCTGCTTCTGCTATCTCTGGTGCTGTTGAAATTACACCCCAAGTTGCTACACCAATATCTCCTGGTGCGTGAACAGAACTTTCTTCTTGTCCTAAATTGGTTTCTACTGAAATATCTGATGCTCTTAATTCTGTATCAGTTAAAGCATCCGTTTGTTGATTAGCACTTATTGCTGCTCCACTAGGTAATGGTAAAGATGCTGCACTTACTGGTTGAGTTTCTGTAAGGTCTGCCTTTAGTTGGAGTTCTGTTATTAGAGCATCTTGCTTGGTTTCCAATGCAAGACCAGTAGTATCTATAGATGCTGATACAGGAACTGGACTAGCACGAAGTTCTTCGTCTGTAAGTCCACCTCCACCTCCAGCGGTTGTAATCTCTAATTTTCCATCAGCATCAACAGCAATCCTTCGTAAAACATTATTGCCATCATCATACCCAAGAATCTCTGATGCGGCTACATCAAAGGTAGGATCAAAACTTCTGTTTTGTAATTCCTGAGGTGTTTGTTCATGTTTTTGAAAATCGTTATGTGCCATGTTTTGTTTTTTTTAAGTACCGTGCTTTATAAATTTAGCTACTGTCACTATTCTATGCATTGTATTATGATCGTCTGATAAACTGAGAACATTCTCCAATGCCTTTAATATCTTGTCATACACCTCAAAGGTTGTCTTTTGATTAGATGACTTTATCTTGTCTAATATATATTTGTCTATAGTTTCAAAATTATCTTCTGTCAAAACATTAAATATCTCTCCAGCCATATAATAATCAACAGAGTACGGTTCTTTAACTATATCTTTATATTCTTCGACAGTATTAAGCAACGCCTTGTCAACTTTACCGTCATTGCCAATAGATGTTTTTATGTCTTCGTTAACCACTTCATTGAACAATTCCTTGTTCTCCGCAGTTCCTCCAATCTCTCGCTGTACCTTTCTAAATAATGTAAGGTCTGGCTTTTCTGCAGATTCACCTGTTATTACAGCTTCCGCTGACATTACAAGCTGGGTCCCGACTTCTGTGTTTTGGGTTTCTTCTCCCATAATAATTTTTCTAATCTTTTAGCTAAGGAGCGTACAGATATTGAAGAATTAAACTTCTTCTTTACCATATCATGTGCTGTTGTTCCTATATCTCGTCTTAGCTTTTTATCTTTAATAAGTGTGTCTAATGCTGATACCCAGTCGTCATGTGTTGTACATAGCAATGCATTGGTACCCTTGAATGGTTCAATGTCACTTGCGACTGTTGGAACCTTTAATGCTGAATACTCAAGCCACCTTAAGTTTGATTTACCTCGATTATACAAATTATCTCTTAGCGGAGCTAGACCTATATCGAATCCAAGTTCTGATAGTTTCTCTGGGTACTTTCGTAACTCAACCCAATCGACGTGTCTGTCAAAGAAGTCTGGCTTTTCAGCCCCGAAGGATACGAATTCTACTTCGTCTCCCCACTTCTTCTTCAACTCTTTAATAGGTTCTTCAATTAAACCCATATCGAATGAATGTCCTGAAGCTCCTGCCCAACCGATTATCGTTTTACCGTTAACACCCCAAGCATTGGTGTGCTGCCAGAAACGAAAATCAATCGTGTTCTTATTTATAAATATATTCTTGTTATATCTATTATACAATTCTTTAAGATTTTTTGTGGATACAGTTAGTAAATCTGCTTCGCGCATAGCTACTTCAATCCAAAACCTGGAATCTCCTTGTCCTTCTTTACTAAACGCTTTAAAACCAGGGTTGTCTTTGTTAACGTCAAATATGTTGTCGTCCATATCAAGCACCCATTTATATCCAAAACCCTGAAGCATTTGACATAATGCTATATGTTGTGGAATCAATGGCTTTGTAGTATATACAATGTTATGCTTCTTTTTGTTTAGATTGTCTTCAATAAGCTTTAGATCAACTTTAACACTCCTTGTCATATCTTCTGAAAACTCATCAATGGTTTCTACTCCAGCTAACTTACGCTCTGCAAGTGAAAGCATTGGAACAATCAATCGATATAATCCAACACCACTATTCTCCCAAGGGATGAACATGATGCTAGGTTTCTTTGATTTAGGCGTTGCCTTTTTAGGCAATGCCCCCTTAAGCGTTTTGTTCATTTTGTTTTCTTAGTTTCTTATTAATTTGACACTCTTTATAATCTTTTTTATATTGAGCTTGATATTTCATAGATACTCCATTAGGATTAACCTGATGAATCATTGTTGGAACATTTAGTCCTACAAATTTTGCTCCTGAATTATATAAATCAACACACCAGAACCAATCATCATTTACTCTCTTATCATTTCTATATGGAACCTTATCAAATGTTTCTTTTGTAGCTACCATTGTAAGATGTGGAATCTGTTGTATTGGTTCAAGTAAGTCGTCTGTAAACTCTTCTTGGACTTCTTGTAATTCTTCTACACCTCCACCGGGATTCTTCCTATAGTAAGATGTATATAACACATCATACTTCTTATCCTGATATGTCTTTACTGCAGCCATTAAACGCTCTGCTAACATAATGTCATCTGAGTCCATAACCGCTATTAATTCTCCTGTAGCGGTATCATTTCCTTCATTCCTGCTGTATGCTATACCTTTATTCTCTTCTCTATAAATAGCTTTAATACGTTTATCATGACCTTCCCAAAACTTCAATACATCTTTTGTTGTGTCTGTGGAACCATCATCAACCACTATCAACTCCCAATTAGTATATGTCTGTCCGAGAATTGAACGTATAGCCTCTGATATACACCAATCATTATTATATGTTGGTAAAACTATTGAAATTAATGGTTCTTCTTTTGAACTATTTTTTTTGGGCATATACCACCTCTCTGAACTTGTCATGGTCCATTAGTTTATTGTAAAACTTTGATGCTTCTACGTTGACTGTTCCTTTTTCTTTTATCTCCCTAATTGATTTAAGGATTTGGCTCTTTGTTTTATTGCCCTCTTTCTCGTTTATAATATATGCGTGATCTAAATTTACGTTAGTAACCACGTCACGTCCCTTCATAAAGAACTGAATAGGTCCTAGTGGTAATCCATCGTGAACGGTAATACGTAGTAAGCAAGATGTTTCGTTGATAAAATCTTCCATATCAACCCATCCAACCCACTCACAGTTTTCTTCTGTCTTACCTGTCTTATTTTTATCTCCAAAGAACTTAAATTTAATGTCTGGCATGGCTCTAGCAATATCATACATTTCGTTTTCATAATACATGTTTTGAGTTGGGTTTATATATACTCCAACAGAAAACTCTTTCGGTAACGCGTGTACATCTAATTGTTTCTCACAAGGTAATGGAACAATATCTGTCTTAATACCCATAGCTTTCATTTCAGCGTGTGTAGTTTTATATTCAGTCCAGTGTGTAACCTTGAATTTCTTGAACATCTTCTTCAAGTCAGAAACTCCAGCATAAGAAGTTTGGTGCCACATTTGATATACGTCTGTACCAATCCAATGAACTATTCTTTTGCTTCCCTTGTTGACATTGTCTATTAAAGAACGCATATGCATCTCTGCTCCTGTTGGGTAAAACCCTAATAGATATACTAACTTATAATTATTCTCTTTATGAATAGGTACATCATAAAAATCAGCATTAAGTATCTTGGCTGTTGCTAAACCGTGGTGTGGTGCGCCCATTGAAATGACTGCAATGTCTCTATCTTTAATTCCGTGTTTTTCTCTTACCGTTGTTCTTCTAGCAATCCAATTTTTAGAGCTGTCCATAGATACAGAACCCTTTCTTGGTGGTTCTGTTTTAAATCCAATGTGTTCTTCAATAAAGTATCCCTCAACTCCGTCATCTGCTAAAGTCAACCACATATCCCAGTCTTGCAAACTCTTCAAACTTTCGTCCTGTCCTTTAAACAATTCTCTCTTAAGTGGGTTTGCTCCTGATATAAAGTTATTACAACTAAGGTGATACTTGTCCCACTTTCTTCCTGCTATAATACTAGGTTTACTTCCCGGTGTGGTTAGTATTTCATAACTAGCATAGACGAATCCAACCTCTGGATGTTTTCTAAACTCTTCCTCGTATATCTTTAAGATTCCTGGATTAAGGTATACATCTGGGTCTATAAACATTAAGTAATCCCCGGTTGCAGCCTCTGCTCCTCTGTTCCTAGCATAAGGTGCTCCTTTGTCCTCGTCTACTGTGACAAGTACACACTTGCGTTTCTCTGCTATTTTAATAACCTTTTTGTTGTCTTTATTAACAACAATTATCTTTTCGTACTCTTTGTAGTCTTGATCGTCTATTGCATCCAATGTATCCTTCAGATATTTCTCTGACTTATAAACTGGGATAACAATAGAAAACTTTTTATTTTTTACTTTAGGTGTTTTCATTTTTTTTCTATTAATGATTTCTTATAACTATTAATAAATCGCATTAACTTTTCTTCAAAGGTAACCTTCTCTGGTTCCCATCCGAGTGCTCTTAGTTTTGTTGCATCTGCACACAACATGTTTACCTCTCCTGGTCTATCATCTACATTGATGTGACCAGAGTTTGGTAGTATATTATTTTCTATAAAATCTACTAAGTTATTGATTGTTATTGGAACTCCTGTACCAGCGTTATATTCTTCACCGTAGTTTCCTTTCTCTTGAACAAGCATATATGCGTTTATAGCATCATCTATATACATATAGTCTCTAGCCTGCTCACCATTACCGAATACTGCCATTGGTTTGCTGTCCAGCGCCAGCCTAGTAAATATTCCTATCACAGCTCCGTAAGAGCTTCCTTCTCCACCATCTGCCTGTCCTGGACCGAAGGTGTTAAAGTTTCTAAGTATCTTTACTTTCGTACCATATGTACTGTGATATGCCTTGCATAATCTATCTGCTGCTAGTTTAGAAGCACCATATGGTGACTGTGCGTCTAGCGGATGTAACTCACTCATCTTTCCAGTCTGTGCCGTACCATATATCTCTGATGTTGAAGCGAACACCATTTCCTTGTCGTGTTTCTTCACAGCCTCAAGAACGTTCAGTGTACCTAGCACGTTTATATCAATCGTTTCTTTCGGATTAGTAATAGACTTATCTACGTGGATTTGTGCCGCTAGATGATAGACAATATCGCACCACTTGATTAGTGGTTCTATATCTTCCATATGACGAACATCTCCGTATCTATACCTTATAGTATTATGAAGCTTTATCCTTGAAGGATGTGAAAGGTTATCTAACACGATAACATTGTTCTTTTCTTTTTGTAACCTGTTAGCGAGGTGTGATCCTATAAACCCTCGGCCTCCAGTTATTATGATTTTTTTCATATAATTATAGGTTCAGCCTGACGGGGGAGAGTCTCCTCCGCCAGAGGAACTTACAAATTGTTAAATTTGCATTTACAAGTTGTATTAGCCTGCTGTTACCAAGACACGACCTGCTGACAAGTGTAATACTTGTGTAGCAAAAGTAGCCTTGTAACCAACGGTTGACCATTGATTCAAAGGATTACTTGTATCGTTGTTGTTAGGGTTCTTAATGAAGGTTTTTACGCCGCCATCAAGTTCAGTAACTGCATAACATCCTTTACCAAAGACTGGTGTGAAGTGAGCGGTTGTGCTAGCTCCAGCTCCAGATGTAGTTGAGTACATGTTGGTTGATTCTACGATTCTTACACCGTAAACTTTTCCAACTTCACCTTTCCACATTGTTTCTTTAGAGATGTATTGATTCCAAGTTTGCCAATCATCGTCACTTTCCAAACCTTTAATAACGTTTGGATGAGCAACTGCGACAAAACAGCCGTCTTCGAATGGGCGAACATTCAATCTTCGTAGATTGAAAGCTGCTTCACGAAGGTTATTGGTATCCATTGTCATGTCTGCTAAGACACTTGATAGAGTTGCAATATAACCAGCTGATGTGCCAGAATGCCAGTACTGTAAAGGTAATTTAGCTCCGGATGGAACTGAAGATGTACCTAGTAAACCGTTTCTAATACGAGTATCAATAGTTAAAGCTGCTTGGTAACCTAGTAAATCTACGATAGATTCAATTTGGTTATCAATAGCTACCATAACTAATACGTCTGATGGTTGTACATAATCACCGTACTGTTCGATTGTTGCTGAAACGTTAGAAGCTGATGTAACTGATGCATCTGGTGTAGTACCCTCAGTAAGGGCTGAACTAGCTGCGAAGTCAGTATATCTGCTCCAAGTGATTGTATTACCAGAATGTTTTGGTAATGCTTTCTTTTCAGCAAATTGATACATGAATGTATTAGCACGTAACTTCTCTAATAGAAGTTTGTCATAATAACCCATGATCAATTCTGTGATGGAACTTGTTAATGTTTGATTTGCTGTCATTTTATTTGTGTGGGATTATCTTAGGCTTCTACTTTTGGGAGAACGTCCCTTAGTTGCTCAACAGTGAGCTTACTAAGGTCTAGATCATCAACTGAACCAGATTGTTTCCCAATAGAAGATTCCACAGAAAATCCCTCCTTACTCTTGTCGTCTGATTCGCTCTTTATAGCCTCCTCCGCTTGTGCAAAGCGTTCTGTATAGATTTCTCTAACAGTTTTCTTTGTGTCAACGTTTTTCCATAGGTCATCTATAGTACCTTCATACTTTTTGGCCTCTGGAGTCTCCGCAAACAGAGCTGCTTTTTCTTCAGATAATTTTCGCATTAAGCTTTCGCTTTTTACTAACTTCATCTCGTTTTCAAGCTTCGCTATTTGTGGGTCTGGAGTTTGAGGGGTGTCACCTTGAGGTTGTGCGGTAGGAGCCACAGTCTTGGACGCATTGTCTAATTCTGTTTCAAGTTGTACAAGCTCTTGACCAGAGTACTTGTGCAACTTCTCTCCTAACCTCTCATAGTCAGATTTCTGACCGATTTTCTTCTCAAGATTTTCATAACCTTTTTCCATTGCATCCGCATCTTCAAATTTACCAGCATACTTCTTAGCGGTTGCCTCCGCTTTCGGTTCCTCTGGTGGCGTTTGTTCTGGCACGGGTGTCCCTGTGGCTTCAGGGGTCGCGTTCTGGTTAGCTATCTGAGCTTTAAGAGCCTCCATGTTGGCTTGTCCTCCAGCATCAACGTTGGTAGCGTCTGCTTGAGGGGTCTCATTTGGGTTATTCTTATTTTCTTTTTCCATTTGATTTTGAGTTTTTAATTAATTCTAGGCCTTCACGTTCATACCCAACCTTTAATGTTTTAAAGTATCAACAGTATTACGCTCTGGAGTGGAGCAATGTGTGGCCACCTAAAAAACCCCACACTACCCCTATCCAAAGCACAAATTTTGGTTATTATTGTGCGCTAGGGTTTGATTTTAATTCTTGTTCTGCGTCCTTACCTTCTGCAATAAGAGAAAGTAACAATGTTTCTGGGAATGTTAATCCCTCTATAAAGCCACCTTGAGCTTTAATCTGTTCCATTGTCTCTAGTCCATAAGGACTCGTTCCTGGATAAGCCTTTGAAATAAATGTGGCTAACCTTTTCCAATCGTTTGTCTTGAGAAACTTCTCTGCCCACTTTTTATTTTCTATGCTATCCTCTAGGCTTATTCGATAAGCCTCTTTGTCTAATTGTTTTTCCATAGGTATATGTTAGGTTGTTTAATTCTGATTCTGAGCATTTATCCCCTGCATCATCCCTTTATCGGTTATTCCATTCTCTGGTGCTGGGAGCTTCTGTCCGTTGATTGCTTGAGCCTGTGCGTCTAATCCGATTCCTCCACCTGCCATCATCTGAGCATCTTGAGCTTGTTTCTTATCTGCTTCAATCTCCTGAGGGGTTTTAAAGAATTTCTCTACATCTCTAACACCACCTCTGGTAATTTCTTTATAAAGCTGTTGTCTATTGATTCCAGCTTCTGGATCTTCCTTAGTAAGATTAGCTAAGTCAAGTAACTGTTTTCTCATAATGTCTTTATTAACCAGTAATGATTCGTCAGGTTCAACTTGAATGTCATAGTTACCATCGAACTGGTCTTTCTTGATTTGTTCTAATTCAAACTTATCAGACTCTTCATTAAAGATTCTAATAACCTTAAGGTCTTTAATATTCTGTAAATCCATGTGTTTAATAATCCTACCAAGCCTTTGTAGTGCAATAGCAAAGTTCTTTCGAATCAATTCTATTCTCAATGCTGTATTCCTATTAAGGATAATTGCTTCAGAGGCAGAATCTGCTCCTGCTACACCTTGAACAATATCAGTGTTAGCTGTAGCAGTTTGGAACTGTTGGTCAACCATTTGAAGTAACTGAGATATTGGTCCAATATCAATCCTGTTATCAACAGCTTTTACATCTTTATCAATCTCATCTACATCTATAAATCCAGATGGTCTGGAGATTAATTGTCGTGGGTCAATACGAGCACCACGTCTACGTTGGTACATTTGATTAGCAGAGTTCCTAACATTATCAACCAGTTGGTTAAATAGTTTGTTATAAACATCTGCAATATCCATTCCTTGTTTTCCTATTCCTCTACCAAAAGCACGGGATGGTACAGGGTCTATTTCCCATTTAAAGTCAGTATAAGGAATTATTTCCCAAGGATTCTTGCCATCATAAAGGAGCCATTTATCTGCGCCTCTTGCTACGACTGTTAGTTTCTCTTTAGTCCAACAATAGTAAACAACAAGTTTCTTTACATCTGAGTAAAGATAACTATCTTCATTAAACTTCTGTACATTAAGTATGTCAGAACTTTCATAACCATTGTCTCCTTCATTTCTACCAATTCCCTCATCAGCTTTCTTCACTGTCTTGATTTTAACCTTATCCTTATATAGAGGGTTTGATTCAATGTCATCTACTGTAGTCCAGAACCTTGCTATAAAAGGAAGGTTTCTTTTCTCTAACTCTGAGATGCTAGGAACTAACGGGTTATAAAAAACATCGAACGGAGAAACTACTTCTAGTTCAATATTATCAAATATCTTCTTACCATCTTCACCTTTTCTTACAACCCATGGAGAGTATATGTATGAAGTGCCTAGTAAAGCACCTTGTGTTACCCACTGTACAACATGAGAGTATAGGTCTAACTCATAATCAGCTTGATACTTCAATACCTTTTCCATTACCTTAGCTTTAGGAACATCCTCAATTCCTATTGGAACTGTTTTGAAAGATGGGAAGTTTCCTATAACAATAGGTGTCATAATAGAAACAGCTGTTGAAATCTTAGGAACGAAGTGTTGAGACTGAAACGGAATAGCAACACCATTAAATGTTGCTTCCTGTGCGTCTACATATTTCTTCCACTCAGCTCTTTGAGTTTGTGTAGTCTGTTCATATTTCTTTTTTAAATTGACAACATAATCAACCTTAGACTCTTCGGTCTTTAGTTTATTAGGGTCTATTGTTTTGTTTTCTTCCATATTGTTTTATTCTATTAGTGATTTGATTTTAAATGCTTTAGCTGTACGTTGGAACATCATGTCAATAAAATATGCTCCAGCTTCATCATTATCAGCATTTATTGGTATTCCCTTATTATGTAATGTATTTTGTGTATAATGATACAATTCATGTATTAAGGTAAATAAATTCAATCTTGGTAACCAGATAATAGAAAAACCATCTGACCCGTAAAACTTACCCTCAGATTCTTCTCCAAAATCATCTATACCTATCTTACAACTTTTAATATATTTAATTGACTTATCATAATCACCAATTACTATAGATAGTGATGCCCTAT
>Ga0307928_10004081_pt1 | contig 11114 bp, 9 predicted proteins | sample AceLakmetagen232_FD_201815 | JGI IMG/M metagenome (GOLD analysis project Ga0307928, IMG submission 201815) | Saline water microbial communities from Ace Lake, Antarctica - #232 | ecosystem: Environmental > Aquatic > Non-marine Saline and Alkaline > Saline | place: Antarctica: Ace Lake...
AAAATGTATAATACATATAATAATAAACTTTTAACAAATAATTGGCTCATAATATTAGGTAGTCATAAAGAGCAACTTTTGCTATTTTCATTAGTACACCTAATCTTATGTTAGGTGCTAAAAGTAAAATTAAAGGATATATATGAGTAGTAACGATGGCGGATATTATGCAATAAAAGGATTTCTCTATCAATTTGATAAATCTTTGATTGAGATATTAAGAAATCCTGAAAATAAAGTTGGTATTGAAAAAACACAAGACGTTAACATTAATAATTATGCCATCCAAGTAAAATATAAAGAGACACAAAATTATTCACCCAGTAAAATAAAACATGCGGTCATTCAACTACTCGAATTATTCAAAAACGATAAAAGTCAAAAGTTTAGTTTATATTGCTATTTTAAGAACAAATCTCCGCAACTTTATAAACCAAGTTTGACTGAACTTGATAAAATTTTGGGAGATAAGAAGGATGAATATCTTGACTATCTTAAAAAGGAATTCAAAAACAACTTTCAAATAAATTTCTCGGATAATTTTGAAAAGCAATTTGAAGAGCTAATAAATTTAATAAAAAATTCATTTTCTCTTTCTTCAAATGATAAAGCTATAATTTATCATTCGATTTTTAGATCAAGATTATTTGATATATCTATAAAAACTAAAGACAAAAGAGACATCTCAAAAAATGATTTGTTATTTTTTATAGAAGACGCTGAAAAAACAATTTTTTATTCATCATATTCTAAATATTTAGGCAGAGAAAAATATGAAAAAATAATCAGAAAAGATTTTTTTACATTCAAAAGAGCGAATATTAATAATTTTGAAAGATTATTTATTATAGATTGCCATCCGGATGTGAATTTAGTGGATATCAATAAAATTGTGAATTGTATAAGCAAAAAATATTTTAAACTATCTAAATCACCTCAACCGATTTTATGTTTCTTGAATCTACAAAATGGTAAATTGATTGAACTCAAGCAAGAATTAATAGATCAAGGAATAATGTTTAATGATGGCACTTTTTTCAATGGTGATAGGTTTAGATTAGATCGAATTATTGAAAATGAATTAACAAATGATCGATTGAATGTTAAAATTGTAGATTTTGATCATTTATACAAAGTCCTTGAAAAAATTAAAATAAGAGAAATTTATCAATTCTATATAGATTCACCTGTTTCGATTGAAATAGACCAGAAACATATTAAAATTCAAATTGAAGAAACTAATCAAATTAGTCGAATGATTTGTTAAAATAACGGGGTAGCAATGATGGACGAAGAAAAAGAATTAAATGCAATAGTTACAGGTGTTTTTCCAAACAAGGTTAAAATCGAAGTTAAAAATATTGAAGACTTCAAGGTCGCTGGTGAAAAACTTTCTGTGGGTTCCTATTTAAGGATTTCTGATTCAGAAGATTGCGCTATCATAGCCATTATCGAAAATTTTTCAATTGAGAAAAGAGAAGATGAAAGTGAAAGAAGGTATATTCTTGAAGCTATACCTATTGGTTTTTTAGATAATGATAGTGAATTTACTCGTGGTGGTAATAATATAGCGATTCCACCAGTATCAGTAGAGCCCGCTAAAAAGGAAGAAATTCAAAAAATTTATAACCAAATTAAAAAGGAAAAAATATTTTCTTTTTCAAGCCTTGTTCAAGATGAGACCATTACAGTTCCTGTCGATGGGGATCGTTTTTTTAATAAACATATTTCTATTATTGGTGCAACAGGTTCTGGGAAATCCTATACTTTAGGCACAATTCTACAGAAAGTAACGAAAGAAAAAGAGAATAATTATGAAGGTTTAAACAATTCGCACATTATCGTTTTTGATTTACATGGTGAGTATAATACAGCTTTTCCTTCAGCAAACCAATTAAGTGCAGACAATCTTGTGTTGCCATATTGGTTAATGAATGGGGAAGAACTTGAAGAATTGTTTGTTGAGAGTGGTGAATTTCAAGCTTATAATCAAGTTTCTCTTTTAAGAAGAATAATTACACGAAACAAACAAAAGATAAATGAAGATGATAAAGTATTATTTGATTCTCCAGTTAAATTTTCAATCAAACAAGTATTAAACTGTATCATTAATTTGAGTAAAGAGACACGAGATTATACTAATCCTTCTGAGATTAAAATAAAATCAAGTGCACAAGAATTTTCTTCTGATGAAGAAAAGTATGATTATTATTTTGAAAATGAGTTTGAATTTGAAGAAGTTAAAAGAAGTTCAATAAATAAAGGAACATATAATGATGGAACGCTTGAGAAGTTTATTTCACGAATCAAAAATAAGATTACTGATGAAACGCTAAATTTTCTTTTGGGTAAAGAAGTTGAAGAAATCTCTTTTAAAAAAGCACTTGAACAAATATTGAGTTACCAAAATGAAAAATGTGCCAATCTAACTTTGATCGATTTAAGTGGTGTTCCTTTTGACGTTTTAAGCATTACAGTATCGCTTATTTCTCGTCTTATTTTTGAGTATGGATATTATTTTAAAAGAACAATAGATGAAAATCTAGACAAGACTCCTATTTTACTCGTTTATGAAGAAGCACATAAATATGTTCCCAAAATACAATCAGCTAAATATAACTCATCACGTTTTGCAATTGAAAGAATCGCTAAAGAAGGCAGAAAGTATGGTGTAACTCTTGTATTAGTGACACAAAGACCTTCAGAAATTTCTGAAACAATTTTTTCTCAATGTAATAACTTCATAGCAATGCGTCTTACCAATCCTGAAGATCAAAATTATGTAAAGCGTTTATTGCCTGATAGTTTAGGTCCATTAACTGAATCACTTCCAATTTTAAGTTCTGGGGAAGCAATATTAATAGGTGATTCGTTAGTAATGCCATCTCTTGTGAAAATTGATGAATGTAATCCTGAACCATCTTCAAAAGATATAAATTATCTACAAGAGTGGAAGAAGAAATGGGTTAACGTAGAATTTGACAAAATAATTAATAAGTGGTCTAAATAACTATAAACCACCTGTATACGGATAATATAAGTAGAAAATGGAAAGAATATTACCAAATACATTTTTAGGCCCAAGAGCCTATTTTACATCATTTGATTATAGAATAGTAAAACGCACATCTAACTTAGATCGCTTAAGAACAGAAGTTGAGCGTAAGTTAAAGATTCTGCTTTTACTGAAATCAAAAATTGTATGTGCTGCTTCTCACTTAACTTCTGAGTTTACTTATAATATATTCAAAGATAATCCTTATTTAATAAATCAAGGATATATTTTACCTGCTTTTAGAGCTGATAAAACTGATATTTCAGAATTATTTGTAAAAAAGCGTTTAAAGAATAAAGATTCAGTAATTAAGTTCTATCGTGATAATATAAAACAAACGGTAAAATGGGATCTTGTTGATAATTCAGCTTGGTTTAAGAATCAATTTGTAATGGAATTGAAAGATGAGAATTCTCTAATTAAGAGACAATTAAAAAATGTCTCTAACGATGAAATTCAAAATATAATAAATGAGATTGAATCAGTCGACATCTTTAGTCGTGAATTAATTGATTCTATCGCTAAGAATTTTACTAGGAATGATAGAGCACTACTATTAAATTTCCGAGACCTTATATATCATATGTCTGGTGCAAGGGTAGTTAACTGCGAGAGTGCGTTACCGCAAGAAAATTATATTGATTATGATTTAGCGGATTTGAGCCACAACAGAACAAAATTATCGGATGAACAAATTCTTTGGAAGTTATATTTTGAAATGGCTTTAGAAACTTTGCACAAGAAGATGATACCAATAGAAATACTTGATATTTTATCATTTCAAGATATTCTTACGATAAGGAAACCTCTATTAGAAGCAGGATTTCAGGAAAGATATGATTCTCTCATAAATAAAATAATTTTGGGAATGCAAAGCCAATCATCAAAATTACTATTTAATATTAATGAACTTGAACAAATAAGAATAAAATTAAAAGAAACATTCGATATAATTTTTGAAGAAGAGTTATCTCAATTTCAAAAAAAATTAGTTAAGTCAGATATTAAAGAATTGGGTAATGTTTCTTCTTCTGTCGCTCTTGGTATTCTTGGTTTTATACCTGGAATAGGATCAATAGCAAGTGCTTTAAGTGTGTTAAAGGATTCTCCTTCTTTGATTTTTAATATCGGTCAATCTTATACATCTTTAAAAAGTCTTTCCAACTTTGAAGATTATATTTCTAAACGAGAAAAAATCTTGAGAGAAAAGATTTTAATGGCAAATATTTCAGACAAATCTTTAATGTTGGAAGCAGTTCAGCATTTGACAAATTCGATGTATGATAAATTAAAAATATAAATCGTTTAATAATAATAACATAGTGTAATCAAAAATGGCTAACCATTGGCTGCACCTGATATTTTTCCACTGGCGCTCCATAGCCGCAAGTGAGCCAAAACATTAATAAAATTTGGGGATATAGTAAAATTCATAATTCGTTTGGTATTATTACAAAATTATTGCTTTCTTTTTTGCTCTCCGGTAAAACAATATTTACAAAATCATTAGATATTTTTAATTTTTTTTTATAATTTACATACAAATGAAGAAATTATTATTAAAACTTTTGATCTGTATTATATTTATAGGAAATATTTTTGCACAAGATATTAGGATAGGATTAGTGTTGGGTGGTGGAGGTGCAAAAGGAATCTCTCATATTGGTATTTTAAAAGCATTTGAAGAGTATCAAATTCCAATATACTGTATTACAGGAGCGAGTGCAGGCGCATTGGTTGGTGGTTTATATGTTTCGGGAATGTCAATAAAAAAAATGGAAGAAATTTCTAAATCAGGGGAGTTAAATGATATTTTTAATAATAAAATAAATGATAATGATATTCCAATTGAATATCGACTTAATAATCTTCCGAGACAGATCAATTTTTTTGTTGATAAAGACGAGAAAAAAATAATAAAACCATTCGGGTTGTTTAATGATCAAAGAATAAATGATTTTATTTCATATTGGACAATGCCTGGAAATTGTCAATCCAATTCAAACTTTGATTCTCTTGCTATACCATTTCGTTGTGTTGGTGCAGATATTGTAAAGAGGGAATCTGTCGTATTCTCTGAGGGATCTTTGGCGAAGGCTATGCGAGCATCAATGGCTTATCCGATTGTATTTGAACCGGTAATAATGGATTCAACTATTATGGCAGATGGTGGATTATATGACAATCTTCCTATTGAAGTAGCAATAAATATGGGAGCAAATTATATTGTAGCTGTTAATGTAAGTGATGTGCCGCCGAAGCAAAACGAAATAAAAGATATATCGTCAATGGCAAATTATTTAAGTAACATTTTGGCTGCTCGTAGCGATTCGGAATATGTGGAAAATTATGATGAATTTATTCAAATCGACAATTCTGATATTTCTCTTTTTGATTTTTCAACAGGAGATACAACAATAAAAAGAGGATATGAAAAAGGAAAAATACTTGCAAAAAAACTTACCAAAATAGTAAACACTAATAGAGATATAAATTCGTTTCATCAAAAACAGAATCGATACAGAAATTATTTTAAGGACAAGAAAAGATGGAAATTGATCATAAAAGGAAATAAGAAATTTACAAAAAATCAAATTACTACGATGATGGCTTTAAATAAGAATATTATGTTCGACTATGACGACTTCCATTCCGGTATTCAACGACTTTATTTTACAGGATATTTTAACAGCGTAGATTTTAATATTGCAAATGATCAATTAAATAATGAATTAATTGTTACCATTGATTTAAAGGAAAATGAAAAAATTGAACTGCGTGGAGGATTTTATTTTGATAGCAACGCCGGTATGAATATGTATGCCTCTATTTTTAATAATCGCATAAAAAACACTTCACTAATTTTAAAAAATTATTTATTTGTTGGCAATTACCATAACGGATTGAAATCATCAATATCTATATTAAATTTATATAAAGTTCCAATGGCAAAATTACGATATTCACTTAGTTTGTCTCCATCTTTTCATCGATACTTATATAAAGGAAATATTTATGGAATTAGTAATATTTATAAAACAATTTATAAATTCGATGTTATTGCATCTGCTTCACTTGGTTGGGATAGAAAGATAGATCTTTATCTTTGTGGAAAAGGTGGAAGTTATTCGGATACTAAAAATAATATTTCTAAATATATGGCAAATTATAATTATAATAAACCCTACACATATATTGGATTTTCTTATAATTATATTAAAGATAGCGAATTACATCCAACAATAATTGGTTCGAGAATAGAAATAAACTCTCAAATAGGACAAAAAATTGATAAGTTAGGAAAATTTGATACTTTTGAAAAAGACAGTTATTTGAAAATTGATATTCAAGGTGAATTCGGCAAAAAACTGATCAATACTTTTAGAATATATGGGAATTTCAAATATGGTAAAATTTATGGAAACGCACCTCTATTAGAATATCTTATTCAAGATCAACCACAATATTTGCAATACGAAATAGGTGAAGAATTTTTTGCGGACAACACTTGGAGTGGATTAGTTGGCGTATGCAATAAATTTTTATTTAATGATCTCTGGTTGAAATTACAATTTTTTATCAGAGAATCACATCATATAAATGTTAATGATACAAATATTTTTTCGAATACTTCCCAAATTGGAAGTGAGGTATTTCTTGTATATGAGACACCTATTGGTCCAATTAGTTATGGTGTTTCAATATTGAATAATGATAATTATACTCCAATATCTTGGGCAAGAATTGGACTTGAATTTTGAGAAAATAAAATAAAAAGGAGGAAAATGAAAAATCATCACGAGCAAAACAGATCATTTATTGCAATAATTTTTATTGCTTTTGGGCTATTATTGTTGGCAAAAAATTTTGAATTATTTAATTTTGATTTTAGTATTGCTAAATGGTGGCCCCTGATATTAATTATTATCGGATTAGAAAAACTATTTTCAGGTAAATTAAATAAAAAAATTGGAATTATTTTTCTTGTTCTTGGATTAATTTTCTTGTCAAATAATTTTGGCTTTTTTGATAATTTTAATTGGAATTTGTCGGATATTTTTTGGCCGTTGATATTTGTATTTATTGGACTGAGTATATTTTTTAAAAGTCCATTTCATAGAAATAGGAAAAGTAATGGAACATTAATTGGGAAGTCAAACGAATTTGATTATTTCATTATTTTTGGTGGTTCAAAAAATCATATCAATTCCACAGATGTTAAGAGAGGAAGAGCAACGGCTATTTTTGGTGGATTAGAAATTAATCTGTTAAATGCAAAAATACAGGAAAATGAAATTGTAATTGAATTAACTGTAATATTTGGTGGAATAGATTTAAAAATACCATCAAATTGGAAAATAGTTCAAAAGGGAATACCGATTTTCGGTGGATTTGATGATAAAAGAACAAATGTTGGAAAATTTACAGAAAAATCGCCGATTGTGTATATTGATACCTCCATTGTATTTGGTGGTGTTACTATTGTTAATTAAGAATTTCTTGTAAAAAGTCGCAAAGTAAAAATAATTCTTTGTGTGAGATCAATAAAAACATAAACGAAAAAACAAATAATTATTTAATAGAAAAACATGAACATAACTTTAAAATCAAATAGTAAGATAAATATTGGATTGAGAATTCTTGGGAAAAGAGAAGATGGTTATCATTTAATTGAAACGGTGTTTCAGGAAATTGATTTTCATGATGAGATAAATGTTGAAAAAAACAATAGTGGAATTTTTACTATTGAATGTAATAACAAATCATTAGAAGCAGATAATAATATAATAATGAAGACAGCTAATTTAATAAAACCGTTATTACCGGTAAATTTCGGAGCACATTTTAAATTAAAAAAGAATATTCCTATAGGAGCTGGATTGGGAGGCGGATCGGCAAATGCAGCAGTTGTTTTGAAATATTTATTTAATTATTCTGAAAAGTCAAAGATCAATGATAATGGGAAAGATCGTTTATTATCAAAGTACGCTGAAAAAATAGGTGCAGATGTCCCATTTTTTATTAAAGGTCATACAGCTTATGCAACAGGAATTGGTGAAAAATTAGAACAATTATTTTTCCCAAAAGAATGGTTTGTGTTGTTAATTATTCCAAAAATTAACATATCAACGAATTGGGCTTATAATTCATTAAATATTTCCTTGACAGATAAAATAAAAAACACTATTTTATCAAGCTATTTAAAAAATGGTTTTAAATGGCAGTTTTTTGAAAATGATTTTGAAAAAATTATTATTCCGGCATATCCGCAAATTGGTCTTATTAAAGAGAGATTGAAGAAAAATGATGCTATTTTTACCAGTTTGTCGGGTTCTGGCTCGACTGTGTATGGAATATTTGAAAATTTATCATCGGCAAAAAAGGCGAAAAGTAATTTAAAGGAATTTGGTAAAGTTATTATTGCGAAGCCGATATAAATATGAAAATTATACTCGGGGGTAGTCTAACGGTAGGACACATGGTTTTGGTCCATGCGATAGGGGTTCGATTCCCTTCCCCTGAGCAAAACATATACAATAATAATAAACAATCTATTAAAAAAGTGAGAATATTAATATGAAATTAAAAATATTTTCCGGTAGTTCTAATTTACCATTAGCAAAGAAAATTTGTGATTCTTTGAATATGGAATTAGGAAATTTGACTCTCAAAAAATTCAGTGATGGTGAGATTTGGTGTAAGTATGAAGAAAGTATCAGAGGTGATGATGTTTTTATTGTTCAATCGACAAATTCACCTGCTGAAAATTATTTGGAATTATTACTATTATTAGATGCCGCAAAGAGAGCATCTGCAGGTAGAATTACAGCTGTTATTCCATATTACGGTTATGCAAGACAAGACCGAAAAGATCAACCTCGTGTTCCAATTTCCGCAAGATTGTTTATGGATTTAATAGTCAAAGCCGGTGCTCAAAGGTTGATTTCAATGGATCTCCATTCTACTCAAATTCAGGGTTATGTAGATGTCCCGTTTGACCATTTGTATTCAAGGCCGACTTTTTTGAATTTTATTAAAGACAAAGATCTATTGAAAGAAAATACAGTAGTAGTTGCACCAGATATGGGAAGCGTTCCAAGGGCACGAAGTTATGCGTCATTCTGGAATAAAAAATTGGCAATAATTGATAAAAGACGAATTGCTCATAATAAATCTGAAATTATGCACTTAATTGGAAATGTCAAAGGTAAATCTGCTCTGTTACTTGATGATATGGTCGATACTGCCGGAACTCTTTGTACTGCTTCGGAAAAATTAATTGATATGGGAGCTATTGAAGTTAATGCATTATTTACACATCCGGTTCTATCAGGAGATGCAATTAATAGAATAAAGGAATCAAAAATCTCAAATGTCATAACAACAGATACTATTAAAGTGCCAGAAAACAAGAAATTTAATAAATTGGAAATTGTTTCTGTTTCGGGAATTTTTGCAGAGGCAATTAATAGAACACATAACAACGAATCAATAAGTAAATTATTTTTTTAAAAGGAAGAGGTAAATAAATTTATGAAAGAAAATGAACTGAAAGCAAGTGTTAGAAAAGAGATAAATAAAAAGTCAAACAAAAGGATCAGAAGAGAGGGAATGATCCCTGTAAATTATTATTCGAAAGGTGAAGACAATATCAACTTAACGATAAACGATCGTGAGTTTTTACACATATTAAAAACCGGAGTTCATATTATTGACCTAAATATTGGGGAAAAGTCAAAAAATGTATTAATAAAAGAGATTCAATTTCATCCGGTAACAGAAAAAATACTTCATGTTGATTTTCAAGGTGTCTCTTTAAAAGAGAAAGTTGAGGTAAATGTTAATTTGAATTTTATTGGTGTTGCCAAGGGAATAAAAGAGGGTGGAGTTCCTGAAATGCAAATGCGTAATATTGAAATTAGGTGTAAAGCTGGCGAAATCCCAAAATCTTTAGATGTTGATATTAGCGAATTGGATATTGGTGATATACTTTTTGTAAAGGATTTGGATTTTGGGGATTTAGAAATTTTGTCAAATCCGGATTCTATAATTGCTACTGTTACGGTTCCACATATTGAGTTAGAAGCTCAAATACCTGAAGAAGAAGGGGAAGTTGGAGAAGTAGGTGCTCTAGAAGAAGTTGAGGGTGAAGAAGAAGTTGAAAAAGGAGAAGAAAAAACCGAAACGGAAGATGATAAAGACAAATCGGGAAAAGAAAAGGAATAAAATAACTTGAAAGCGATTGTCGGATTAGGTAATCCCGGAACAAAATATTCTATAACAAGACATAATATTGGATTCATGATCATTGATGAATTGTCAGATAGATTAGGATTAAAATTCAAATCCGGGAAAGGTGAATATCTATACTCTTCAAACGGTAATGTAATATTGATGAAACCATTAACATATATGAATAACAGCGGAATAGCAGCTCAGGAAATGATGCACTATTTTAAAATATCTACAACTGATTTGCTTGTTGTTTCTGATGATCTGGATCTTCCATTTGGAAAAATTCGTATTCGTTCCAACGGTTCAAGTGGTGGACATAATGGACTGGAATCAATAATTTATCATTTAAATACCGATATGTTCAACAGATTAAAAATTGGTATTAGTAATGAAAAAAGAGAATTTATTGAAGCAGATAAATTTGTATTGGGAAAATTCTTAAAAAAAGAAAGAGAAACACTTAACGAGGTAATTACTCAAAGTGTTGATATTATTGAAAAATTTATTTCAAACGATATTGAAGAATCAATCAAATTCAATAATAAAAACAGATTAACTATTAATTAAAATATGAAAATAAAATAAATTAAAAGGAGAAATAACTTGAAACTATATGAAATACTTTTTATTGTCCATCCAAATTATGAAGAAAACAGAATGACTAAAATTGTTGATAATGTGAAGGAAAAAATAACCAATAATGGTGGAACAATAATCAATGTAGATGAAATGGGAAAGAAAAAATTGGCTTATAAAATAAACAAACAAGGATATGGTAGTTACATTCTAATTCATTTTGAATCGGAACCACAATTTATAGCAG
>Ga0307928_10004082_pt1 | contig 11114 bp, 13 predicted proteins | sample AceLakmetagen232_FD_201815 | JGI IMG/M metagenome (GOLD analysis project Ga0307928, IMG submission 201815) | Saline water microbial communities from Ace Lake, Antarctica - #232 | ecosystem: Environmental > Aquatic > Non-marine Saline and Alkaline > Saline | place: Antarctica: Ace Lake...
TTCTCAGAACGATAGCCAGATGTAATAGTCATAGTCTCGCCTGTGATAGCTCTAACAACCTCTAAGACGTTACATAAGACTCTTAGCTTAGTGTGTAACCAATTAAGAGGATACTTCTGTCCGTCTCTACAGTCGAACTCTGTGCTGTTGAAGTGTTTTGTTATCTTCATACTACCTCCCGAATATATCTGCTAACGATTGTCCTTGGGCTTTCTTTAAACCTATGCCTTTTGTTGGGCCTTTCTTTACTAACTTTGTTGTTCTTTGAACTAAACTAGCCAAGGGTACAGAAGACAAAGCCTGCTTTCCAGCGTAACCATACTGTCCTTTAAAAAGACTAGCTATCGGTTGGAGTACGGCTGGAGCTATCGAAGCTTGGAATGGAGCTTTTAAAGCACTTGCTGGATGAGAATTAGGAAGTTCTTGCCCTGTTACAGCTTCTATCCCTCCTAAAATAATTAAAGGATAAGCTATTCTCTTAGCTAACTGTTCTACGTTCTTAGAGGATACGTCTTTCATATAAAGCATCCATTGATTACGACCCCAAGTAGTAAACGGAATATACTTACCTATTCTGCCTCCTAATATCATTGGTTTATCGAAAGGAGAATACATGAAATTACTACGCAAACTCTTAACTATACCATACTCATAAGCAGCTTCTTCAAGCCCTTTAGTTTTAAAAGTGCTTAAAATAGAATTTATATCAGTTTGGTCTAGTCCGTTTAAAAGTTCAGGAGTTATTCCTTCCTTTAAAGCCTTCTCTCTACCGCCCCAAAATATAGAAGATCTATTTCTTTCAACATCCTGCCAAGTAAAAGCCCTCAACCCAACATCTCCTGGAGCCTCAGCTACTGTCATAACCTTCTTAGCTCTTGGGCCTAATTGAGACGCTGCCTCTTCTGCTGGCGTGGTTTCAGCGTATTTAAACTTCTCTCTTGGGGGAGCTAGTTCAGACTTAGCTCTAGCCCAAAGTTCAGGATTTTCTTTAGCTAAAGCCTTCCTGCTTTTTAAGCCGTATCTAACATATTTAGGGCCTATCTCAACACCACCCACTAAGTAAGGTTGTAACCATTGTTTAGCGTGAGCCGTTGGTGATAAACCAACCCAAGACTTAAACATAAGCCTTTGTATTCCTTGGTAGACCTTTTGAGTAACATCTTTACTGTCTATGTCTTTAAGCTTGAGTGCTGCGTCTATAGCTGCTTGATGATTACCCACGAAGTTAGTAGAGAAAATCTTTCTAGCGGATATTGCGTCAACACCTGAAGCTTTACCAAAATGCTCTATAAGCTCGTTAGCTCTTCCATCCAAGCCAAGAAGCTTAAGCTGTGCGTAGTTAGCATTAACTTCTGGTAACAAGCTTTTAATGTGTTGCCTCTCTACATCAACAGCGTAGTTCTTTAACCACTCAACTGGATCATCTACTCTATTAACCCAGCCCATGTCTTTCTTAGTTCTGGAAAATTCAGCAGAACTCTTATAAGATTTTAAATTACCCTTACGTCTTTTACCTACAACAGAATCAGCAAACGCAACTTTACGCTGTCTTGGAGCGTACCCCATCTCCCGAACGAATTGAAAGTCTCCACCAACACCTTGATAGACATTTCCCATCTCATCAGTTAAGGCTCTATGAGCAGCTACTAAAGGATGATCTACTTGGTTCTCTACCATCTTAGCGAACTCTTTACCTGATAATCCAGAAGCTTTAAAATCATGTGAAAAAGAAGCTATCTTTTTTTCAAAACCAGCTTTTACGTTCTGTGCCTTGTTGGATGTTCTAACCCAATCTCTTACGTTTATATTGCTTCCTGTCTTTTGGTTTACCTTATTACCCCAATCAAAGAAGTTAAGTAGTTCGTCTAGCTTACTACTCTTAGCTTTTATAGCGGTAGGATCGAATCCAAGCGTCTTCATTCTATCCATGAATATCTTTTGAGTAAATATACCTTCCTTCTCGCCCTTAATAACTCCGTATCTTGGCTCTAAGACTTCTCCTTTAGGAGTTGTTCCTATAATCCCTCTAAGCTTGCCCTTCTTTGTTCTTAGAAATTCACCGTCTTTAGTTGCTAGGTAAGGTTTAAGTTCTTCTATGAAAGCCTTATATGGGCCTTCCTTTAGCTTTCCACTACTTACTCCTGAAACTATCTTACCAGCTCTTTTAGATCTAAGAGCAGCTATCCTACTCTCTCTAGGGTCTATGCCTCTTGAGAAGAACCTATCAGCTATCTTAGGAGCTACCTTCTTTGCAGCTCTTCCTAAAAGTTCTCCTGCTCCTCCAAAAGCTCCAAACGCTAAAGCTCCCTTTGCTGCTCCTCCAAACCTACTCTCGTCTTCTGCTGGTTTAGCTGCCAATCCCAAAGCTCCACCTACTAAAGCTTCTTTGCCTATCCTACTAGCTACCGTCTTACCAGCAACTCCAAGACCCTTTACAGCTTTAGAAGCACCACTATAAGGAAGAAGAAAACCAGCAAGCTCTCCAGCAAATGCTGATGCCTTCTCAGCCATACCTTCCTCTTTAAAATCTTTGTCTGGCTGAACGTAGCCAAGGGTAGCTGAACTTACTAAACCTCTACCAGCTGCTTTTTGCATACGCTGTACTGGTCCTTCAGCTTTAGCGTAAGCGGAATATATCGGAGCCGTAGCAGGATGATGTCTTAATAAGAAATCTATAAAGCTCATATTACTCCTCTAGCATAGAATAGAGTGCTTGAAAGATTTGTTCCATTTCTGGATTCATCATTATAACTTCTTCTGCAGTCTTGGTTCCGTCTAAGACTTCAGTTATTAATTGCTTCTGGCTTAGATCGAGTACAGTAGAATTAAGAATACCCATCTTCATAGCTGTTTGTGGGTTAGTCATTATATTCTCTGCTCCACCTGCTTGATTGGTAAGCTTATAATATTGAAGTTGAGTCCAATCATCTAAGCTCGCTGGGTCTTCTGAAGTTCCCATGCCTTCTAATTGCTGACGTATTGGGCTGGCTGTTTGAACGTCCTCGGTAAGCTTAAGCCTATCAAGTCCTTCTCTGGCAGTTCTAACGTCTTGAGGCTCTTCAAAAGTTCCTTCTCTTCCAAACTGACCGCCCTTAGAATATAAGGGAGTATCTTGCGTGAAAAACCCAGTATCTAAAGCTCTTTTACCAACGTCCTTAGCAATACCGTATGGGGTTGTTACCATCTTAAGTGGTAAGGTTGCCATTCCACTAAGAACATCTCCAGTATCTTGAGGTAAATATTTCTTAGCAAGCATACCTCCTAAACCAGCATCTTCTTTTCTTGCTAATATTTTATCAAGTCTTTCCTGAGAAAGCTCTCTAGCTCCACCAAAACGGGACTTAGCTTCGTCTGTCTTAGCAAGCTCTCTCTCTCCAGAACTCCTTATAAAATCTTTAAGCTTCTGCTCTTGAGCCGCTGCTCTACCCCTAGCTGCTGACATAGACTTTAAATTGCCAACCTGAGCCTGATATAAAGGAGAGTTCTGCTCCATCATCTGAGCCATATACATCTTTTGGAGGTCGTTCATATACTCGTCTTTAGTCTTTTGACGCTGCTGTAAGCCTTGACCAAACTCCCCACTAGCTCCGCCAACTCCCATTAACAAAGATGCTAATATATCTTTCATTACCATAACGACTCCTTAATTCAACGTAACAGTTCCATCATTATTTAATTTATAGGTACGTCCATTACTCATCGTTCCTGTTTGAGTTCCTTGGTCAAACGATTCAGTAACGAGTCCATTTCTCTTTAGATATGAAGAGAATCCACCTCCAGAATGGTCGTTAGGCATAGTTTTACCAACATCCCCCCATGAACCACCTTCATTATCAGGTCTTGCTAATTTATCTTCAACAAACCTTGTTAAATCATCACCTGTATATCCTGCCAAAGCTCCTGCATTCCAAGCATCTCTTTCTTCTGCTAGGTCGAGTCTTTCTTCATCTAGGTTCATGCCGTACTGACCCTCTAAAACATCAAACTCTAAAGCTTTTTGCTTGTACTTAGAATCCCACTCTCTATAAGCAGCATCGTCTTTCCACCTAGCTATATCAAGGTCATGCTCTGCATCAAATTGTTGGTTCTTCTGGTTCAAATCTTCAAGCTCTAATTTAACCATGTCTTCGTGTGTATTCTTTGCCATCTCCCAATCACCAGACGTTATTGCTGCTTCAAAGCCTTGCTGCATTTGTATTTTTTCTTTGTCAAATTGAAGACCTCTTAAAGCCTGAAGCTCTGCTGTCTGCTGCTCAAATGCTTTGTTCTGTATGTTCGTAGCGAACTCTCCAGCTCTTGCTTGCTGTGATGTTAAAAGATTTTGTAAGTTCTGATTCTCTACTCCACTACCCACCAAACCCCTAGAAGCCTGACGCTCTCTCTCTACGTCATACTCTGGTTTAAAGGTAAGATCTTGAAGCTGTTTAAGACCAGACTTCGTAGCCATGTCTGCATACTCTCCGATACGACCCGTATAGTCTGCGAAGTTACCAAACTGAGAATAGTCTGGAAGCTCTATATTAGGAGCTTCCCATTGACCCACTCCAAGGCTGGCTGCGTTAGGAACCTCGTAATTATAACCATTAACATAGTCTGGAGCTGTGCTTACATAATCTGGAAGTTCAGCTGAGAAATCATAAAATTCACTACCAGCACCAGTAGCACCAGTAGGAAATCCACCAGCTTGGTTAGGTGGAACCTGTGAAGGATTATTCGGGTTTGTTCGTGTATCTGCCATTTTTATCTTAGCCATATTTCCTCCTAATAACCTAACTGTTGTCTTCTAGCCATTCTAGCTTTGCGTCTTTCTGCTATACTGTCTTGGTAATTCCTAGCCCCACCGCTGTAGGTTGGAGCTTCCTTTTCTCCACGTCTAGTTAGTAGCCCTGCTCCCATCGTAGCTGCTGCGGGTATTCCTCCTGTTAATCCAGCCTGCATTGCCATCTGACCTGTAGTTGGAGCTGAAGGCTTCATAGATTGTAACATTGCTAGAAATTTATCATCCTGAGTCATACCTTGAGTCATGGCTCCTGAAGCGGCATTATTTATACTAGGAGTTGCTGCTAAAGTATCAGCCATTCCAGTTGATGCTCCAGCACTAGGTACGGACGATAATATCTCAGCAGAGGACGGGCCACCAACTCCCAAACTAAGAGGAGTTGTCGAAGCTCTACCAGCTGTAGCAAAAGTACTAGGAGCAGAAGCAGCAGCTCTGGCAGCATTACCTGCTCCATAGAAACCACCACCTATAGCACCGCCTGCTCCAGATAAAATAGTATCAGTTAGTCCAGGAGCTTCCTGATCAAAAACAGCAGAACCTACAGCGTTACCTGCCATACCACCCAAGCCTCCACCCAAAGCTGCTCCACCTGTAGCACCTAAGAATGTTCCAGCACCAGGCATTAAAATAGAACCTAAGATAGCTCCACCTATACCCATGCCTATCTTACCTAAAGTTTTAGCTATATCACCCATTAGAACCTCCGTATTTTTTAAAGTAAGTCTCTTTGCTTATGCCAAATCTTAACTCGTTATGGTAGAGGCCATGAGTCTTGCAGGAATTAACGTATATTCCTTCCATATCAAAGCCACCCTTCTCACACATTCTTACGGTATGGTTGTCGTCCTCTATGACTTTAACTATTAACCTCTCTATGCCATTGTTAAATAAGTATTCCGAAACTGCTATCATGGCTTTTAAACCTAAGCCTTTAAGTTGTTCTTCCTTAATAACTAAGATAGATACATAACATAACTTAGGTTTTGGTCTAACGTCTAAAGAAATAAAACCACCTTCAAAGCTGAGCCATTTATATCCTGAAACAACTTGAGCAAATTCTTCTAAGTTTAAAAAGTCCTCCATATGTCTAAAAAAACCCTCGTACTCTCCAGACGTATAAAGACTGTAAAGCTCTTGAACATTGTAATTGTTTATATTAGTAAACATAATCTATTCCGCAGCCCTAGCTTCTATCTCTAAAGGATTGTTTTTATATCCATATCTAATATGATAATATACATATACTGGTAAAAATCCCACTATCCAATATTGTTTCCACTGCTTAAGATGTACCCTTTCATGGGCTATTAACGATAAATCAGTAACATAGTCTTTAGGATATATAAAGATAAACGGCCAAAGAGCTACACCTATAGTACATGGTGTTATCTTAGCTGCTATCTTAACTATTATTTTTGCTATCCAGTTATTTACTATCATTTATAACACCTGTGATGGTAAAAATGGGATATAAGTAACTCTTATTTCTACATAATAAAATCTTACCTCTGATTGTACCCCTGCAACGGCTCCCAGTTTTACAACTCTACCATCTAAATTTATATCAATATTTTTAATATTGTCCCAGTCTGTACCCCACGTTGGATGGTTAGTGTCATTAGTTATATCTATATAAGCTGTGTATAATGGCCCTACTGCAATTGGCCCACCAGTAACTCCTAAAATTGTAGTTTTAGTCCCTAGGCTAGAACCTCCAAACTCAGGTTGAGAATATACAGCAGCTTGACCTGAAGCTCCTATTCCAGCGTAATATTTTACGCGATATTCGACTTTTGTAATTACACCAAGATAAACACCACTACAATTATTTTGACTAGTATAAACATATCCAGTTGTATCTGATGGAACTGGTGCAACTGGTGTAATAAAAGAACCGTATGTTGTATCATCATTGTCTACTATATTAGCTGGATTAGTCCAAGACGTAGCTAACGAATAAGCATTCATATAATATGTAACTGTTGCCATATTAAGTCCCCAATAAACTATAAACAAACCATACTGTTAAAGTAAGTGCATCTACTGTAGTCGGTAAATCAACACCTACAATATTGCCAGTTACAACATCATAATATGTAGTAGTTGTTGTAAAAGTATTAACTGTAGTTGCTAAACTAGCTGCTCCTCCAGGGTCAAGGTCGCCAGTAAGGATATCTTCAGAATGAGCTGGAGGATTAGCTGATGTCCATTTCTCTAACATAATTGCATATGCTCTATTTGCATCAAGTGCCATGCCAACTTTGCTAATTCTAATTCCCTGCGGAGCCCATGTTGCATCTACATATAACATAGGAATGAAATCTATTTCATCTTGGATATATTCTGGCAATATAAAGGTTTTTGAATATATTTGTGGAGGCCCATAAATATAAGTAAAATTTCCCACAGCTGGAGTTGTTCCACCTATGACAGTTCCATCTATAGTACCGCCATCTATGTCTGGAGTGTTTATATCTGGGCTTGTTAGAGTTTTATTTGTTAGAGTCTGGATGTTAGTCGTGCCTACGTTAGCACCAGTTGTTCCATGAGATGTAGTTGAAAGCTCGTGAGCGTTGAAAGCGTTTGCTCCTGCGTTAAGATCTACGCTAACCTCGTTACCACTTGCTGTATTTACATTGTCTATATAACTTCCATTGATTGTCCAAGCACACATAAGTCCTCCTTAAAAAGCCACTAGGCTAATTCTTTTCCATAAGTTATTTTGATAGCATATATAAACGTAATTGTCATCGTAGGCTATTGTTCCCTTAACGCCTTCAGAAGTCGATGTAGCAGGAGCTTCCTCAGACATTGGTTGGTTTATAAGCGTAGAGTATAATTGCCTCAACCAAATATCGAGTTCAGGATTATTGAACTGGCTTGGAGGGCTACTAATCTGCATTATGGAACCACCTCTTACCTATGGATTTAACCTTCATAAGTATCTTATTTATATTAAACGCCTGTCCACCGTAGGGGTTGGCGAATTTAATCCTCATAGTTCTAAAAGCCTCTTGGGTTATGTTTACTAAGTCATCGTTTATTTCTTCCCTAGCTCCCCACTCTACAGAACCCCATAAGAACTCACCCCATACAGCTGCTCCAGAAAGTAAGTTAAGATTGTCTGTAGTAGCTGAACTGCCCTTGTCGAAGGTTAAGGTGAACTGTACATTCCAGTCTCCCTGCTCACTAGCAAAGGGTACAAACTCTCTCAAGATTTTAACTTCATGTTCTGAACCAAAATCAAAGTCTTTGGATTCCCAGTACGAGTTTATATCTGAGTTCCTACAGCTAAGGTCGTCTACTACCATCGTTCCACCAGCTCCTCTACGATCCTGAATAACTAAAGTAGATGTAGTCGTTGTTGCGGTAAATTCTATAGAAGACCTAACCCAAACAAGAGCACTATGAGTGACGTAGTCTGATGTTATCTCAGTAGCTCCTCCAAAAACAGAGAACTGAAACGCTCCCGCAGCTCCTCCTGTGGATATAACCCAACAATAAGCTCTGTATCGCTTACCTACGACAGTTGTTACGTCCTGAGAAACTCCCTGTCCTGGGCCAGCTGACCCAACCTGAAGCCCTTGTGCTCCGTTAAAATAAGTTACTCCAGTCTTAGTTAGTGTACCTCCAGCGTAACGAATCCACTCAAGAACACCAACGTCTTCCATATCTCCATCGGACACTAACTCGGTATCTCCGTCTATGCTTTCGTCAGCTTCGCTCATCTTTAAGATACGACCGTCTTCTGTGCCTATGAGAAGCTCATATTCCTTCGTGGTGGTGTTATATCTCGTTCCTGCAGCCGAAGCATTAACATCTACTAAAGGCCATAAAGAGTTCGTCTGATAGTCGTATATAGAACCTCTGTTATTAACAGCACTACCACCATTAGCGTAGAAGCAGAAATACCAGTTACGTTTACGGTAATACTCTCCAACTGCGTTATAGAATAAAGACTTCGCCATGCTATCGAAATACTCGTAGCATTTATAATCTTCGCCTTGAGATGGAACTGGAAGGTTATATACATTAACTCCGTCAAAAGCTTTGTAACCCTCTTGAGATAGGAATATATGAACCTCTCTTAAAGTACCCTCGTATGTTAGATAACCCGTCCTAAGACTGTTACCCGCTACACAACCTATGCCTTTAACGAAATCCCTCTGTACTGTCCAAGACTGAGTACCTGCTCCAGATACTACGCCTATTGCGTTGTCTCTATAAACTATAAGATTGTCTTTGAGCTGACGCATACCTGTTATTTCTTGAGCGTCATCTGTTTCAAATTCCCAATACTGGTTGGTGAGGTCATATCTTAAACTCTGATCTAAATCAGAAAACGCTACCGCTGTTGGCCTATGACCACCTACGTTATCTATGTAATTACCGAAACACAATCTAGCGTTAAACGTACAAACGAACTTAGCTTGTGCAGGGCCTCTGTCTCCAGCGGCTCCACCATCTGCTAAGATGACGTTCTCTAAAGTGTCTGCGTTTCCTGCACCGTTCCAAGTCCAAGGAGCGTTTGTATAATTAGTTGCTAAAAGCCTGTCGTTAAAACTAGCGAACTGATGTAACGCATCACTCACAGTTAAAGCTCCCTTTATAGAGGCTCCTGCTCCTGAGTTATGAGTTCTTATGTCGTCTTCAGTTGTTACGATTAAGGTCTGTGTTGAATCTCTTTTCTGGAAATCGTATATGCCTGTTACTCTTTTAGTGGAATCTACCCCACCTATCTGAGACAAATACATACCAAACCCAGGAATCTTATATATGGACTGATCCCTCCATATGACGTTTTGAGCGTCTCTGGCTTCGTTGTCTTTCATTTTAGTAGATAACGGATTAGAGTTTAAACCACCACTCATATCCATTATATCTAAAGTATCTATTTTAGCTTGCTCAATTCCCATTATCCCACCGTTGTTGGATATTTACCGTAAAAGAACTTGCCACTTCTTAAGCCTCGAATCTTTATGCTTCTAGCGTTACCTCTTATTGAGGAGTCTTTGCCTTTTAAATTCGCTATAGCTTTGTCTAACTTACCATATAAAACCTCCGCTATATCAAACTCGTACATTTCATCGTGAGCTTGAGCCAATACACCTATAGGTATTATGTGATGATACTCTGGAGGTAAGTCTGGTATGTCGTAGTCTGAAATCATAGGTCTTGGACCTTGGATGTAATTCACTCTTATAGTGTCTGTAGATGAAGGTATCGGACTAAGTCTTACTGGTTGATACATCTTGAAAAGCTTGCCAATTGGAATAACGACTATGCTTGCAGCTCCTGCCGTTACGGTTACGTTACCAATACACGAAGCTGAAAGCCTATTGCCTATAATACCATTGGCATCGAATGTAGCTGTAGTTGTTTGAGCTACAGTACCAACAAGCAATACGTTCTCAGCAGTCTCTACACCAGACACCATACCTATTATGCGAACATACTGTGTTACGTCTGCGGCTGATGATACAACTGTTATCTGAGAAGCTGCTGCATTTTGAGCTGATACCTCTGACTTACCAAATATAGAATACCTCTCTGGAGTTCCTGTCTCGTCCCTAGAAGGATCTGAGCTATTCATATCCCTCTCTGATACTTCTTCCATCGTCCAATCGTTCGAGGTATTACTCATAGCCGTTATTCTACCTACGTTAGCATCTACATAATAAATCTCTTGGTCAGCTACGCAATCAAACGTAGTCGTATATTGAGCTGATTTTAGATCAGCGTAAGACCAAACATAATCCTGTGTTATATTAGCCCAACGTATAATTTTATTAGCAGATAAAGAAGAATTATGTATCTTACCTCTAACTTCTGATTTTATATCTAATAAGTTTAAAGTATACATCAATCCTCCTCTTTAAGTAACAGTAGTTCTCTCTTCGCTATCTCTTCTCTGTAAAAAAATACTAACTTACAGAACTCATCCTTAGACCTAACATCTTTATAAACATACTTATATAAGTTCTTAATAAGTTCAATCTCTTCTCGCTCACAAAAGTTTCTAGGACTAATAAATATTTGTTCTAAATTATTTTCCATAGCTTCACCCAATAAACTTTAACAAAGATTAAGGCAGCAGCAACTAACCCAGAGCCATATGCGAACATCTTACCATGCTTATCTACTCTCTTATGTAATGCCAAGACTTTAGAATCTAACGTATCGAACTTACTCGACAGATGCTTAACATCAGATTGAGTAGAAGCTACACTGCCATGTATTTCTAACAGTATCTTATCGGTGTCCATTTAAGCTCCTATATCTCTTGGATTTCTAGCCAAACTTTAATAGTCTTACCTGCTGTGCCACCATATGC
>Ga0307928_10004083_pt1 | contig 11113 bp, 20 predicted proteins | sample AceLakmetagen232_FD_201815 | JGI IMG/M metagenome (GOLD analysis project Ga0307928, IMG submission 201815) | Saline water microbial communities from Ace Lake, Antarctica - #232 | ecosystem: Environmental > Aquatic > Non-marine Saline and Alkaline > Saline | place: Antarctica: Ace Lake...
TCTAAAGACGACAACAATGTCGATGGCGAGGTGAAGAAATGATTTGCGAAGCATTCGGAATTAATTTAGGATATTGGATGATATTTTTTGGAATAGGAACTTTAATAGGATTAATTATAATTAATATTTTATTGACTAAATTGAACAACGCCTTACATGAAAAATCCGAGGTGCAAGAATAATGGAAATAAGTAAATTAATTATAGCTATGAAAGATTTTGCTGATGATGTTACATTTGGAGAGATAACCCAAATTGCAAATAGTAAAGATTTGTTGAATCAAGCACATGAACAATTCAAAAGAGTAGCAATTGTATTAAATGATGCCAATGTTTTAAAGAACGACGCATTACAAAAAAATGACGGAGTGAAACAATGAATAAATATTTAAGATTATTTCTTATATGGTTCGGAATAGCTATCGCCCTATCCTTTATATTTGTTGGCAAGACTGTTATAATTGGAGAACAATTATGTGTAGATGGAAACAATAATATAAATCTTGAAGGGATGATGTGTGAAGAATCAGAATATCAAATATATGGACTTTCAAGAAAGTTATCTATATTAGTTATACTATCACAAACAACTACAGGATTAATAATCTATGGATTTGCCTTACAAAAAAAGAATGGATAAACATAAATTACTTCAAGATATGAGAGAAGATTGTGAATGTGAGAAATGTAATTATTGTCCTCTAGAAGCGATTATAAACATCAATTCAAGAATATTTGAACAGCATAAGTTGGTAGAGAAACTGAAGTTTGTACGTTCAAATGTATTGAATAGAGAAATAGAATGGGATGAAGCATATATTCTTTGGGTAAATGAAGGATATGCGAGAAAGTTTGCAGAGATTTATCATGATGGTCATAATCATCGGGAATTAGAAAAAATGATGGAGGTTGTGAGATAAATAATATTTATCTTTTAACTAAAATGACAACAAAATATAAAGGTTTATATATAAGGATTCCTTATTTTGTTTATGATTAAGGAGAAGAAAATGAATAAAAAATTAGAAGGATTAGATAAAACTATTAATAATTTAGAGCTTGGGTGTGCTATGATTGGATTACCTCTTTGTGTGATGGGGGCAGGGATAGTAATGTTTTTCGGATTACTTGGAAGAGAACAAGTTATTGGGACATTAATATCAGTTTCAGGAGTAGCTATTACATCTTTAATATTCCCATTAATAGCAATTGAATTATTTGTTGGCTACATAAAGGAGGTAGAAAATGAATAACCAAATAGATTTAATAAAAAAAACAGACAAAATTGGTAGAAAATATTCTGTAAGAACAGATCGTAGAAGGTTCTTCTTCCCGGATGAATGGATTCTATTCTTAAAAAATCTTAAAGATAAAAATAAACCTTTGTTCGATTTCTTAATTAATACTGGTGTAAGGATTGATGAAGGATTTCATGTAAGACCTTGTGATTTTGATTTTGAAAGAAATAATGTAAGACTTTGGAAAACTAAGACTAAAGCAAAAAAGGGAGAGAAACAAGGAAAACCAAGAACCATAAGTCTTTCGTCTGATTATGCTAAAAGGGCTAAGAGACATTGTTCTAATTTTAATAATGAGGATTTTATCTTTAATGGTTCAATCCAGTCTGTGAATCAATTACTTAAAAGAACCTTACAAAAAATAGGGATTAAAGATTACTATAACTTTTCTTCTCATAACATAAGAAAAACTCATGGTATGTATTTAAAGGCTCTTGGGATTGATATTGGTGAGATATGTACAAGGCTTGGGCATGATTATAATACTTATATTGCTCATTATGGGTCTGCTGATATTTTCAGTGAGAAAGATATGAGGGCGATTAGGAATTTGCTTGGAGATTTATACTCTCGGCAGAGGAGGTTTTGATGGAAGAAAAACGTAATACGGTAAAAGAAAAGAAGAAGGAGAATAAGAAATATCCTTATAAAAAATTAAATAGAAAAAATGCCACATACAATACTAAGAAAAAGCAGACACGATAATAAATCTAGGAGTCAGAAAAAAGATAAGGTTAGAGGTATCTGTATCAAATGTGGGGAAGAAATCAAATCAAATAATAAACATAGAAATAAATGTTATAATTGCAAATCAAAATAATGGCGAAAAGAAATGATAGAGAGTCCACTTTAGCTCGTATGGAGACTAAAAGACACAGGGAAATAATCAGAAAAAAGAGAGTTAAAGATAAACACAAAATAACTAAATATAGGGAGAAGCATTAACTTATGTTTCTCTTTTACCATAAAAGGCAATAAAATGAAATTTGGAAATAATGACAGAATTGAAGTAAAGCGAGTTGTTAATAGATGGGTTGATGAAGACGGTCAAAAACGTGTACAAATAAGCACCGAATTATTGGAAGGGGAATTAGAGTTAGGTTCCCTAATAAAACCAAAGAATGAAGATGTAATAAAATTTAAAATTAAACCATATAGAAAGCAACAAAGATTAAACTTCGGCGGATTCTTTGATTAAATGATTATTCAACTAATAATTGTAACAGTAATGATTGGGATAATTTATAAAATATTTATGGAGAAAAACTAATGGATTGGTTATTATGGTTTTGGGGTTTCATTCATGGAATATTATTTTGTATCGTAGTTTTACCATTTTGGATAAGATGGTTTATGAATAAAAAATTAAAGGAATTAATAGGGGGATTAGTAAGATGATGTTATGGGATTTTATGTATCAAATTTTAGGTATCACCCTTATAGTTACAATATCCTTTGCTATCTATAAGATTTTTGTATTTTCTAATCATGACAAAGCAGGAATATCCCGAACAACATAAACCAATTTGGATTGAGTTAGTGAATACTGGCGTAGCCAATAGATTCGATTTTAAGGATAATGAAATAATCGAAATGAATTGGAGATTGACTAAATATCCTAGATTATACCAGAAAGTGTATCAACATGAGATAGCTCATGATAGTGGAAATTATAAGTTCTTTGATTTTATGCTAGACATGAAAGAGAAGACTCCTGGATTGTTTAAGTTCATGGCTAAGCATATATCCTCTTGGACACAGTTTCTCCCATTCTATTGGGATAGGAAGAGGAAACAATTTGTTTATGATATAAGCACTATTGTTAGTTGGATGATTATTTTTAATATAGCCATATTTACATTCTATATTCTGGAGTGGTTGTTATGGACTTAACAATGGTTATTGTCTCTGTTGTAATCGTAGGGGTTGTAACATGGATTGTTCTTGCTGGGCGAAAGGAATGTGAGAGGATGAATTCTGAGAAGAAATAAAGTTCTCTCTGTCATGTATCCCCCAAATTTATGTATAACATAAGCCTTTTATACTAGAAAACGTTTTTTATCACTCCATAGAAGTATAATAATATAACCTCAACCCGAATTGACAAATTCACTTTTTGGAATTTTCAAAAAATCAACATTCAAGCGTGGCAGCAAAGTCGACTTTTACTCGCTTGTTAGCCATCATATTATCCAACTCCTCAGGTATCTCACGTTCCAAATCTTTATAAATTGTTTCTGTACTCATCCCTAACGCATTAGCTATTTGTGGTGTACTTATTTTATCTTTAAAAGATTTATGAAATCGTTGAACATACATCGCACGAATAATTCCTATCTTAGTCTTACCATCGCCCTTATCATCTCCACCCAACGCCTCCGCTAATGACTTCTTCTTCAATTCAATATACTCTTCATTAAATGGAAGTTCAAACTTATCATAGTTCCCCAGCCAATCAGCTTTTGGTTTTGAATAAGAACCAAAGTTTTTCTTACCTAATGCGTATAGGTGTCTTTTTTTATTGGGACTAAAATAAGAGAACCGCCCCCTAATCATATCATTACCTGCGTACACGTGTAGAAGAAATCTACTTCTTCTTGTTGCAATATTTTTATTTAAATCAAAGAAGCAAGGTAGAACTATAATAAATACCATATTCTTTTGTCCTACCACATCTAAAACTTTTTGGAGTTTCTTTGCTTCTCGTGTCATAGAATCTTTTGAATTAAAAACTAAAGAACCTTCATCTACAAACAGAACACTTTCATTAGGTAGCTTTTCAATCTTCTCTGCTGCATCTTGCATACCCGCCGCAAAATTATTAATAGTTAGTTTAGCGTTAGAGAGATACCAAGCAGAGGTCATACCTAATGTTGATTTTCCTCCACGTTCATTGCCATCAATAATAAATACAGCATCCCATTTTTTCTTAATAATTTTTTTTATGTTATCTAATTTTTCCCTTAGACGATTATGTAAATTAATTGTCTTGATATTATTTTCCTCTTCAAACTTTTTCCAATCATCTCCTTCATACTCTACCCATTTCTTTTTCTTCTCATTAAAATATAATCTTGTCTTTACCATTAGAATAAACTACTCTCATCTGGAACAGGCATGAAATGACCAGACTCTTGTAAGGATTTTTCTATACCTTGTACACACGCATCTAATTGATAATCAACCCGGAGATTATATATCGGAACATTATGAATCCAACGATCTCCTCTACGAACTTTCCCTTTTGTTAATTTAATTTTAGAAAAATATTCTTCAATTTCTCCTAAACCTTCTTCTCCAAGTAATGGAACAGATAACATAATTAATTGTTTGACCATTCTATGTTTAACTATTATAAGCTCATTGGGATCTATCCTTTCACCAGAGATATAACCTAAAGATAATTCAGAAATTTTATCTATCCATTTTCTAATTGACTCCAACGTATTAAGAGCCATATTAAACGGAGCTTGTCTTATCTCTTTATCATCAGCCATGTTTATCTTCCTAAGAAATTACCCATCCATCCAGCTCCCTTTTGTTGTTGAGGATTAAAATCTAATCCATCAGACATACGAAGGCTTGAGAAAATCTTTCTACTTTCCATACCATTCAAACTTCTAGTATAACAAGTAAAGACTGCACGATAAACCATACCTGTTACTGAATCCATTCTGGCACTATCTGGGGTTCCTTTATTTTCATATAGATTAGTTTTAAATCCTGCACCATGAGGTACAAAACCAAATCGTTCTAGATTACAAACAAACTCTTTTCCAAGTTCTTCAATAATTGATTCCATTAGAAATCCTAATTGTTGTTGAGTAATAATTGCCATAGTGCTATTGTTATTTAAAACAGAAGTAATGTATGAAATTATAAATCCTCGACAAGCATCATTAACTAATGGAACTCCAGAAGGATTCATAATCCAAGAACCTTTTTCTTTATCATAGAACTCTCCCTTTAAGGAGTGGTTAAGATTATCGACGATAGTATTAGGATCAATCTGTCCTACAATATTTGAGATAGATCCTTCAGGAGAATACATCGGAACAGGAGACTCTCCCGCCTCTTGAGGTTGCTGATAATTTTGTGGTTGTCGTTCCATTTTTGTTTAACTAACAATGGGGACATTAGAAACTACTGGTGCAAGACTTGCTGAAACTTCTTTCAATGCTATAGCAACTTCCTTTAATCCATTGTATTGAATATAACTAGCAACGAATACAATCAATATAAATATTGTGATTTGAATAAAATCCTTATATTTTTCCCAGAAGCTATTGAATGTGAATCTCTTCTTTGCGTTTTGTTCATTATCAAATTTCCAAGCAGTAGCATCTTGGTTAACACATTTCAAATTAATAATCGCGACCTTCTTATTTTTACCATTAGCTGTAGGATTTTCAGTATCAATATAACTAAAACTTTCTGGGAGAATAGGTTCAAAGTCATCCATACCTTTTTGAACTAAAAATAGTTCACGATTAAATCCAACTAAAAACCTTGAGGCTGGTGGAGGAATTTCAATTGTACCAACACCTTTTCTTTTTAATCTAAATGTAGTAATCCCCCCAACTGCATGGGATTTAAAGTAACCACCCTTGGCACGAATAATATCTCTAGTTTTATTATCGGAACGAGGAATAAAAATAGTTACAGGAATATTAAGTGACTGGCTTTCTTTTCTTTTCTTTCCAAAAATGAAAGCACCAATGATTAATAACGCACCACCTACCAACCAAAAAACAAGACTAAGAATCCCACTAAGTTCTCCTGTAAACACTCCTTCTAATCCTCCAATAGCCATTATAGTAAAACGTAACGCTTTGTGTTTAAATATCTATACTTAATACCCCTATTAAATAAATGTGACATTTATGAATAGATATTTAAACTAAGATATCTATGTTTATTAATGGCACGAATAAGACCAGCTGGAAGAATAGGACAACAAGTTGGTGCTAAACCTCCAAGAGATTCTAAAACTTATGAAGATTCTGCTGTTCAACAACAGCAAAAACAAACAACCAATACACAACAAAAGGCTCAACTTCAATCTAATATTTCTAAACTCCAAGCAGATTTAAAAGTAGCCCACAAAGATTATGAAGGGGCAGTCTACTCATTAGATAAAATTGGACGAAGAAAAGCTCAAGCAGATAAAAAAAGAATTAATAAAGAGATTGAAGTCTTGAATCAATCTTTAGCAGGTTTACAGAAAGGTGGTTACTATCAGGATATATCAAAAGTTACTTCTACAGCGAAAGAGGCTGGACGAATAGTCGAAGCTGAACAGTATGATAAATTCTCCAGGGCGAGAGAATCAGAGAAGATAAGACAAGCTAAGGCTAAACAAAAAGCTGAAACAGTATTCATTGATGGATTGGGTTATACCGTCAAGCCTGAACTTCAAAAAGAATTTATTAGTAAGATGGGGAAACCTTCTCCAACTAAAGATTATTCTTTTGCAAGTACAATAACTCAACCTTCTAAGTTTGAGAAAGCTATTGGGGTGACGTTAGTTAGAGGGGCGCCTTCTTTAAAAAAATCATGTGGGAATATTCAATTTGAAAAACTTAGAGAAATTTCTTTTATTAAAACAGCAAGAGAAAAAATAAAAGAATCTGAATTTGCTAAAACTTTAGAGAAGATAAAATTACCCACCCCCCCAAAAAGAGAACCTGAAAAAGGGGTTGAAAAGGTCGCTAAAGTTTTTGTAACACCTAAAGGAGTTAAGAGTTTATTCGATGTTGGGGGGGAGTTTACATTGCGAGGGGGAGAATGGTTTTCCGACGTAACAAAGAAACCTTTAATATTTACAGGTATAGTTTCGCCTGAATCCTGGATGTTTAAACCAACTCCTATTAAAAGAGAGACAGCCAAGGAAGTTATTTCTTCTGTTTATATGTGGAGTGCTTTTGCCCCATTTATGAAAACTGGAACTGCACAGATTATGGAAAGTGAGTATGCTGGGCAAGTTGTCGAAGTTATGTATAAAGGAAAGAAAGTAAAGATGACATTGGAACAAGCACAGAAATTAGGATTAACTGGAACTAGATTACAAGCTACTTCAGAATTTGCTAGAGCATCTCAAGAAAGACAATTAGATATTTTAAAGAAAGCGTTTAAAGGTAGAGTATATCTTGATAAGGTAAGTATGCAAAAGGATGCAATAAGAGCTTCAAAATTTATGAAGGAAGCGGGATTGACAAATATTCAGATTAAAGGTTTACTCTTAAAATTATTTCCTAAAACCTCACCAACAACAACAGTTTTAGTTAAGGAAACAGCCGGAGGAATTTTAGGATCCACCGCAACAATCCCTACTATGAAGAGTGTTGGACTTGTTGGTGCAACTGTTACAACTACAGGGGCATTTCAACCATCACAAGTTGGTAAAACTCAATGGATTTCTAAATCTAAAACTTTACAAAAAACAGGTGTATTCTCATTATTAAAAACTGGTCAGGGTATACTTCAAAAATCAAAATCAAATGTATTACAACAAACTAAATCTGGACAAGATATATTGCAACAAACTAAAATTGCACAAGATATGCTACAACCTACAGTTACAATTACATCACAAATCCCTAAAGCAAAACCAATAACTAAAAGTCTATTTAAACCTACATTACCTACAAGGGGTTTAGGAATAGATATAATGAAACCCTCCCCTATTAAAAAAGGATTAATAATTCCGTTCGGTTTCCCTTCTCTAAAAGCTCCAAAGGGAAAGAAAAAACAACAAGGCTATATCCCTCAAGCAAAATCAAAAGGAAAGTGGAAGAACTTATCTAAAAAACCTTTAACACGAGAAGCAGCATTGGGAAGAATGTCAAGGACAATGGATAATACTCTATCTGCTCAAGGAAGAATTAGAAAAGTAAAAGGAAAAGCTTCTACACAAAGAGATGCTTACTTTGGAACTGTTCGGCATAAACTAAGACCTTATAAGATTAGGAAGGGTATTCCAATAAAAATGCACAATCGTTGGATAGAAAAAAGAGGATCACGAGCAGACACATTAGGAGAACAAAAGGGACTTCGAGTTGCTAAATTTATTAAACAAAGAAACTGGCTATCCCCTACATCAAAGAAAAAAACTAAACAAAAATCTCCCTGGTTATTCTAATGGCAAGACCAAAAAAGTTCCCAACTAAAACTGTAAGAATAAGAGCTTCAGATTTAAAAAGATTAAAAAAATTGGCTAAGATAAAAAGTTTAACCATCCCAGATTATATAAATTGGAGACTCTATAAATGATTTCTAAAAAAGGAAATCCTGTAGCAGGATTGATATTTATAGTAACCATCTCTGCGTTTGCTATATTTCTTTTGATTACAGGTTATATTGGTAATCTTGTTGCAACTGAAATGCAAAGTAAAATAGGAATCACTGATGAGATAAATGATTCTTTACAAACAACAATAACTACTTCAACGGTTACGATTAATACTCTTTGGTATATCTTATTTGCAGGATTACTTTTAGGTCTGATAGTTCAAGCTATGATGGCTCAATATTATCCCAAGGTTATGGTTCCCATATTTGTTTTAACATTAATTATTTCTATAATAGTTGCAATCGTAATGTCTAATGCTTATGTTAAAATAACAGAACAAGTAGATATGGCAACAGCAAGTGCGTTTCAATCGGGTATCTATTTCATAATGACAAAGCTACCCTATCTTGCAGTGATTGTTGGTCTTCTTGCAATAGTAATAATATTTACAAGAGATGGGTCTATTAGCTCTGGTGGGGGGGTTATTAACTAAAATGGAAGAAAAACAGCGAGGGAGAAAATTTATTAAGCCATCACGACGCCTACAATCAACTTTCTTTATGGTGGTGGTATGTTTGCTTATCCAGATAACTACGGTTTCTGCATTCCTAGACGTTAAACATTTCGATAAAAATGAAGGGGAGTATGGACAGATAGAAATAGATGATTGGCTTTTCTTAAACAAGGCTGATTACAAATTAACAGACTACGGAACAAGTGTTATTAACGCATGGGCAGAAGGAGAATATACATTATACAAAAAAACACATTTGTTTACAGGAATTTTCTATAAGGATATTCTTGGAAAAGAAGGGGAATTGAAAAACGCAGAATTTTTCATTTGGGAAACTAAATTTGAAACAAAATATAATCCAATATATGAAAATGATTGTCATATAGATTCTTCAAACGGAACTGCTACAGAAGTTTGCGAAAGTATATTGGTATCTAATAAAAGTTATCAAGCAGATATTAGTGGATGGACTCCTTATGAAAAAGGAATGGATATAGAAGAAGGAGAAGGACGATGGAGATTAGAAGCAGAACGACCAACGAATAAACCGATTGATTTTATTTTAGAAGCACATGGACAAGAATTTGAGGAGTGGATATGGTGGTATTCTTCGTGGGATTATAAAAAACCTATAACAATTAATTCCTCTTCAGATTTAACAGACTACCAATTCAATTATACAATTACATACGATGGCGATATGCAAGGAGATTTTGATGATATTCGTTTTACATATTCTAATTCAACAGCAGGAACAGAAACAGAATTATCTTATTGGTTTGAAGTAAATTATACTTCGGACAATGCAACCGTATGGATAAAATCAGATTTAGAAACAGGAGACAATACGATTTATATGTATTATGGAAATGCAGGAGCAACAACTACAAGTAGTGGAACAGATACTTTTATTCAGTTTAACGGTTCTAATACGGTAGCTTATCTTATGCCTTTGGTTATTTATAATAATTATACTTATGAATCAAAAATAAAAGCAACAGCAGATGTTCATCATTTACAGCCAGGTGTTACAGATAATATCGGAAATAATAATGATTATATAATGGGTGATATATATACTAATGGGATAGCAGGATATGTAGCTAATGCAGGAACAAGCACAGATACAGGTGTTATTGCACCTCATTGGAATACTGGCGAGTATCATAATCTTAGATATGAAGTCTCAGCAACAGGCGCTAAATTCTTTAAAGATGAGGTACAAATGGGTTCAGAGATTACAGGGAATTTACCAAATACAAATGGGGGTTTAAGTGTTAGAATTATAAGCGGAACTTACGAACAAGATTGGGCTTTCATTAGAAAATATACAGCAACAGTCCCAACAGTCACTTCAACAGGATCAGAGGAATCTGGCCGAATTGTAGTAACTTCAATTTCTCCAGTAAATCATTATAATTCATCGTCTCAAAATGTAGACTTTGAATGTAACGCAACAGATGAAACTGGAATTTACTCTTTAAATCTAACAATCAACGGAACGGTTTATGAAACTGTATCAGGAGCAGGAAACACAAACCTATCTTTAACTTCAACAGAAACTTTAAGTGATGGAACTTATGAATGGTATTGCACAGGCAACGACGACACAGAAGCAGAAAACTCATCAACAAGATACCTTACTGTAGACATAACCTTTCCAACAATAAATGTCAGTAGTCCAATTAGTGATCAAGATTATTTCTTATTAGGAAATAATGAAACATTAAACTGGACAGTAAATGATACTAATTTAGATTCTTGTTGGTATAATTACAATAGTACAAACACAACAGTAACTTGTGGAGACAACACTACAATATTTGAGGTGGTTGAAGGACTTTATAACCTGACATTTTATGCAAATGATTCGGCAGGAAATGAAAATAGTCAATTTCTAGAATGGCGTTATAATTTAATAGAATTATCTCAAACATACCCTACAACTTCAATAGAATCTGCTACAGAAATCTATACAGCAAATTTAAATTATAATAGTTCTACATTCGGC
>Ga0307928_10004085_pt1 | contig 11110 bp, 5 predicted proteins | sample AceLakmetagen232_FD_201815 | JGI IMG/M metagenome (GOLD analysis project Ga0307928, IMG submission 201815) | Saline water microbial communities from Ace Lake, Antarctica - #232 | ecosystem: Environmental > Aquatic > Non-marine Saline and Alkaline > Saline | place: Antarctica: Ace Lake...
CTATATAGTCTCTCTCTTAATTTTTCTAATTGACCATACAAGGAATTCTTTTCAAACCCAGCTCTTGTTTCAATTGCATTTCTTAAAAGTTTATGAGGAGAAGTAACTCTAGCTTCTTCATTACATAGAATCTTTTTTGTTCCATCAAGAAATTCAATTGTTATATTTTCACCAGGCTTTATATCCATTGTATGTTCAAAGGATGGAAGGAACTCTGACTCTGTTTTAATATCAGAAACATGTTTCTCTAGTAATGAAATCTCAGATAATAAATTACGTGCGACATCTACTTTGTCGTCAGAAACTAATCTTTTTATATTTAAATTCTCTGTTAAATTTATATATGTGTTATAGATATTCTCAGTAGTTTTTTTATAATTAGAAAAATATAATTCTAATGAAACTAATTTTTCCTTAAGAGTTTTCACTTCTTTAGTTTCAGGGAAAATCTTTCTAATCTCTTTATTTATATAATTAATTTTCCCATAATTTTTAATTGTTGTTATTTCCTCTTTAGCTATCTGGTTTTTTAATATTTCTCTTTTATTATAAATTGATGATAAATACTGATCATCCAATCCTTTGTTTAAAACTGTATTTTTTGATAGAGAACTTAATTCTGCCCTTAAGTTTTCTAAATCTTTAGTACTATTTTTATACCAAAACTTATAAGGTTCTAGATTTTTTAATAATTTATTAATTTTAATAACATCAGAAGGAGAGGAATTAGCAAATGCTAGATTCTTAATATCAAAATTTAAATGATCAATCTCTTTTTGTAATAAGTTTTCTTTTTTGAGTCTTTCTAATCTTTGCTCAACTAACTTATCATATTTCTCTAAACCTTTTTTTCTTTTTGCTTTTTGAACGGGAGTAAGTAAATCATCTAATTGTTTTTGATAGTTCATTGATACAGTAATCAACTCATCAGCTTTTTTATAAGAAGGAGAACGTTTAACTTTATAAACAAAGTCATTATTAAAACCATATTTCTTGGCTAGAGTTTTAGCTGATTGTAAATAAATTTCAGAATCAGGACGAGGTCTGGTTGGATAAAGTATTTTATTATCTCTTGATTTTTGGATAACATCCCTGACATCATCAATAACATTAAGGACATGTTGCTTACTTTTGTCTAAAACATCAGCTACTAACGCAACAGATTTAGAATTTATATCTTTAGAATACTTAACAATATTATCAAGCAATGCTTCTGGCCCAATCTTTTCAGTAGTTATATAAGTAAAGAATTTCGGAATAACATTACCAGCAAAATAATAATCATCCATCTCAGTAAGTTTCTCATATTGTTTTAATTCTTGGGTAGTAAATTGTTTACCAGATTCTTCTGGAAGATTATTATTTAAAGCATCAAGATCTTCTTTTAATCTTTTTGCAATATCTTCTGTTGTTTTTATATCTCCATCCCAATAAGATACATCCTTTCTAACCTCACTTCTCATCATTGCCACTTCGTGCTCAGTAAGACCTGTTGCTTTGGCCGCGATATTGGCATCAGTTTTATTTCTAGTCATGTTATAAGATGCTTGTTTAAATCTACTGGCGATCTTTAACATTTCTTCTGATGAAAAATTCTTACCTGATAGTAATCCATTTATCAAATTAAAACTTTCCAAAAAGTTTGGACGAGCATTCTTGCCTTTGATATTCATCAAAAGCAAATACAATTCATTGATTGGTTCAATAGCAATACTACTTATATCTGCTAGTGCATTTCTTTTTAATACTGTTAACCTGTCATACAATTGTCTATATAAACTATGAGTTGGATCAGCATCATAAAGACCTAATAGCTTTTGAGATATCTCATAGAACTTTTCAATATCAAGATATCTAGAAACCTTTGTCCCGATTTCATCATAGACATCATACAATCTAAATGCATTAGGATCATTTGAAACGATAGCAAATCTATCTTCAGCAGATCTCCTAACTGATTTCCTTGATGTATATTCAATCTTTTTATTCTCGACTAACTTATCAATTATTTTTTTGAAATCACTTCTGAATGCTTTTCCTTTTATTGGATCTTTAAAATAATTATTAAACCAACCAATCTGTTTATCCATAAAGGCTGTGTTTAGATGATCACCATAAGTTATTTTTTCAGATCGAGGTCTACCATATTTATCTGTATCAACAAAGTCAGAAATTAGTTTACCATCCTCAACTGCCTTCTTAGAAAGACTAAGACTACTTTTACCTACTGGTGTATCATATAGAGCTGATAGTTTCTTACTTGGAATTACACCTCCGTAGTCCATCATTATCGCAGGCAAATCAATGTCCTTGTATTTATTTCTATTAGCAATGAATACAGATTTCTTTGTTATCGGATCTTCTGCTAATTTAAATTTTTTATTACCCCAAGATTGTTTAAGCTCTGGTGATAGTGTATCAACATCAACCATTCTTAATTCAATGTTATTAACTTTTCCTACTGGGATAAGAACCTTATCGTTCTCTCTCCCTGGTAAAGTTGCATAACCTTCTTGATACTTTCTAACCCATTCTATGTCTGCCTTATAATCTTCTAAGGCTTTAACACCTTGAAGAATAGCTCCTCGATCTTCAGGATATCGATCAAGGAATTCTTTCTTGACTGCGTTAAATGTAGCTTCATTAGGAATGAGATCACCAGTATCTGGATCTTGTAGTAATGCGCGGAAGACTGCTTTACCAGATCTAGGAAGATTAGTATATCTTTCTTGAAAATAAATAGATTTGAATCTACCATATTCTTGATAATCAATAAACTGTTTTTCTATCTCTGTCATCAATGCTTCAACATCTGGAACCTTTTCATACAATTCTCTAAGCTTACCATCGGACAAACCTGTTCTTTCCATAAAATCCCAAGCAATATCTATAACTCGAATATCTTTATTGGTTCTATAATAATTAGAATAAAATGTTTCTGGATCCTCTAAAGCAAGTTCTAGTTCTGAACTATCTCTAAACATACCAGCATCTTCATCTCTCATAATAGAATCATAATATTGTTTTGATTTACTTTTACTGGTACCACCTTTTGTATCCATCCAATCTTCAAATGTTTTATATCCTTTTGTAAACTCATTAGCAGATTTCATTACAGTATTTCTATTAGTAGAATAATCATCAACAAATAAAGACATTGCTTCTTTGACTTTTGATTCTAATATTTTATTCTTTTCAGCTATTTCGAAAAGAGCATTCTTAGTATTAATCGCAGCATCAGAAGCAGCTTTATTTATTTCAATATCTGTCATGTCAACAAGTTTTTTTTGAAGAGATGGTAACATCTTTGACAAAGTAATACCTCGAAACTTTGTCATTAATACAGACAAAGTAGCTAAACTTGTTGGATCATCTAGAAAAATATCTGGTTTAAACAATTCTATAAATGGAGTATTGTCTGGAAGCTTTGCAAATTTTTGAGTTGATACTGGCTTGAAACGCAAGACTTCAGTTAACCCATGAGTCCAATCAGTAACACTCTTGACTCTAGATGCTAAAGCATTTAGATTATCCATGCCGCCAACACTCTTCGCAACAGTTGCTGAGATTCTACCAGTTGGAGATTTAGATCTAGCAAGTTCCATTAATGTCGATGATGTCTTTCCGCCAGCATAACCTAAGAATGTTTTCAATTTAAATGCTGCCACTGGCCAAATAAAATTTGTTGGATCTCCCAATAATGCAACTAGTTCGTTATACATGACATTGCGAAATGGATTTCTTGCCTGAAGTTCTAATCTTTTTTCTGGTGACATCCATGATAAGAAAGATGGAATCTGATCATACTTAGGAATAATAACTTCAGTTCCAATAGGAATGTCATCAATACTTATTCCTTTGCCAGCAAAATCATTAAGCATTGAGATAGCAATTACTTTGTCTCGATCTTCACGTTTTACAAAATCATAAATATTACTTTTCTTAGTTGTTGTAAAAGTATCATAAGCAGTTTCTCCAGCCATCCACATTCTTTCTTTTTCTTTTTCTATTAAATAACTACCGACTCTGTTGTTGCCAAGACTAATAATAACATTTGTGCCAGCTGGTATTTTTGTTTTATCAATACCTTGTTTATCAAATCCGTTTACTTTAATTATTTCTTTTATAAAATCTTCTTCATTGGAATAAGCAATACCAGCTGCCTCTGTTAATTCACGAGAGTTGTAATCTTTTATAATATCATATATGCTAAAAGTCTTTTCTTCATCACCAGGATCTAAAGGAAGAGTCGCTGTCTGTGGTTCATATCTAGTTTTCATATTTATAAACTGATCTGATTTTACATCTGGATCATTGATATGATTCAATGCCCAAGTAGAGAATCTAGTTGCCATTGAGGTAGAAAAGTTTCCTTTTAAATCTGCGAATGGTTCATAGGTAGCACCTGAAAAAAGCGTATCATTCATTTTGTATGCGACTGAATCAATTGAACCACCAAGATATTTTATAAACTCCATAGATTCTCTAACACCAGTCATAACAGTTGGTATAGTATTTTCTTGAATTGACTTATACCAATATTCCAAATCTTTCATTACTTCATCAGTCCCATATAAAAAATCAACTGTTTGATATACTCCAATCTTTTTTGAAATCTTAAGTCCTTCCTCAAGCATAGCTGCTAATTGTTGAGGTACACCTTCATAAAGAATTTCTTTTGCTCCGTGTTCTTTCCATAGATCCCATGTCTTAAATGGATGCAAAAATCTTGAAGCATTAATCGCAGCATTGATTTCAGACTTCATCTGATTATAAGCCATAGTATCTAGTTGCTGGAGATGTTCGAGTTCATTGGAAAGTTTTGTTGCCTTAGCTATTTCTTTTGTATAATCATTAACAAATTTATTTATTTTATCTACAGCTACTTCTGTTTCAAACGTAGCTTCCTGTAATCTTATATCATATGACAAGGCTTCTTCTGCTACACGATCTTCAGCATCATCAAGCCAAGCCTTGTGTTTATTATATTCATTAAGATGCCCAATAAGTTTAGAGACATCTTTATCTTTTTCTGTGGCATATGAGGAAAGCAGATCAGCGAATTCTTTTGATCCAACTAAACCAATAAAGTCATCAGAGAATCCGTTTATAGTATTTTCTAACTCCTCACTTCTAGCTTTTGCATTATCAAACTTAAGATGATTGAGCTCTCGCCATTTTTCTATATCAAGAAGCTTAGCTCGTAATAAAATAACTCTATCAATATTTTTTTGATTTTGATCATAGAAGTTTCTATTAGCTATGAATTCTACTTCTGATAAAGAATCTATTAGAGGAAGTTCTTTAAAAAAATTATCAACACTAGGCGTTAATAATAAATTATATTCTTCATATAAAATACTTTCTTCTTCTGCTGCTTTGTCATCAGTGATAACAACATCAGACATTACATTATTATAATCATTGTAATCTTTAACTGACTTAACATACTGACGATAGGTATCAATGTCTTTCATTAAATCAAAATAACCTTCATTAGATTTTTCAACAATATCAGCTGGTGCATCTTTAAAAGAAAAATCAAGAATGCTTTCTATATCATTCTCAATTAAATTTGTAACATATGAAAATTCTTTTGCTAATCCTTGAGAATGAAAATTTAAATCTTTTACTAAATCAGCAGCATTAACATTGTGTTTAAAATTTACATCTTCAACTATTTTTTTATAAACATCATTTAATATTTTTTGGAATTCTTCTTCGCTTTCATCACCAGTAAGAACTATGGATAATTCATTACTAACTTTCTCTCGCATATCTTTAAGCGAAAAAATTACATCATCAAGATCATTTCTTATACCAGCCAATTTAGATTCTCTTTTAAATTCTTCTTTCTGATAATCTGTTAAAGGTTCTTTAAGCTTAGTTTCCGGAGTTGAGATGCTAGTCTTCGGAATCAACAAGCCATCAGTTATATCTGGATAAAATGTTTTAGGATCTACCTTGCTTAGGTCTAATGAAACATCAGAAGTCTCAAACGGATTATAATCATAACTAGAAGTAATTTCACCAACAGGAACTAACTCACTTCTTTTTTCTTGTTCAGTTATTTCATTTGAAACAATTAAGTTTTCACTTTTATATTTTTTATAGATGCTTGAGATAGCTTCAGGAATTCTTTTTGCTCTAGCATATTCAGGTAAGTATCTATTTATTATGGGATCAATTTGTTCTTTAATATATTGAACTGATTCCTTGAGAACACCTTGAGGATCAGTCTCAACTCTTTTATTTATATCTTTAATTTTATCTGTATCAATAAAATGATCTAAAAAAACTCGAAGAGGATTAGGTTCCAATTCGAGTTTAGATTCTTTTATAATAGGAGTTTCTTTTATCTTAGGTGAGATTACTTCTACTTTCCCGGTAGTAGGGATGTCAACAATATCAACAGTACCAGTGTCCGGCGGATCGATAACTTTAACAGTACCAGTCTCTGGTGGTTCAACAACTTCAACCTTACCTGGCTTCGGTAGTTCTACGATCTCAACTTTACCTGGCTTAGGCAATTCAACAACACTTATTGATGGACCTTCTTTGAATCTTTCATACGCGCCAGCTTCATACCAAAAAGATTTGTTAAGATCTTTATCTATCTTAGCACTGTCTGCATCAGGCGCAGCATTCTTTACATCCCACCAAACAGATCCCCAGGTAATGCCGGATTCCAATTTCTTCTTGCCTTCAGTAATTGCTTCAGCATAAGTTAATCCCGGTAACTTAATAACCTGCCCAACTTGAATTTGGTTTGGGTTATCAATACTGTTCAGTTGAGTAAGGGCGTTTACATTTGTCTGATGATCGCGTGCGATAGCAGACAACGTGTCACCGCTCTTAACAATATACTCCTTCATCTTTTTAACAAATGGTATAAATAATTATCCTCTCAACACTTCGGGGTTGTTGATGTCTAGAGAAAAGCCTATGTTGAGAGGTTCGGGTTTAGAAATAAATTTCTAAGCGACCGCGTATTTTGTTTAGGCATGTTACATCTCTATCCCTCATCCTGGTTATTACTTCAGGAGTATTGAGAAGACAATTATCTATTCCCACATCATCGCTGCGAAGACTCGCTTCACAGGACTAGAATTTATTTTTAATTTTGATTTTCGTTCTTCGATCTTCTTAGCATTACAATCGTGAAACGATCGATTAATCCCAAGGCTTCTATAATTTAACATAGCCAATTCGATTGCGTTTGTACTAACTGTCTTAGGCAAATAGATTTCATGATCATTAGTAATGCTATCAAGAACAAACGGAAACTTATAGTCCAGATCAAATGCTTTCTGATTACATACAATAACTAGATCAGGATCATAGGTAGCTACTAGTTTTTTTAGCTTTCTTTTTGAATCACCGAAGTAATAGAATACTTCAGGATTTTCTGAGACTAAATTAATACCGCGCGTTGCTAGAAAAGCAACGAAGTAGTCTTCAGCTGGTTGTACAATTATACGTTTAGCCATATACAATTATGATAACATAAAACAGATGCTTTGTAAACATCTGTTTTAGAATACGAACTTGAGTTCGTTTATTTCCAATTCTTGAATCCAGCTGGGACTTCATAACCAAGGGCTTTGTTCGTAAGAGCTATCTTCACATTGGCATCGAAGATAGCTTTCCTCCCTGGTTGTGTCCTGCAGGTAGGACAATGGTTGGCCTTCTTACCCATTCGTTCTCCACAGTACGCGCATTCGAATATTCCACTTACGAAACTTGGTGTAGCCATAATTTTTTCACTTAAACTTTAAATACTTTCCTGTCAAAGTATTCTGCTTTCTTACCATCGTTCCAGTTTTGTACCGGCCTTAGATAGCCAACGACTCTTGAATATACTTCACATGGTTGTCTTTGCGTTTCTTTTGGAGCCATATTTATAATTTATGTGGTCATTAATTATAAAAGAATATATCAATGTAATTATTTTCCATCCCGATAGTAGACAGATATGACATTGAGCTATGCCATAAAGTATCGGGTATGTCAATTAATAAACAAATAACTATAGATTATGCTATATTAAATTGTTTTTGTCAAGTGGTTTATTCTAAACTCTAATAATATGAATAACCCCGAAGCATCGGTTTGGGTAAGGAGTAGTGTTCTCTTTAAGATAATATAAACATAATAAAGGGAGGCGTTAGAGCTGATCGTTTATATTACGGCTAACGTTAGACAATCTTTCTGGATTATAATTCTCCAGGTAATAACACATTTTACATCGGTTTGTCAACCGCCGATGGTAGTTACGACATCAAGCAACTACGTTTATTTAAAAACTATCATCCAACAACCCCGCTGGCATTCGGATGGCATGTCATAGCGAGAGCCCCATTTATTTAAAGTCCATGGGCTCAAACTTATGTTCTCTATAGACTGGTCTGCGAGAATAATATGATCCTAGTTGGATAGATCACGACAAACTACCCAACGTATTACTCCCGCATATCAATATACAGATCTTGGAGATAGGAGCAGCTGCTTGTCAGCCCAGGAGAAAAAACATAAAACCCGGGAACTACTCCTATTTCTAAAATAAAAAAACAAGCTACCCTAAAGGATAACTTGTCTTTTGTAAGAAGAGTTGTGAATACAACTAATAATATTGTATTGTTTTGTATCCATACACTATTGATTAATGTATGGATTTAACCATACAAGATTTATTAGTTATCCACAGGCTGTCGTGAACTCAAGCTGCTTACCTCTACATAATAGCACACCCACAGATCCTGTCAATACCTAATAAAAATCCGGAAATTTTTTTGGCCATTATCGTAATCGTTAGAATAAGCTCTGGGGGAATAGAATACGAACTTGAGTTCGTTTTTTGTTTCGGTTCTTCCTACAGATTTTTTTGTCGTGAAGGGACCTAGACTTATATTTTTATGTATATATATAGTGTTGGGGGGAGAGAGTATATATAGAGAGTATATATATAGAAGACATGCCTAGTCTTTCCTCTTGCTCAACGGTACCTTGTCTCATGTAATACTAGGGCATAACTAATTAATAATTTATATATCTTATTAATCTAACTTATAAATCTATGTACACACAAGAAGCTATTGCCTTAGCTTGTACTGTCATTGGTAGACGTACAGCTCTAGGCCGAAAGATTGCCAGCCTTCCTATTGGAATGTTAGCTAATCTTTAAACATATGTTTACAATCATTATGCTAGTACTCTTATATTATATATATAAGCTACTAGTTAGACCTGTCATTGTACGCCTTTGGGATCTACGAGGTCAGGATCTAGTTGAGCTGTTTAAGCTTTTAATTAAATAGTTTAAAGTAAAACGTATGTCTAAGAAACCTGTACACTTCGAAGCTAAGTGCCCGAGGTGTAGCGGAGTTGGTGATGTCCATCGTAACTCTGATTACATCCTGTGGTTCTGGTGTAATGAATGCGGTTATTCTAATAGTTGGCATTCAGTACATGCTGAGAAGTAAAGGATTAAGAGTAGGGCCCCGGCTCTGCTCTTTTTCTTTTATGCCCTAAGATTACATATCTTTCTCAACGGTATCTTGAAGCAAGTAAAACTTTGGGTAAGATTATTGAATTATTAAAGGTCGACTTAGAAGTTCAACAGTCTTATCTTATTATTAATCATGCTTGTATGATTGGTTTACAAATGCTTGTCGAGGTTCCAACCTGGGCTCTTGAGCGAGGGCTTGACGATAGATCGTTTAACTTGTTGGAACAATGCGTCCTGACGCCTAGACTTCAGGATAAAATCCTTGCCAAAGTAGACGAAGGCACTGCTTGTTGCGTTAAGCAGTCGCTTAAGTATGCATATGATAAGGGTTTAGTTTAATTTATCGTAACAGGTTCCTTTGTCGGCGAGTCCCGATAAAGACCTTGAATTCTATGAACTTACTTAACATGTTAGAAGAAAACGCTGGGAAATCTAACACCCAGGCAAGAAAAGAAACTGTTTCCGTTCTTATTGGTAAAGCTTGGCCTAAAGAAGATGGTGGCTTCTCTATTTCACCACTATCTGAGCCAGTTGAAGGCAAAGTTAATGAATACCGCGTCTCCAGTGTATATCCTTTGATTGTCACAGAGTATTGTAGTATTCGCTTCGGCCTTAATAAGAAATGTGATACTGCCAAGAATCAGAACACTCATTGGGCATTCCTTAATGTAGAGAAGGATAGACTAGGTGAGTACAAAGAACTATTGGCTAAGATTGGACAAGAGATAGATACTGAGAAGACTGCGTAAGTATCGGATAAGAGGACCCGGGGTTATCCACACCTCGGGTTCTTTTTTAATATTAGTGGCCGTTGTATCTGTCCCAACGGTATATGGACGCGATTATGTGCTTCGCTTAGCATTTATCTATTTATTTAGATGAGCTTTTCCCCTGTTTATTCTTTTTGTTATTGTTTTGTTTGTTTTTGTTATTCTCTTTCTCTTTGCTTACACTAGTACCGTAACTAGTACCGTAGTTTTTAAGACAATCGCTACCGTAGAGTTTAAGATAACTATATAAGAACTATAACAGTAAACAGTTAGAGCAGTAATCAGGACTAACCTCCTAGTTACTCTCTATGTCTCTTCCCAATACGCCGGATAGAACGCCTCATTGGTGTTTGTTTCTCGCTATCGGGAGAGACGGGAAAGGTCGTAGAGTTTATCTATATAGATATTAATATATTAATTAATCTTAAATGTAAATCTATGCCAAACCAAGACAAGGATCCTAGGAAAGATCCATCTAGCACAGCTAACCAAGATGAGTTAGAATATGTAGAAGAGGCCGAGGACAAGTTAGGTCCAAGGAACTTCATTTATTCGCGTAAGATCACACTGTCTAATTACGATCCAAGAAAGAAGTATGAGACAGAAGATTTTAGCGTTACTCATGATAGTTTTAAGGAAGCTAGAATCATAGTTGAGGCCGCTGTTATGAATAGAATAGCTGAACTTAGACAGATCAAGGAGCATCCTACGAAAGAATAGGTAGCTTCAGACGCTTAGGAAAAACGAACTCAAGTTCGTATTTCAAAGCGCTTAGCTAACCTTAGCCATTTATAATTAAATACTCATGAGCTATGGATTTAGATATGTTTTG
>Ga0307928_10004086_pt1 | contig 11094 bp, 26 predicted proteins | sample AceLakmetagen232_FD_201815 | JGI IMG/M metagenome (GOLD analysis project Ga0307928, IMG submission 201815) | Saline water microbial communities from Ace Lake, Antarctica - #232 | ecosystem: Environmental > Aquatic > Non-marine Saline and Alkaline > Saline | place: Antarctica: Ace Lake...
AATTATTTGTTCTGGTAAAAGAATAGGAGTTTTTAGATTTTAAAAAGAAAAAATGGTGTGGATGAATGTGCTTTAACAAAATTTTTTTTATTGGTCTGTTTTGTACTTGTTTAATAGGGGTGGTTTACAATGTGTCATTGCGATTATATACTAATAATCACAATGTTAACGAGCTGCATTTGTTCTTCCTGGTCTATTCCATCGCAGTAAAAAAAATTTTTTTGGTCTCATCTTTTTTTATTTTTTTTTGTACAGGACAGGACTTATAACATGAGAAATGCTACATCATAACTATACAGATCAATTTTTCTTTCCTCCTCTCTAACATTGACAGTAAACAACTTAAGCTTAAGCTATGATATGATATAATTTGACGTGATATTATCCGATATTGTATTATATATCTTATCTGGCGGGATATAAAATTTTTTAAATTTTCGTGGATCGTGATATTTTTTTTTATTTAATGTGTTGTATTTTGGTTTATTCCGTGTTATAATGTAATCAGTTAATAGTACTTTAAATTGGTTGCGCTTGGGCGTGCTTGCGCCTGGCGTGTATGGGATGAGGTAGGTAAAATGTTTGATGATTATCTTGATATTGTTGGTTCCAATAATTTTGATGTTGAATTTATGCAAGTTCCTGCTTTTGAGGTTGTCGCGGTTGGGTCTTCTTACGATGGGCCTTATTCGCGCCATGTTGGTTATTATGATTCTGTGAGCGCTGCGGTTGTCGCTTGCAAGGGTAGCGGGTTGCCTTACAATGTACGTGTCAAGGGGGCTTAAATGATCGATTATACAGTCTATGTTAATGATTATGTGTTTACGCGCGGCGCTCTTAATCCGTGTCTGTTGTTGGGTGCGGAGCGCGTTAATAAACCTTTGCGCATGGCTGCTACTACTGCGCGCGGTATCGATGGAGTTAGCGCTGATATGGTTAAGGTTGTCCTGGATGTCAACCTGGTCAAGCTTGATAGTGGGCTTTGTAATCGGGCTTTGCAAGCTGCCCAGGCTTTGGATCTTCCGATTGTCTACGGTGATACGATTAGTAATCGTCTTTTTAATTTGCTTAATCGGTTTACTGTTTCTTCTGTTTCTGCTGATGTTGTTTTAAGTGAGTATAATTTTGACGTTGTTGAAAATGAGGTTTTATAATGATTAAAAAATCGTTTCGTTCTTTCGTTGTTCGGTCTGATGGGCCTAAAATGGGCGCGGCTGTTGTATTGCAAGCTCCTTGTAATTCTTCCGTTTTGGGTGTTATTGAATTTAGCAATCATCTTATAGCTGCTTTCGACGGTGTGCCGCGTTCGTTCGGTTCTGGCATTACTGGCCTTAAGGGTCTGCGGGCCTGGTTGGCGGGTAGGCCTGTTGGTTACGTTGTGCATTTTGATGCAGCAAGGGGTCGGATCTACTGATTTTATTTTATTTGATTTTTCTAGTTTTTATTAGGAGGTTTTAACTCATGGAAATGGAAAAACTTTTTTGTGTACAATTTTATATTACAAATTCAAAACTTGTGTATTATCAATTTGTTGTTGAATCTAATTTTGAATTAGCAACTCAAGAAGTTATTGACAATTTGAAAAATGATAATGTTTTCAATTATCATCATTTGCGTACATTTGTTGTCTTAGTTGATGGCAAGCAACGTTCCAATATTTCAGATTTGATTAATTTTTCTTAGTTATAAAGGTGGTATATTGTGAATTCTTCCGTTTCTTTTCCTTCTGATTCTTCTATCCCTCTTATTATTTCGTTTACTCTTCCATTGGATAGCATTAAGGATATACTTAAAAAAGAAGTCAATAGTTCTTTTATTCAGATTCGATGTAAGACTGCGTTTATTTTTGATATTTCAATGTTTGCCCAGGATCTAATTGATTCTGCTATTGATAATTGTTCCGATTATCAAGAAATTAATACTTTATTAATTGATATGCGTTCTATATCTCTTGAAAATTGGCTTGACTCTCTTCCCTCGTCTTTGATTCGTTCTTTTTTAGGCAATTAGTTTATTAATGGTTTGCAAGTGGGTTTTATCCTGATATAAAATCCACTGGTAAAATATTAATTATTGTAATTAATATAAAATAATTTTGAAAGGTTAGGTTCATAATGGGTTTGCAAATTAAACAGTATACGGTAAAAGAATGGTTGGCCATGCGAGATCAAGGTAAAATTAACACTGATATGGCTTATCAACGCGGGCTTGTTTCTGCCTGGCGGAAACAGTCTTTTGTTAATGCTTTTGTTGATTCTATTCTCCAGGATCTTAGCATTAACGTTTTACATGCTGAGTTAATGGCTGATGGTTCGCTCGATTTGTTGGATGGCAAGCAACGCACGCATGCATTAGCGCGCTTGCTCGATGGTGTGGATCTTGTCAAGGGCTATAATGATGATCTGGACGGGCGGCCTCTTTTGGATTGGCCTAAGGCGGAGCGTCAAGCGTTTTACGATTATAAAATTAATGTTGTGCTGCTCGATGGTTTGGATGATTCAACGCGGTTAATTCAATTTTTGCGTTTGAATGGTGGGGTAAAATTAACGAGTATGCAGACGCGGCGCGGTCAAGTTCAAGAAATTGTTCTTAATCCAGCTTTTGCAAGCGCTGTTAAACGGTTGCATGAGTGCTTGCCTCCCGTTGCGGGTCGTGCACGTCCATATGATTCTGCCGAAGAAATTGCACTTCAAGCGCTTTCGTACCTGGCGTGTGGAAATTGTAGTTTTAAGGGGGTCGACGTTGTAAAATCCCTTAAGGCTGCTGATAAAATTGTTATTGATTCCGCTATTGAAAAATTAGCTGATAATGTCCGCGCGCTTAATGCTCTCTGGATTGTTGATAATACAGTGGATCTGGAAACTGGCAAGGCTAAACCTATTTTAAAACATGTTTGGCGAAAATCATTTTTAAATGTCTTGCTTTGTAATGATCTGGCATCTAGTATTAACCTTCCAGGCAGCCTGGATCGATGGCAGAAAAGAACTATTCACGCTGGCTACGGCGTGGACCAAGAAAAATTTAAAGCTTTGACGCGCGCGGGGTCTGCCAACGCTGCCAATGTTAAGGCACGCGTGGCTATGATTGAAACCATTATCACGGGTCAAGCGTCAAGTAATCCACTTAAGGCAACCAAAAAAGGTGAAAAGATTTTAAGTTCTAAGAAAATTGAACTGATTAAGGCTGATACGTCAATGATTTCACTTTTCCGCGGTACATGGGGTGCTGATACTACCGATAGCGATATCGGCGCGGTTGTATCATACGTTCGCGCGGTCAATGGTTCCAATCCTCGACCTCGTCGCATTGTCAAGGGTCAAGCTTTGACAGTTCAGTTTACTAATGGCAAGGGCTCTAACTCGTTTGTGGGCCTGGTGGATATGATCGAAGCGGTCAACGGGTAAAATTTTTAGTCTTACAATTTAGTCATATAGTCGTCATGCTTTTGCAGCATGGCGGCTATACTTTTTAATACGTGCTGCGGGCTTGTAGTGGACCCTGGCGGTCCTATAATTTAAGGTGGTATTATGTTTGATCTAATCGTTATGATAATTAAATTATTATTTTCTGTTATCTCAAAACCTTATAAAATCCATTTTAAGGCATTTAAAATTGTATTGCATGTATGTTTATATATCATGCTGCCTATAATCGCGTTATACGTCAATTTTACCCTGTCCTGGCATTATTCTATACTGCGCTTAATGGTATATTTTAGGGTTATTCTAGGAATAATTAATAAATATGATATTTATCATATATATTATATTTATGCCAAAAATTTAAAAAATCCTGCCTGGTTTTAAAAATTATTTTAAAATTTAAAATCACATAACAGTTTAACATAACAGCATAACAAAAAACGTTAACAGCATAACAGTTTAACATAACAGGATAACAAAAAATATTAACATGCAAATTTTTTATATAACAGAAGTTGAAATATAGTTAACAATTATTTACAACATAACAGAGCTTGATATATAATTAAAGTTTATTTTCTCATAACAGAAAACAGATTTTAATTGAGTATTGACATAACAGAACCAAATTAATCAATACATGAAAAACACTTGATTAACAGTTGATATATGCTATAATTAGATTGTAGTTAGATCTATGGAATATTTTATTTTCTATAACAGAAAAGGAGTTTGGCGTGAAGAAAGAAATTATTGTAACAAATAAAGCAGGTGAATTTATTGATATGGTTCAACGCAAATTGATCCAGAAACAAATTGGAAATTTTTCTCCAGTGTTTGCACGATACAACAAAGAAGTTTACCTGGTACAATCCATGAATTGTACTGATCTTTCAGATGCTTTTCGCCGCAATAAAAAATCATTTGAAAAATTGTTTATCGTTGTTTAAAACAGCATAAAATGTCTATTTTATGTTGAAATGATTAGTAAAACAGGAGGTCTTAAAATGAAGAAAATTAAGAATCATGAACTAAAAAAAATAGAAATTCCTGATTGTTTGGCAGCAGCAAATGAAATTGAAAACATTTTATGTCTGGCAACATTGGTTGCCAATGGTGAAATTTCTCATGCTTCTTTAGAAGAAGCAAATCAATATTTTGATGAAATTAAAAATGATTGCTCAGAATGTAAATATTTTGAAAAGTGCCTGGCTGTCATGATTAATGATTAACAGGATTTTTTAAAAAGTTTCAATAAAATTTCAACATAGATTTTTAATCAATAGGAGATTTTGAAATGGAAAAACTTTTTTGTGTACAATTTTATATTACAAATTCCAAGATTGTTTACTATCAATTTGTTGTTGAATCTAATTTTGAATTAGCAACTCAAGAAGTTATTGACAATTTGAAAAATGATAATGTTTTCAATTATCATCATCTGCGTACATTTGAAGTTGATCGTGAAACAGCAGATGCTTTGCTCCGTTGTAAAAAACATTTATAGTTTTCCTTCTGGCAATAATTATTTATTGTCAGAGTCAAAATTATTAAATTATGATGATGATGCAGAAGTTTTTAAAACCTGGCATACAACAAAACTGGAAAAGGAATTTTAAAATGAGTGATGGAACTTTTGTTGGTTGGTTAATTTTTGGGTGTTTTTTTGGTGGTACAATTTTGACCACAATTTTCTGGCTTTTAGTGAAAAAAGTAAAGGGAGTTTTGAAATGAATAACACTTATTTAATAGAATATATTAGTGTTTTGAATCAACAAACTTATTTAGTATCTGCTAGAGATGAAAAAGATGCGCAGTTTTTAGTTGAACAAACTCATTTTGAACATGGCGAAGATGGCGATAAAAAACTTAGTGAAAATGGATTCTGGATTGAACGTGAATTCAAGTCTGATCTGTCAACTGGAACAATTATAGTTTGTTAGAAGGAGTTTTGAAATGAATAAAAAATATTTGATCCATTATCATATTGATGAAATAACAAGATTTAATTCAATGGGCGATTATAGTTCAAAACGATGCAAAGAAGAATTTATTTGCGAAATTCCTGCTAAAGTTTATGAAGCAGGAAGTTTAAGATTGTTCATTGAGCAATTTATGCCAATGTTCAAGAAAGTTTTTGGTAATGTAATTTTCAATAGTGAAAACCATATTGCTGAAACATTTTTTACTGATTGCAGCACTGGCAAGAAGTATAAAATTGAGTATAGCGTTTTTCACCAGGAAGAGAAACGACCAAACTTTTATAGTACAATCATCATTAAATATGATGATATTTTGAAGTATTAAGGAGATTGAAAATGTATACAATTTGGGTTAACGATTTTGGAACAGCAACAGCTGGACGGATTGACAGCAATCAACATCAAGCTAGTTCAAGCTATGGTCAGTTCAACTCGTATCAAGAAGCGCTTGACGCGATGAATTCTGATAAATTTATTGAATGGTTTGATGAAAATTATTTTTGATATAATAACAACATGAAATAAGAATTTTATGACTATTTATAACAGGAAAAAAGATAATGAGTCAAGCGATAATCACAGTAAAATTAGAAAAAAAATTAAAAAATGGTAAACTTATAGATAGATGGTATGATATTTTTAAATATAATACAGGATATTCTGTACAGAAGAACGGAAGAACTTTAAACGGATATCTTGACGGTTTGGGGTCTGTACAAATTTTGAATGAATGTATTGAAAGTGATATAAATAATGGTTGGGAAGAAATAGAACGTATTGAAAGTTTATTCTATAATACTATAGATAAAATATACAGTCCCTTAAATTAAAAACAATATTTATAAACAGGAGAACAAAAACAATGACTGAAAATTTTGAAACAAAAAACAGTATTGATTTTTTAGGAATTTTTACCCTTCCTGAGTATTCGCTTAATGCACTGATTAACGATGATTGGCAAGGCTTGACAGAAGAGGATCAAAAAAACATTGAAGCATTCAACAAAAAATATAATACACCTTGGGTTGAAATTTCAAAAAATCAGGATCCATTTTTTTCTTGGACTCCTGAATTTGGACTGGCTTGCAATTGTATTGAATGTAATGTATTTATAACAACAAATGATTAAATTTTGATTTTAGCATTGTGCAATGAATTAGAGGATCCATTGTACAGTCTTGAAATTAAAATTTTAGTACAGGAGGATTTTTAAAATGAACAGAAAACTTGAATTTATTGATACATTAAATATCCCTGATTATTCATTGAGTGCCTTAATTAATGAAGATTTGTCTGGCCTAACAGAAGAAGATCAAGAAAATGTCAATGCTTTTATTGAAAAATATGATTTTGATTTTATTGAAGTTGTGGATAGTGAAAAAGATTCTTTTTTTACATGGCATCCTGAATTTGGTTTGGCGTGTAGTTGTGTTGAATGCAATATATTTAAATGGAACACAAAAGGAGATTGAAATGTGGCAAATTAAAAAATTCAAAACTTATGAAAAAATGATAGAGTTTATTGAAACTCATAAAATTCAATACAATCAGGTTTTTATAAATAACGTGCCATTTGCAATTGAATATAAAAAGTTGAGAAGAGTTTATTAAAAAAAGGAAAATATAAAAATGAATAAACAGATTGAAAGAAAAAATACTATCAATATCTTTGAACAGCTTGAAAATATTTTGGCGCATGGTTCTGGAATTAATGGCGATTGGAAATTTTCAATGTTGAAAAATGGTAAAATCAAAGCCACAAATTTTTATCATGCAATGGATGAGAATGGATTTTATTGTGAGATATACGATTTTAACGTAATTTTATTTATCAATGAGTCTGGAATAGTTAAGGTTGAACGTATTGAATTTACAAGATTAAATAATCGTCATAAAAAAGAATTTTTTGGCCTTGAAGATTATTTATGGCAAACAATAGAGTTATCATTAACAGATTGGTAATATTATATAACGGGAGGTTTCAAAATGACAAAATTTAGTGTTGGCGATAAAGTTAAGTTATCCACAGCCTGTATAAAAAGAATTCAGGCAGATTATGAAACTGCAAATCTTACTGGAAAAGTTGTTAAAGTTTTTCCAAAAAATATTGCTCCAGAGCGAGTAAGAATTTTATGGGAAGATGGTTTTGAAACTTCAGCACTTTCAATCAATATTACAGGAGTAAAATAATGGATACAATTCAATTAACTGGTGATTATTTAAAGTCTATTGGTTTCCAATATGTAACAGGTGAAGCATGTGCGCTTTCAATGCGCCAGCTTTATGAAGTTTCACCTGAAGTTATGAAAACTTATCTTGAATATACAGGAATTCAAGTTTCATTTGATTCTATTCCTAAATCAACTTATAACAATCGTGAAAACTACGCAGTTTTTCTTACTCCAACAATCGTACAAGATTTAGCGATTATGATGTTAGTTAAAAAATGGAATTGTGTATGTAAAATTCATCCTTATATTGAAGGTAAAATTATTGGTGGTGATCGTCCAGTTGCTTATCTTATTGTTGGAGAAAGACAAGAAATACGTGATTTTATGGCTGAACATCCTGCGCTTTATAGTCAGGTAAGTTTGAATGAAGAAACGTGGGCAGTTGAAAAAACAGAAGCAATGTATGATGTTGGGCGTTTTTATTCCATATATAAAGAACAACCACACAGAGGATTTTCAAATGTATCTGCATTTACAGGTACATCACATTAATCAACTTTATTTATGGTATAACAATTGATGATTTGAAGATAGGTTAAAACCTGGGGAGTTTTAATCTATCAAATAAGTTATTAATTATATAAAGGAGAAATATTATGAAATTAAAAGATAAACTAGAATCTTGTGAAATTATCCACGATGATAAAGCACGTAGACGTTTAAATATTTCAAAAAAAACACCAAATATTTCAATTGAAAGTTTAGATGCTGGCGTAACGATTGAACAATTGGAATCACTGAATGTCCCTGTGTTGCAATATAAAACACAGATAACAATTCATGGAATTTTCAAAAGTATCAATCCTGATTTTCTTCCTAAAGGTTTAATCTTGAATCAGAACAAATCTTTAGGCGTTCGTTATGCTTCAATTGATTTTGAAAAGAAACAAACATTGCTTGAAATTTCAAGAATGAAAAAATCTTCCTGGCATATGAGCATTAATTCTTCTGGTTGTTCAGTGTATAAAACGTTCAAACAGGATCAGAAACAAGATGTCCTGAATTGTTATAACAGAACAGATGATAGCCTTTACATTGGTGAAAAGGGTGCTTATTCATTATTCTTTGGTGGATTTGCAGTAATTTTGAATATAGGCGCAATTTACCAGAACAACTTCTGGAAATTTTCTGAACATTATTTCAATGTTTCAGAAGAGGAATATAATAAATATCAAGAACAACAACAAAGAGAAGAAGAAGTATATCAAGAAAAAGTTAAAAAAGCAAAAGAGCAAAGAGAAGAAATTGTAAAAGAAAAAACACAGGCTTTAATTGATGCAGGATACAAACATCCTGCGAAATTCAAACCAGGATATTATGTGAGATTTTCACAATATAATCTCAAATATATTGTTGTTTACGTAACAGGAAATAAAAGATTGTTGTGCAAATCTCATTCTGTTGAAAGTATTGAAGATGTAAAACCATTTGAAGTTACTGGCAAAAAACATGCAGTTGAACATTCAACTGTAATGAATTGGTTTATGTTGAAGGATAACAGCAAGACAAAATTAGATAACAGTTATGTTGTAAAATATGATGGTGATTGGACATGGATTTCTACAGATGGAATTCCACCTTATGAACAGCGAGAACAACTAAAAGATTTAGGTGGATCTTTCAATAGAAAAAGAAAACAATGGCTAATCAAATCTCATATTGAAAAAGAACAATTGTCATTTTTAACTTGACAATTGCCTAATATGTTGTATACTAGATGTAGGTCAAAGAATATTGAGGAGAAAAATAATGAGTAGAACAGTTCATGACATTAAATATATTGTAGAAAATAATGATAAAAGAGAAAGTTTTTTCTTCTCAAAAAACACCATGAAGTTTTGGGGTCAAAAGATGTCAGATTTCAAAGTTATTACATCAAAATCTGATAGAGTTTTTATCTATGCTCCAAATCGTTTAGATGGAAAATTTATGAGTTTTACATGTTGGGAATTTATTGAAAGTGAAAAAACATTGACACCTTGCAACATTCCAGATAAACAAGCGATGACAGCAAAAGAACTCGTCAAATATATCAAAAATAATTTTTAAGGAGATTAAAATGCGTAAAATTACAGATTGGCCTTATGATGGTGAGATTGGATCAATGGATTATAATTTCAAAAACAAAATTAATTCTTGGACTGAAACAACAGAAGAAACTTATTGGGAACAATTAGGATGCGTTCCCCCATTGAAGCAAACAGGATATGGTTTTGTTGTTGGTGAGCAATATGGTGGTGGTTGTTATGCTTGTTTTATCCATATTCCACAACATGACAGATATTTTGGTAGAATCATGCTGCCATCTCATTTTGATATGTGGGAAAACAGAGAACAAATTAGATATCAATTTAACATTGATAACCATAAAACAAATTATGATAACAGAATCAAGGAATTGTCCAATAGAAGATAACCATAGGAGTTTTAATAATGAATAGAAAAGAATTAGCAGAATTGATTAAATTAGAATATAAAAATATTTTTCCTAATTCATACTGCAAAGTATCTAAAGGTTGTTTAGGCGATAGTTATGCAATTACTTGCTATTTGGGCAATTCTGAAACATGGAGCAATAAAATTTCTCAAAACGATCAATTAAGGCATACTTATTGGATCCATGAACCAATGGATAATGATGGAAAATATATAATTGAATGTGATGGTATTGGATTAATGATCAATCCAACTAATAAGTATTTGGCGATGAGCAGATTAAAAATTAGTTATCGTAAAAAGAAAAACACACCAGAAAAATTAATTGCGTCAATGCAGAAACATTTTGAGAATATTCATGAGGTTGTTTATAACAATATTGATAATATTTATCATGTTTATGAACTGAAAGATGTTTTACAATTACAATAATGAAAGATATGTTCACAATTATATAACAGGAGTTAATCATGAACAAATTGATTTTGACTTATTTAGGTGAAGATTTCTGGGCAAGACCAGTATATAAAGATGAGAACGATAGATTTTTCAAAGATGTTAACTTAGGAAAAGGTGCGCTTGATCTGTGTACATCTTCATGCTTTGATGGTGAACCAATTACACCAATTTGTTACATTGAAAGTCTTAAAAATGTTGAAATCGAGATAACAAATCCTCTCAAAACTAAAAATAAAAAAGATACTTTTAATTATATGATGTTGGGAAGGCTGCAAATGGACTGCGATTATTTCTTAGGATATGGAAAAAGAAATGTAAGAAATTTATGGGCTGATAACGTCCAGGAACACATTGACGAGATGAAAAGACTTTATAACAGTTTCAACACTGGTAAAAAACCAGAGTGGTTGACGATGGAAGAAATTGAAGACTATGAAATGAAAATGATGTCAGAACAATAACATAAAATGTAGATTTTATTAGGTTTTATTTAACAAAATATTGTAAGGAGTAGAAAAGATGGAAAAATCATCTTTGAAAACAAAATTAAAATATCATGAAAAT
>Ga0307928_10004087_pt1 | contig 11094 bp, 20 predicted proteins | sample AceLakmetagen232_FD_201815 | JGI IMG/M metagenome (GOLD analysis project Ga0307928, IMG submission 201815) | Saline water microbial communities from Ace Lake, Antarctica - #232 | ecosystem: Environmental > Aquatic > Non-marine Saline and Alkaline > Saline | place: Antarctica: Ace Lake...
TCTTCGTCAATACCCTCATAAACGGAGAAACCAACATAATGATTAGGAGTTACCCGCACCAAAACTGTCTCAGCTTCCTTCTCCGGGTCCCACTGCCTTTTGCGTATTTTCTTCTTCATTTCTTTTCTCCGGTATCCTCTTTGACAACAATTTGTCAAACGAGCGACTACCTCTTAATCCTGGCTGAAGGCGGTAGCCCCCAGCCAAGTGTTGTATTCAAATAATATAGGGTAAACACAACAGCCAAGTGAATTTATGCAACTCTCGTATAAAACACACGCACAACCATCTCACCCTGTCCCTTATTTGCCTCGTTCATGTCCGACTGAACACCGGCACCATAATTAAGGTTCACGTAGCATTTAGCGTCACTACCAATAAATGATTCAGGCCCAGCCTGTGCCAAAGCACCAACGGCACCAGCAACATAGACATTCAGGTCAGACGTTCCGCCACTCCACGCATCACTATTCCAGTATGGACCAACTGAACAACCAATGCTATCAATGTTCCCATCAGAATCAGTAAATGCGGTTGAAACTTCCAGCTTACAGCCCAACACAATCGAATCACTAGGAATCGAAATATCGGAAGCCAAAACTATAGCAGCAGTAGCATCCGAAGCAGCCCCAGAATGCTCAGTGTCAAAGTCACTAGAATGAATAGTATCACTTGTGGTACGAATTGCAGGCAGAGCCAAAGTTAAGTTAGCATCCGCAGCAGACCATGTACCACCTAGCACACCATTAGTTCCATTAGAATAAAGCTGTGCATCATTACCAGCACCGAACTGTAGCTGTTGAGTATCCGATATTCTAACATCAGCACCATAGGTCAGGACCTTATCAGTCCCATCCTCGTCATACTCCATGCTGAAATCACCGTCGGTGCCCAAGGACCATAACTTATCATCACGCATCCAAAAAGCATTGTAGGAACGCTGAACAGCAGCTCCAGTTCTATTGTCAGGTATTGCAGCCATCTTTCTTCTCCATGCCCGGCTTCATTGCATCAGGTATGAGTGCCGAGCTACACTACCTGAAACCTCAGTTTACTCTACCATCACCAAAAGTTGGGGAGGGGGTGAAAGGAGAGGGAAAGCCCCCTCCCCAACCACGTCCTCAACTATTAGTACGCTGACCTAGCTGCCGCGTAAGGCTGCTGACTTATATCAGTACCCACAATTACAGCAGTAAGAGTCCGGCGTGCCGCAGCAGTATCCGAAGCACTCGGATTAAGCTGCATATTCACATATCTGCTCAGCCCGTCAAGGTGATAGATATATGTTCCACTGGTAACAGGTATGGTCGTCAGCTTGCTGGAAATGGTCGTAGTAGAAGTACTATTAACCGTATCCTGAACCATTCTTACCAAATTGTCACTGTTACCTCGGGTACCACTTGTCAAGATAGTCGCAACATCAGAGCTATAAACACCAACTTCGCCCCAACTACCTGCTCCCATCTTTGTGATAACCAGCATACCATTACGAGTCCCGCCGATGTCGGCTTCGGTCAGAGACATATCTGAACCGACCTGGTCGGACATGGACCGGGCGATAGCCAGAGTAACGGTACGTGTAAAGCTAATCAAATCCTTAGACATTTCGTTCCTCCTTAGGCAGCTATGCCTTTAACTACAACAAAACTTTCGGGGTGGCGCAGTGCCATATCTACCCGTTTCACGACTTTAACATAAACCTGGTCATCCACAAAAGCAGAACCACCAGAATCGGTCGTGTCAATCCTGATACCTTCGGTAGAATCACCGATGTACAAGTCACTAAACTTACCACCAACCATATATGACTCACCTGAATCTGGTCGGAGGGTAATGGGAATCTGGTTGGTGTACGCAACAGGTGCGCCGTATAAGGTCGGTATCACAGCGTTACCAGCATCAGTAAGTCTGCCTTCCTTATACATGTAATCACCATCCGAATTCTTCAGCTTCAGCAGTGTGTTTTCAGTCCGGATATTCGAAATCCAACCCGTAACACCCGATGACTTCAATTTCATCACCTGATAACGAGCATTCAGAATATCATCGTAAGTCGGGCTTGCACCCAGGTCTGTACTTACAACACCTGTCTGATTGTAGAAACCAGTCGGCTGGTCTCCACCCGTACCTTCAAGGAAGGCCAGGTCTTCTGTAATTGCCATATTGTCAACAATCTCCCTGATAACCAGGGACTCCATCGACACATCAGCATCTTGCAGAAGCTCACGGCTCATCTTGTAGAAGGTCTTCAGCTTCTTCAACTCCAATGTTACCTTACCCCACGCGGGGTTAGTGTCCTCTGTCATGGTGCCAGCTTCATGGCCCCATGTAGAGGTCGCACCAGTATCAGTGCGTCTCACACTCCACTTATCTCTCGCCATCGGTATAAGCTGCACGCCAGGCATAGTCCTGACAGTAGCCTTATCCCGTAACAATTCGATAATTTCGCTGGAGGTCTGTTCAGGAACGAACACACCACCCTGAGTACCAATGTTCTCATTCAGAGCTTTGTAAATCTTATGCTCTTCCTGAGCGTTATCCCAGTTACCAAGGTAAGTACCGCGAAGATACTTAATAAAGGAATAGTTTTCCTTCACGACCTCAATAGTAGAATCACCGGAACTCTTACGAATACCAGGAGTGCGACTTTTGGCAATTGCTGAAGCTAGAGCTGACGTTACTAAAACTATATCACTCTTCTTCATTATTCTTTGCTTTCTCCATTCAAGGCAGTCACTAGAGCATCAGTCATCAACTCTGTAGCTTCCTCGTCTGTTAAGTCTTTATCCTCATCTTTGTCGGAAGACTCCTCTGTCTCCCTCTTGTCTCGGTCGGCTTGGACAGCGGCATCAATCTCGGTCTGTCGAGCAGTTGCCTCCTCGGTGGCCTTGGTCTCTGCCTCGTCTTCCGCCAGTTTCTCCTCCTTGAGTGCTGTCAGCACCTTCTCGGCAGCCGCATCAGCAACTTCCTGGGCAAGGGCCTTAACATCAATTTCCGGAGCATTCTCTTCCTGTTCAGCCATTTTCTTTTCCTCCAGCTCTACCAAATCGGCAGCAGCTTCGTCCTCTTCCTTTGATACATCATCACTTAAAATCAGGTCGTTCTCGTCTACAGTACCAGTAAGCGCGATACCAAATAATGAATCCATCGCCTCCCGTACATCGGCGGGTGCGGCCTTTCTATATTCCGCAAGCACTTCGGATACCTTGGCAAGCTCTGTGCCTTTACTCTCACTTATGAGCGACACGTCTGCTTCCTCATTGAACTGCTTGATTAACTCTACATCCTTTTCTGCTATTTTCTTGAACTGACCAATACCTAAAGTCTTCATCGCAGATTTGAGTTTCGACTTTGCCACCGCCGGGACATTCATCGGCTTTCCCGTCCTGGCTCCACCAATAGCCGCTGACGCGGCCTTTACGTGGGCTATGTCGAGCTTGCCGAGCTTGTCCTTATATGGCAGGTGCCGCAATGAAAGCGGCTTGGTCATACCATCAACCGCTTTACCACCTTTTTCAACCCATAGGAAAGATGAGTCAGGTAAACTGTTCACGTACTTCGTATTCCACTCCGCTTTAGATAGAGTAAATGTGGAAGTAGTACGGAACCCAGCTTGCGTCCGGCCTTTAGACATAATGGTATATCTAGCCTGAACCTTTTGCTCAGACATATCAAGACCCGGTGTTGCATAATAACCAAACGAGAAATCCAGGATACCTTCGATGGTCCTCCCGTTAATAGATACCGACGTGCCCTCTACCGTCCCATCTGATTTGATTATAATGTCGGTATTGCCCTTGTAGAATTGGAGGTCGCTGGATTCTTCGGCCTCTCCCTCGTCATCTTTCTTGGCGAACATGAACTTACGCTTATTCGCCGGGTGGTCTACCAAGCTAACCTCATCAATCTTAAGCCCAGTCAACCGTCGCTTCTTTCCCATCGGATATCCTCCAGACCTTTGGCCAAAGTCATTTGTCTTTGTTCCCTCTCAAAGACGTTAATATTTATAATTTTATTAAGGCTGAAAAATTATTATTATTTTTCTATAAAAGGCCCTAGCCATCCCTGTATAATAAGTTGGAGGAGTTATACGTGGAAAGCAAAACAGAATGGAATCTAAGCATTGAAAAAACTATTGGCTACTTAGCTGCAAGGCTACGTAAGAAATACCCCAAGATTAGAGTTGATGAACTAAATGCTAGTGCTTCTATTGGTATTCTTGAAGCCTTAAAGATATATAAAAAACAACAGGGCATTAAAAAACCACCCACAGCTTGGCTATTTTGGATGGGACGGAGGATAGCCCAAAATAATCTTCATCAGTGTTGCTTACTACGAACAAAAAAACAAGCCTATGCCTTATACATAAACAATAATAGCAATGCATTACTTGAAAATACCATATCAAATAAACCCTCACCTGCCGAGGCCGTCGAACTTGACGAGGTACGGCAGCTTGTCGAAGACCCGGCCAATGGTACGTTGTCATACGCTGAAAGGAAGGTACTGCATTGGGTATTCTGGGACGGAAAGACGCTCAAGGGTATCGCCAAGGAAACGAGTATTTCCAGGACATATCTACAGGTCACCTACCAACAAGCACTTCTAAAGCTAAAGAAAATCCTTTCTTAACCTCTTTGTTATCAAGCCTTTATAAAAAGATTAAAATTATTTTATTTTTCCCTTGCTTTCTGTCCGGCTAGGCCGTATAATTACGTGTAATGAGTAAGAAAGAAACAACCAAAGGAAAGGGCAAAAAGATGAAAAGTACAGCAGAAAGAATGATGGATGCACACACAAAACGGCTGGCGGCAAAGGGTTATTCGTCCGAAGAGATTGATGCAATCATCGACGACGACGGCATGGAAGAAGACCTCGAAGATATTATGGATTGAAGACAGGATTGAGTAATGGTAACCTCTTTAGGAAAGGACGAAACGATGAGCAATGCCGTGATAAAGAAGCGTACCCGCCGCCCGTTCCTCGAAGGTAGCCTAGTTGTAGAGATGAACGACGGCAGCGAGCGACAACTAACGTGCACGCCGTTTGGTGGTAACGTATATCACATCGCATCATGCGAATGCTTCGGCCAGGTTACGACCACGCCTGAAGATGAGTTTCGCGCTAACATGCGGCGGGTCGTTTCGCGGTCAAAGTATTCGCGGCGATAACCCGCCACGGCTCGCCGGTTCGACTCCGGCAGCGGGCTTGCCAATTGTGGCAGAAGGAAAAAGCAGCATGAGCAAGATGCAATTAACCCCAGAGATAATCCATGCCGCCGCAACAGACGCCGGTAACGCTTCAATGCGGTTCCGTAATCTAACAACATGGGATGAAAAAGCATATGATGCGTGTGTTACTGAAAGCACACGACTATACAAAGTATATGACGTTAAAGGGGGGGAACAGCAATGATCAACCACATGACCATTCGGCTCCCCGCGTTCAAGGCCAACGAAAAGGCCATCGACGCGATAACCGGGCTAACGGTTGTAATCAAGCAAACCAGAAAAACCCAGGCAGGAACCTGGGAATATCATATTCAGCTAGCTCGCTATGAAAGAACACCCTTCTGGCGGGCTGAGCACAACCTCTTGAAAAGGAAGCAACAATGACCAAACCAAGACTATCAAGATGCCGCACCTGCCCATCCTGTAGGCGTGTCGCGGCAGCCAAGAAAAGCTACGTGAAAGGCAAGACAGGCCTCAAGAATTTCGAGGATTCTTGCCGAGATAACCCTTGCGAAGATGTATAATAGAGTGAAAGGAAAAGAAAGATGGGCAAGCAAGAACATATGCCGTTACCGTGGGAAGTTAAAATAGAAAAACATCCTTGGCAAGGCTATTATGTCAGGGGTGGGCCTGAAAATGATATAATCTGTGCCACTCCTTTTGATTCAAAAAAGAACAGGGCCAACGCAGACTTTATTATCCTTGCAACCAACAACCATGACACATTACTAAAGGCGTGTACTTACGCCAGAAACCACTTCAGGGCCACAGATAACCCAACGCCTGACCAAGTAAAAGCAAGAGAATGGGAGTTGATAAAAGTCCTTCGCATAGCGCTTATGAACGTAGAAAAAGACCAATGAGCAAGAAGAAACGAAAACATCGCCCCCTGTCGGGCAGTCTCAAGGAGTTGCTGACAAGGACAGATAGCCGCAGGAAGGATATCGTCCAGCAGCGAACGGGCATATATGGCAATGAGAATGCCTATGATGCCCTCAAGCGATTCGTTGCACAAGGCGAGGACCACTGGCAGGAAATTGTCGATGTGCTTGAGAAGGAACCAGTTGAAGATCGGGATAAGATACTTCGCAGGATGATAATTCAGGAGACATTGAAATGACAGACCAAGACTGTAGGACCCACACCCTTTCAGGCATTCACTCCTGGCCTCCTTGTAGATGCCCATCATGTGGTGGTAAAAGGTATGGCCCGGAAGTTATTCATCCTGGCCCAAAGCATTGTAATCACACAAATGGTTCTATGTGCCTCGCAAGACAACTAGAAAACATGGAGCATGCACAATGGGTTACTGTCCATAACCTCAACCCAGACTTAGCTGAAGCTGTCGCCGCTGGCCAGCTTGCCGATACGGCTCTTGGAATGGAGGTGGAATAGTGGTCTACACGCCAATCAAGATCAATCGTATCAGGATAGATGAAGGTGGGCAAAGAGTGGGCCTAGTGCCCTTCCCGCCAACCACCAATGTTATTTCAGACAAGACAAGATACCGCAATGCCGTAAGGATACTCAGGCTGCCTGAACACAGAGCAAAGACACTGGCGATGATGGCGGCCCGGTTCGGGTGGTGGAAACATGTTGACTGGAAGATGGTAAAGGAGAAGCTAGCATGAGCGAAGCAAATACCCCAACCAAAAGGATTATCACCCAGCTATGGAAGTGGGTTAGGGTTGATTATCAAGGAAAACAAAACAAATGGGAGTCTCAGGACGAAATTGACAAGAAGTCTGTTAGCTTTGGGATAACCTGTGGTGATGTTAGAAAGGCCGCAGAAGAACTTGGCATAAAGGACAAAGAGAGATGACTAGAATGGAATGGCTTGGACAGATGGCGGATATGCGGTGGTCAATTCTAGCTTGTCAGGACCATCAAATAATCCATGATACCTTAACATGGGCACAATACCGGATACTAAGGCTGGAGGCTGGGTTGCGTAGGATTCAAGAGTATCACGAAAGCAACCATAGGACACCGATGCCTGGTGGTACAACGAAGCTCTGCGAGACACTGCTAAAAGAAGGTAACTAGCATGAACATACCAAAGAAACGAATGATATGGTATATCATTCTCGCCCTCATGATGATGGGATAAGAAAGGAAAGAAAGATGAAAAAAGAATGTTGGAGTAAAGAAGACAAAGAACAACTAAAAGCTATTGGAAGATACTTTCACTTATCCAGATGGCTTGAATTTGGGTGGAGAGCATACATCCCTGGAAATGGGATAGAAAACTTCATACAATACCTAAAAGAATCAAGACGTGATATGGAGTATAAACAGGATAGCTTTTTCTATTACCTAATCTTATCACAACGGACTAATAAAGCTTTCCTTTCTCAATTGTACAAAACAAAATCCCACAAGGTTTACCCTTCAAACCCAATATACAAGGATTGCTATGAAGTACTTTACCAAGTAAAAGAAAGGAAAGGAAAAATGTACGTAACAGAAACTGATGCCGCAAAACTATCAGACGAGACACTGAAAGATTTCGTCACTAACCCAAGGCTGTTCAGTCTGTCCGCCCCCTCGTTGGAGGTGTGCCGGAATGAGCGACTTATTAGACGTAAGAGGAGCAAGACAATGGAAAAAACACAAAACATGATTAGTTTGTCGTCGATGGTTGGGCGAAGGGGTAGCGCTGGAAGAGCCCCTTCCAATGCAATGACGTACTACAAGGGAGCTAAGCATGGGAAGGTTGCTATCCGAGTTCCCGCTATCTTGATGAAAGAGGCCCGCCTTTATGCTGGAGACCGGACAGAAATCCTTTGGGACGGTGAAAGTCAAACAGGTATCTTATCACTCTCAGAAAATGGGCGTGGTATGAAGCTTTCACCCCAGGGAAGCACAAAGGAATCCCGAAAGAATGCTGTGGGTACTTTTTCCACTTCTACTATTGGTTTCCAGGGCAGGCCAGAAATGAACTTGCCTGATCGTAAAGCTATCCTTACAACCGAAGTGAGGAACCACGAAATCCACTTTGCTTTCCCGGAGTGATACCAATACTCACAAGTCCCACCAGAAAGCCCCCTTCAGCTCGTTGCTGAAGGGGGCTTTCCTATGGACAGCACACGTCCTAGCGAATAAGTTTCACATGATAATCATGGTCATAGAATGATGTCTCTTCCGGCCTGATTCGCCGTATTGCCCCATTGATGTCCTGTTGTATCTCCACAACCCAGTACCCAACATGGGCAGCCAGACGCTTCTTCCTCATGAAGGTTGTCTGGTCCTGCATACACCCCACCGATATGCAAGCCACGTTCCGGCACTTGAAATAATTGCTCTTATGGAAATGCCCACATAGCAGCATCCCCGGCTTCTCGCCTCCGGTGAAGCTCTCAATGATCTTCTGGATTTGGTATGAATATGCGTAGCTCGAACCTCCTCCTGGATGGAACAGTCTCATATAATTGCTCTTACCACCCGGCATCTTGAACTCTACATCAGCTTCAAGGAACCCTAAATAGTTAAAGTCCTCACGGCCAAAGCTCCTTGCCTCCCCTATCATGTACCGGCCCCAGTCAAGCCCGGATGCCTTGCCCCACCAACCCTCGTGGCACTCTCCTGTAATGAAGTGGGTGGTGATGCCTGACCTCTGTGGGTACACGTCAAGAAGGTACAACGTCTGGTCAGTAACACCATGCACCTTCAGCTCAAATCTGTTAAGGTTGCTCTCGCCATCGACCATGTTGCCAGCATGGTACACGTCTGTAATACCCTCCTTGGCAAAATGGTCGTATGCCTGCTCCAGCACATCCAGCCTTTCTTTCGTGCTTCCGATATGAGTATCACCTATCACCCCAAACTTCCGCCACTTGTTGATAAGCGGGGAAGCATCCTTGTAGCCCTTACCCCCTGGCTTCATCTGCTTACTGATATGAACACGTGGGCCGTTCCATACTACGTTGTAACCGGATACCTCAAGATGGTCGATGGCTTCTCGTAATGAAACCGGCGTGGCATTGAACTTAGTGGATAAGTTAGATAATGATACCCATCCCCTCTTGAGCTTCTTGATAAGCTGAGACCGAAATACAGGCTCGCTTACATCCTGGATAACCGGCTGGTCGTCAGGCTGTGGAGCTTTGGCTGTCGCCTGTCGGACTTTCCAACTGGTCACCCCTAATAAATTGCTTATCTCTCTCTGGCTCTTTCCCTCTTCCCTCAGTTTTCGTATTTGGTTGTTTACATTCATACAACTGTCTCCTCAATTGTTTCAGCGCAACCTTGTAGCTCACAGGAGCATAATCCCAAAGTTCTACTGTCAGGTTGACGTTGAATGGTTCAATATTAGTAAGTCCTTTTCCTTCATGGAGCGTCCAGTTTGTTCGCCTGTGTACATGAGCATGAAATACGCCATCTACATCCGCTGGTAAAACTTCCTGTGGGTAATGGGACAGGAGTATGGGCTTGCCATCCAATGATACTACAGCCCCCTTTTGTACCGCATGAAATCCCGCCTTGTGCATTGCTACGTATCCTTTATCATGGTTTCCCTTGATGAGAATCTTTACCCCGTTTAGCTTATGCACCTGCTGCTGAATCTGTAGGAATGAGCTAATGGCAAAATCACCGAGCACATAGATGAGGTCGCTGTTCGTGACTGTCTTGTTCCACCTCTCCTGCATCCTCAGGTTCATCTCATCGACATCAGCAAACGGCCTGTCGGTGTATTTGATGATATTGGCGTGATTGAAATGCGGGCAGCCTGTGAACCAAATCATCTATCGACCACCAGGCCAACATGCTTCTCTGGTAAACGAAACTCCACAAATTCAGTTTGCCCTTCTTTTGTTAAATACACCCCATCCACTTCCTTTGGGTTAGCAAACATATTACGTTTGTAATTCATTTCTACCGCTGATATTGGTTTTGTATAAGAAGGTAAGGCACATCTATCTGGAAGAGCATCCCCCTGAACAATCAAATGTATCTCTCTCCCATTAACCATCTCAACATCTACAATCTTAATATCATGACCCCTCCACAATAGAAACTCCTTGAGCATCTCATCCGTTATTCTCACTCTTGCTTGTTTCATATCATTCTCCTGGCAGAACTAACTAACGCCTTTTTGATTTCTCGTCTTACTCGCCAAACAGCTTTACCCAAAGCCCGAAATTGCATCGTGAATGTATAATCAAACTTTTCTGCTATGCCCTTTTCTCTTGGCCAACCAATCTTCATATCATTCTCCTGGCGTGCTTCACCGACACGCCTTGAAGAGCCAAGAATAATCAAGGCCGTTACGCCCAAGGCTCTACGTTCCGCCCATTCGATGACGGGTATTGGTATTAACTCATCAACCTCTAGCCATCGTTGTCCCACACTTCGAGCACTTCTTCCGATTGCATGGTTGCCCGGCAACATGTGCTACACTATTCTTACACTTTGGGCACACACAGCTTCCACCCGGCCCTGCGGCTTGTGGGCCACCCATTCGTCCTCTACCACCTGCTAATGGCATAATTATTTACCTCCTATTGGTAAAACCATTTTCAACATTGGCGGGAACAGGATTCGAACCTGCGTCACTCGGCATATGAAACCGCTGCTGGGACCTCTCCAGCTCATCCCGCTTCATTCTTCTTTTACCTTCCAATGCTTATCCTGGTCACGATGCTTGAAACAATACCATGCACTAATTGCAAATGACAAACCAACCAAGAATGAAAACAAAGGCATAGCGTGGGACCAAAGGGGTAAGTATGGCCAAGCCACCATAGGTATTATACTCGCCAAAGACATACCAATCAGCAAAATTGCCAACGATACATGAAGCTCAGCAAACGGCCCGTAAATCTCGATGTACCTCTTTTTGCTCATCCCTTTTCCTTCCGGG
>Ga0307928_10004088_pt1 | contig 11090 bp, 10 predicted proteins | sample AceLakmetagen232_FD_201815 | JGI IMG/M metagenome (GOLD analysis project Ga0307928, IMG submission 201815) | Saline water microbial communities from Ace Lake, Antarctica - #232 | ecosystem: Environmental > Aquatic > Non-marine Saline and Alkaline > Saline | place: Antarctica: Ace Lake...
ACATTCATGTTTCATTTTAGAAGCTATATTTCTATGAGCAATTCTGTCATCACGGTTGCCACCATGACAAATAGGCACAAATACTACTGGTCCTATTGTTTCAATAACCATATCTGCAACTCTAGCGACTACTTCAATAGAATGGTCAGTAATAGTATCTTGTCTAATATTAACCTTAATAGCATTATCTGGTAAGGGTTTATCGTATGGCTCAAGTGGTATATCAAAGGTAAAATCTTGAGTTACATTTAATTCATTAGTTATTTTAAATGTTTGTTTAAGATTATCTGCCGAAGCTGGCTCACGAGGTGAAATGTATTTAGCTTTGTTTAAAATAAGATTACCTAGAATTTTAGTTGCTTCAGTAAAATCATTTCCTGAAAATGTCTGGGTATTAAAAAAAGTGGGTTTACCTAACTTTTGTGCTATATAAAAAGGTGGTAAGTAAAGACAATAAGTAGCATCGCAAAACATATATCCACCACCCATACTAATTACCATATCTGCTTCAGCCAATTCTTTTGAAGGAGTAACTTTATCCATGTAATTAATTACTTCTTCTTCTGTGGTTAATTTCTTAAATTCATTGTAATCAAAACCATTAACTAATCCCGAAGGTATTACTTTTATATTAGGAGTAACTTCTTTTAATTGGTCAATATCCCATTTAAGAATATCTGTTTGGTTTGGTGAGTATTGAGTAGGACATATATATTCTGAATTTGGGTAAACAGATTCAATAATACTTATTAATTTCTTCCAAATAGCATTATCGCCACTATGCTCTGCAATCCACAATAAAGGAAATAATATTTTCATATTTTGAATACCTCCTTTTCCCAAACACTGGCAACATTAGGCCAATCATACTGCTTAGCAGCCTCGGTAGCACCCCATCTTAATCTTGCCAACTTTACCTCATCGTTTAATAAATCGATTATTGCCTGTGCTTCATCGACACTTTCATCATATTCTAATAGGACACCGCTATCTTTTATTGCTAATAAATTAGTCAAATTGCCCTTTTTACTACAAATTGGGACACATCCTGCCGTCATGGCTTCAATTACAGATAATCCAAATGTTTCTGTATATCCGCTTCTTGGTAAGAAATAAATCTCGCTAGTTTGAAATGCTTGTATTAATTCCTCTCGTGGGACTAATCCATGATAATTAATTCCAGCCTCTCTTAAACTGTCATACACATTCTGATACATTGAATCAGGCTGTTTCCATAATGTTGAGCCACCATAAACGTCACAAGTAACAGAAGGAATCTTGTCTTTAACCTTCTTGAATATAGCTGGCAAACTACACATATTCTTCATTGGATGCCCCGCAAACATAATAGAATTTCTCTTTTTAACAGATTGATTAGAAAAAGTATCATATGAAAATCCATTAGGTATCATTATGTAATTATCCGATGGTTTATTTCTTTGATAATGAGCTAGAGTCCAAGGACTATTACAAACAATAAAGTCTAAATCTGAAGAATAGCAATCTAATCCTGGCGTATGAGTCCAACTAACTCTTTTGCCTTTACTTTCTGGTGGTGCTACATCTATTCCAATTGAAATATCGGCATTATCTTGATAATCAGATACTTTCTTATAGGTAACGCCATCATAAACATCTGGGTTTAAGCAATGCACATAGAAAATAACCTCATGTCCTCGTTTAGCAAATTCTCTACCTAATCCGATTGCTTGAATTTCTAATCCACCAGTACCCTTAATATCATCATCGCCATTAAAAGGTATTCCAATGTTTCTATAAAATGCTATTCGCATGGTTGTTTCCCATAAAAAGTAACTGGCACACAGCCCCAAAGGCCTTCTTCATTAATTATTGTACCTTTAGGAATCTTTAATAGTAAGGGTAATTTTTTAGACAGTCTGTCATAATTCTGATGTTTTAACCAAAGATATTCTTTTGATTTACACCTACCATAATGATAAATAGGACAAATAGGTAGCTTCAATGGATTGTTTGTTACTACTTTTCTAGCTTCTACTTTATCTTCACCTTTATAAAGCATTTCGTGAAGGGTATTTTGATAATGAAAGAAAAGATTGAGTTTAAAGACACGACCTTGATAATCAGGATATAACTTAGGATTGAAATGGTTTCTGTCTTTTATAAACTCTATTCTAGGCAAACCGATAAATTCTCTATCTTCCATGTATTTTTTAACTGTTTCTATATCTTCGGGAAACATACATTCATCAGAGTCGAGCATAAACATATGAGTATATTTCATTTCTTCAGCTATTTTGATAACCAAATTTCTAGCCTCTGAATAATCATTAGTCCAAGGTTTACCAACAATAGTAAAATCATGTTTTTTAAATACTTCTTGAGAGCCATCTGTTGATTCAGCATCAACTACAATAGCACCGTCAAAACAGGGTCTAACAATAGGTAGATATTTTTCTAATAATTCTTTATCGTTACGATTTATCATTCCTAAACAAATTTTCATAGTTTAATTGCCTCCAGTTTTTTGAGAATATCCATGCCAATAACTTCTGTATCTAAACTATCTTTAATGAGAGCTTTAGCCAACTTTCCTTTTTGAGCAAGTAGTTTCCTGTCAGAATAGGCTTCTAACATCGATTTCTTTAATTGTTTAACATCTATATCTGCCCATAATTGCTGTGAGTTATACCAAGGTATATGCACCATGTTTGAAACCTGACACCATTTATAATCAATAAGCCAAGAATTATTATTGTCAAAAAACTCATGGACACCACCAAAATTAGTAGAAATAACAGGATTGCCAATAGACATGGCTTCTACTTGAGGTAATCCTAATCCTTCACCTCTATGAGCTGACACAAAGCAATCTCCTGTGCTATGAATCCTCATCATCTCTTTATTGCTTAAAACCCCTAACACTAAGAATACTTTAGGATAGTGTTTTAATTTAAGATTCTGTTTCCATTCGTTAATATCAATTCTAATCCTCTCCCTTTCGCTCTCATTAAAATTAGCTTTATAAGTCTTTAGTAATAAACAAACATCCTTTTTGCCTTCAAAGGCTTGCCAATATGCTTCAAGTAATGCTTTAGGATTCTTTCTTTCTGTCCATTGAAAAACAGAATAAAAGGTAAAACCATCAAACTTCTTAATCTTGAGTCTTTTATATTTACGCCTAGTTGTAGTTTCGATAGGAATTTTGATAACCCTAATCGGTTTATAAACTCCATTATGTCTGAATGTGTCAGCGTGTACTTGAGAAGGTGTCCAGATTTCATCCATTTTATTCATGGCTTCAACCCATCTCTTGTCTAATCCCAATACTTCCCAAAACATTGCACAGATATTATATTTACCTGTTTCGTATTGAAGCGCTGCTTGGTCAGGAGTAGTCATCATTATCTTAATGTCATAATCTATCTTTTTCTTTTCTAGTTTCTTGGCTAATTCTCCACCCTCACCATATTCTTTAGTATCTGATTGATAAATTAAAATCTGTGTAGTTATATTGATACCAGCTTTGTGCATAGCTAAAAGCAATCTCCTAGATGCTTGAGCGTATCCTGAATGGTCTAAAAAACAACTAACAAATTTAACATTCATTATATTTCCTCCACTTTTAAAATATTACCAATTATCTGCTTACCTAATTTAGCTATGGGTATTCCCTTTTTAGCTTCATATTTATCGTTAGAATTAAACTTAGCTAAAAGCACTTTCCATTTCTCTGCTGTCTGCTCCATGCTGTAATTCTTTTCAACCCATTTAGCACCTTCCCTAGCCATTTTATATGCTATTTCCCTATGCTCATAAACATATCTCATTTTCTTCTTTAAATCCTTTAAATCAGGCTCAATCATAAAACCAGTATCTATAGCTTTAAATCTTTGATACATTGCTGGCCTTAAACAATCAATCTTTACTTCAAAGAAATATTTATCATTAAAGTATTCACTCATTCCTGAGCCATTAGGCACGATTACAGGAGTACCACAAGCCATAGCTTCTAGTGGTGTTAACCCAAAGCCTTCGCCTCTTGACGGGAATACGAAACAATCTGATTTATGAATTAAGTCTGCTAGGAGTTTCTTAGGAAGTGTCTGTTTAATAACATCAATATTGGGATATTGACTTTTAATAATAGGAAATGGAAGGCTTGTCTTGTTGGTTTTAAGAATTAATTTAACTTTGTCTTTCTTAGTAAATTCTTCTGTAAAAGCCTTGAAAACTAAATCCCACCCTTTTCTAGTATTAAAAGCGTCATAATGCAGGAATGTAAACGGCTCGTCAATTCTAATCTTGTCTTTATATTGAAAAACATTCTTATCATATCCTAGTGGTATTACGTCAGCTTCAACCCCCGCTTCTTTAAATGCCTTCTGACAGAATTTAGATGGTACTACTACCTTATCCGCTTTCTTTAAATGCTCAATCCAATCTCTCGGTATCTTGGTAGATTCAAACATTGTGTAAATGATTTTAACTGGGGTTTCTAACTTATCGATACCATAAGGATAGGAATATAAAATCCCTACACGTTGATTGGAGTATTTTAATGAAGTCCTGATTCCCTTATCTCTTAGTGAAGTAAGCAATACTTCATAAGATTGCCCATAACCGTCTGGAGTTGAAAAAGATGACCTTAAATAAACAATAGAAGATGTAGAAACAACTCCCTTAGTTACTTGTTGGTTTTTAGATTCTCTCTTTTTAAAGTAATCTGTTAGCTCATCTTCAGTAGCCTGTCTAAAACCTTTAGTAACAAGAAGCTCTTTTAACATATTCTTGTCTGTTACTTCTACGATTTGATTACTTGGATTTATTAAGTACATAATTTTACCTTCTTACGTCTCGTCTAGCTTCCTAGTGTTTTAATACCAAGAAGCTAAACTTTAAATACTTCTAACTTCGCACTAACACCTAATCTTAGGCGTTTGTGTGATATAAGTCTATCAAATGCTCTGCTCTTAAAACCTGCACTCCCCAAAGTACGTCTAGCGTAATTTGTGGTGCTAAAGCGTTAGCATCATAAGACATTGTTACACGAATTGAGAGACCCGTTTGTGGGTCATTTACCACTGCCTGTCTTGCTCCTCCGAATGATTCAGCATCCATAGGAAGCGGTCTAACCGCTAATCCCATTGCTGACTTTGCGTAAAGCATAGGGTGGTAAGTACTAGGTGTACCAGATGTTTTAGTCATCTGCGATTCAAAAATATTGAATCCTCCCAGTTTGGCAATTGAGCCATCAATTACTGGAGCTGCACTACCTAAAACAGAAGCGTCTGTTAAAGGCAAATCTTCCACTGCGTATTCATCAAGCCAAGCGTACAAAGGTGCGTTTTGAGGCACTTTGTTGGTTACGAGTAACCTACGCCCACCTCTTAAATCTGCTAGTGAAACATCTGTACCAGCGTCCACTGCGTTACCTGCTGAAGCGTAAAGTGCTCCGAGAGAGTCTTCGACTGCCTCTGCCAACACCATAGCTGCATCTTGCATATATCCTTCGATTACTTTTGGTTTAGAGAAAGCACGAGCTACATCTTCTGGTGAGAAAGTAACTTCTTTGTGCTTATCCAAAGTAACAACCACTTCATCATCTGAAGGAGTTTGCCTAGTAACATCACTGTCTTGGGTTTTATCACTTGCTGTTAAAGTCCCACGGATAGGAATATTAATTCTGTCTCCAAATTTACTAATTTCATCAGCATCAAAATCCACTGTTACTGTGTTAATCAAGTTTAAATACTTTGGTAAGTACCCAAGAGCTTTATTAGCCCAGACTTCGGGAATGTGATACTGCAATTCTGATTGCGTTAATCTGTCTGCCATATTTTATTCACCTCCTAATTATTATTTTGTATTGTCAACCCTACCTTCTGAGTAGGCTTTGCCAATTTCTTTTCTATGTTTTTTATACCATGAAGCATCACGCATTTTCATACGCAACTCCGATGATTTCCAAACTTTCTTTTGGCCATCTGTGGTATCGGGATTTATGTTAGCCCCAATATCTTTCGCTGGCTCTCCAGTAATCAGGTAAGGTTTAGCTGTTGCTAAGGCTTTAACAACTTCTGCTGCGTTGGTTGGTTTCCCTTCCTCGTCAAGCTCGATATCTTTTATATCAACTAACTTAACCGCTGCATCGGTATCTTTAATACCTAGCTTTATCGCTTCCTCAATTATTGACCGAGTTTTAGAAGCTAAAGTAACTCTAGCATTTAATGTTTCGACTTCTTTATCTTTTTTCTCTGCCAACTCTTGCCACTTTTTTTCCTCTTTGAGTTTTGTTTCCTCGGCTTCAGCTTTCGCTTTGTTGAATTTCTCCAACTCTTTTTCAGCTTTGGTTGCTCGCTCATTTAGGTCTTTGAATCGTGGGTGTTTAAAAACATTTGCCCACTGCTCATCACTTAAAGTAACATCTTGACTACCATCTCCCTGAGATTCAGATTCTTTTTTTGCTTTTTCGGCTTCTGCCTCTGCTGCAGCTTTCTCAGCTTTGATTTTTTCTTCTGCTGTACTCATAATTTTATCTCCTTTAACATTTTTAACGAGTTTGGACTCGTAAAGAATTAACTAATAAAGTATAACATAATGATTTTAACATAAATCAAATATACTTTTGCAAATCACTTGACCATTGTTTAGATTGTTTAGCGAATGATTCGTGATATGGGACAAGTCTATGTTGACATCTTGGATGAAATAATCCTGCACCTTCCGCCTCATCTACCGATTTATATTCTTTTGAATTACCGCTTATTGAAAGTATCTCTCCTTCCCAAGGCCCACACAAATCACATTTAGTCCCATGACTTGTTACTTGCACCAAATCATAATCTTCTTCTAATAATTGATTCTGTAATCCCTGATTAGTAGATTCCGTCATTTTAGTTTGAGCTAACATATCAGCATAAGTGTCTATTTTCCAATTCTTACCCGCCTTATCTTTTAAAGCAATAAATCCTTGTTTTAATTCACCAGCAATCTTGTTAGATATTAATTTCTTTGTTTCTCCGCTTATTCTACCTTCAATTAGAATAGCTTTAATTCTTTCTTTGGTAGCATTGTTTAATAATCTTGAAGAATATCTTTTAACGCCACTAATTGCTTCTGCAAAATGGTATTGAGTATCCCCAACCAAAACCTTAACTGCTTCTTCATCTATCTTATTAAACGCCACATTTATAGAAACACCTGTTTTCTTTAATAGTGATTGTGTGTCTTTCTTACCCTGAAGATAACTTGTCTTTAATTCACGACTTACCCATTTGTTTGTTTTCTTATCCAATTCACCCAAAATAACATCTATCTCTTTTAATGTAGCTAATTTCCTAGCCCTATTAAAAGGAGTACCCGCATTAATTGTCTTAATTATCTTTCTACTAGCTGTTTTATAAAACAAGACTAGAATGTCGGTTTTCATTTTATACTTTCAAAATCACCTTTTTCAGAATCTATTTCTTTGATGATTTCTTCAGCTCCAGCTTCTTCAACTCCTTCAAGTTTCATTATTGAGCGTTTCTTACTCGTCAATCCTGATTCAATTTTCATACCTTCAATTTGTGTATTTTCATAAGCATCATCTACGACACCATCTGCCCATTTCAAATGAGGTATTGTTGGCTCGTCTTTAGCCTTATTGCCATTGACTGTATATCCTTTAGCTTTAGATATCTCTTGAGCAATCATTAATGCTTCTTTTAATCCTTGGTCGTAATAAAGCTGTTTTCTATTTCTTTTAGCTAGAGTACGAAGTAATCGTATCTTTAAAGCTCTGCCTGATTCGGCTTGGCCTTTACCTAATCCCAAAACATCAGGACTGGTTTCTGAAAACATATATAAGAATTCAACCAATTTATCAATTTCTTTAAATGCAACATCTAATGAAGCATTCCAAACGATATATTCTGGTTTGCCACCCTCATCAGTAACCTCAATCATTCCAAAGGCTTCTTTCTTTACCTTGCCATCTTCATCTAAAACACCTTCTGGTACAGCTAGAATTGGGTCTGAGTGCTTATCTAAAATATTATCAATCTTAGTCATCCTGTTATTCAGAGCAAACATAAGATTATTAATATCTACATAATCAGAAATACCAAAGTATTTACCTGAATATCTATAGTTAGGAATGTGGATTAATAGATTTTTAGTAATGCCTGTTTCAACTGAAGCTACGTAATTAGTACCCGCAATTTTATTATATTCATCAACGGTTACTTCAATATCAATGTTACCTTTATCATCTAACTCATTCACTTGAGTATTAACAAACCCTGGACTGTGAATTTCTCTGATTAAATATTTAGTCTTACCGATTGTTTCTGTCCAATCTAATTCTTCAACTGTTGGTTTCTTTCTAGGATTGCCTGCATCTAAATGTGGGAAGTAAATAGCGGGGTTAATATCGTCAATATAAATTTCTTTATCTTCAATTCTAATCTTATAAAGAGCATCACCTTTGGCTGAATTAGACATAGCTGATTCATAGTTTTGCATCTTCATCTGATTCTTAAACATCAAATCTTCTAGCCATTCCTGGTTATTTTCAGTAATTATCTGCACTTCTTCACCAAAAAGAATGTCGGCAATAACTTTGGAAACTAATCCTGCGAAATTGCAAGTAATGTATCTTAATTGAGAATATCTTTCAGAAAATTCACTACCACCTTGTAAAGCAAAAGCATCGAAATGGTCGCCTTCTAAAAGTCGGTTGTTTGTATAGTAACTGTCTAATCTATTAATTTGGCTCGGATAAGGAAACTTTGATTCCAATGGTTTTATCTCTAATGGTTTTGTCATAGTTAATTCGCCTATTTTTTATTATAACATTTTTACATAATTCTTTGTCTTAATCCAGGGCTACTAAACACTCTTGCCTTTCTTTTAAATACTCTTGGCTTTGGTTTAGCATCACTTTCTAATGCTAACATTAAACTGTCAACCGAGTCGTTTGGTTTAGCAGGAAAAGACAAAATTTCTTTTTTAAGGTTTTCTAATTCTGGACTATCATTGTCTAAGTGGACAAATCCACCTTCAAACCTTGCTGATAACCCTACCATTCTTCTAACCTTGTCTTTATCAGTAAATATCTCTTTAATACTAGGATACACCTTTTCTTTAGCACCTTCAGTTTTAACTAACTGGCTTAGTACTTTCTGATAAGCAATGGATTCTATACCAATTTTATCATGCCTCCACCGTTTATAGCATTCTACTATCTTTTGAGCTTGTACTAATCCACTAAATTTGCCTCTGATGGTTTCTAAATGCCAAGCATGTCCCTCTTTGTCAATTCCTATAGTAGTAAAAGAAAAGAATGAAGATGTTTCTGATTCTGAAATAGCAGGGTCAACTCCACCTATAATGTTTAGTTTTTCTAACCAAGCCTCATCTTCTACTTTGCTACTAGAATAGTAATACTTGAGCCAAAGAGCTTTAATAATCCTGTCTTTATCACTTCTAGGCTCATTCTGAAACTCTTGAGCGAATACGATGCTACCTGCGTATTCAGGATGCATTGGATTATCTCTAATATCTTTTAAATAGGTTAAAGGAAACCTTGATTCCCAAAACGAAGTACCATCATCTTTAATAGCTTTATATTTCCTGACTTCCCAACCTTGATATGGCTCTTTCTTATCAATAATCTTCTTGAGTAAAGCATTTTCATGCAGGATAGTGCCAAGCATGATTACCTTACTCCAATCTTTATCTAATCCTCTTAGGAAGTTAAATCTAAACCAATTCTCTAATTTAATCCGCCTATCCTCTGATTCAACCATTTCATCATTCTCTAAGTCGTCTATTAAAGCTAAGTGTGGCCTATGGTTTCTAAACTTTAATCCTCTGATTTTCTGTCCTGCCCCTTTAGCTAATATTAAAGATTCACCGTATTTAGTCTTAATCAGGATACTGTCAGCGCCCCAAGTCTCGCCTTTAACGTCACCAAATAAGAAATGGATAATTTCATTCACTTCTAACTCATTAGCCAGCGCTTCCAAATGAAGCCTTGATTGTGGCATGGTGTCTGAAATGAGAAGTGAGAATGGAGATTTATTAAACAACGCATAATAAGCCAATATGACTAAATCTATGGTTGTTGTTTTACCTGAGCCTCTGGGAGCAGCTAAAGCGATTCTACTATGGTTAGGAATGATTGAATGTAACTCACGTTGATAATCGGGTAATGGAGATTCTATGTGAGTGGAAAAGATGCTGGCAAAGTATTTTAGATTCTTTTCATCTTCAAAGAATGATAAAAGATAAGACTTCGCCTCTTGCCTGCCATACTCTTTGATAAGTGATGATATTGAATTCATGGTATTTATGATTCATCTTTGAAAAATTTGTCCATTTTTGTGATTTGCTCTGGTGATAATAATAAATCGGTAGTGAGTTTTCCCATGATTTCAGATTTAGAAACCCTTGTAGGTAATCCCAATACTAATCTCTCACCATTAACCGCCTTCTCCATAACATCAGCAATGTTTTTTAAATCGCTTGTTTTTGCAAGTTTATTCTCTCGTAAAACAGATAGCCTTAAAGCAGCAATACCCATCAACGTTTTGAAAACCTTTAAATGTTTAGTGTTAACTTGTGCTATCTCATAAATCTTATTTGATTCAAACTCCATTATTGCTTTTTCACCTAATTCCTTCCTAACATTAACCCAACTTTCAGCACTACCCTTTTGCTCTACTGATTGTGAAGAAACATCAAACTTCTTAGCCACATCAGCATAAGTCCTAGTAAAGGATTCTAGATAGTATTGTTGAGCTGCTATCCAATCTATTTGCTTTGGGCCTGTCTGTGGATTTGGTTGTTTTACTTCTTCATTGTCCATAATTATTTAATTGTATAAATCTTTTTCTTTTTATCTTCAACATTATAATATGTTTTGCCACCATCTTCAGAAAATAATGCTGGATTTCGGATACATTGATATAAACCGCTACCAGTATCCATCCATTCATCTATTTTAGAAGTAATTGGCATTAAATTTTCAAACCTAGCCACCTTATCAAAAATAGCCAATGTCCTCATTGCTGAAGCACCTGAATGGCCTTGTTTAGCAAATGTCTTGACTAGCTTTAATACAG
>Ga0307928_10004089_pt1 | contig 11090 bp, 28 predicted proteins | sample AceLakmetagen232_FD_201815 | JGI IMG/M metagenome (GOLD analysis project Ga0307928, IMG submission 201815) | Saline water microbial communities from Ace Lake, Antarctica - #232 | ecosystem: Environmental > Aquatic > Non-marine Saline and Alkaline > Saline | place: Antarctica: Ace Lake...
CAGTTACTAATCGCCTCAGTCATCGTTCATGCCCTCCTGTTCGCCCGCGTCCTCCAGCGGGCAGTCGTCATACCTGGACATCGCACTGCCGGTGCTTCATGGCGAGTGCGCGCTTGTGGATTCTGCAAACAGACGAGTGCCCCGTGTGTTTGGTCGGCTGCCAGTTGTCAAGATCACAGTTGCAGAGCATCCCCCCGTCTTGGAGTTCTTTCGCGATTACTCGCAAATCCCTGGTGTCTCTTTCCATGCCTATTGCCCTCCTGTTGTCGTTTTCTCGCCCGCCGCGTCCTCCAGCGGGCAGTCGTCATCAATCACGCCGCCCCGCAGGACGGCCAGTTCACGGCGCATTTCCGTACACCACCACAGGCCCCGCCACCAGAGCCACCGACAATGGCTACACGCGGCGCAACTCGTGATGATGTCCGCTTTTGCGGTCACTTGTTCGCCCGCTCCCGCGCCCACTCAACGCCATGCTTGAAGAAGTGCCGCGCCGCGCCCTTGTACAGCGTCTCATACAGCGGCCGCAGGTCGATCCCCGTCGCCTCCAGAATCCCCTGGACCCAGGACCAGTGCCCGTCTATCGCGATCTTCGCGAACTTGACGATCTCCAGCTGCTCGGCCCGCGTGTACTCGGCCCGCATCTGCGCGTCGGCCGCCGGTTCGGTTGTCGGTTCGGTTGTCGGTTTCACGTCGCCCTCCCGTGCTTTTGGTTCCCAGTTCGGCGCGCCGGGTTTCCCGAAGCAGGTATCACACGGCGGCTTGTCGGTGAGCACATCGATGTGCAGGCACCTGCCACAGCGTCTGGGCCTTTGGTCGTCGTAGTTTTTCACGTCACCCTCCGTTTCGCGTCCGCTCGCTGTTCCACCGTCAACCGCACGCCCGCGCTTTGCTGCTCCGCGCCGTGCTTCACCAACTCATCGATGCTCGGCCCGTACGCATTCGCGTACGCCGCATCCGGCTCCCGCGCTCCGCCGTGCCCGGCCTCCATCCGCCGTTCGCCCGCCGCTGCCGGCATCGGTTCGCCGGTCCCGTCGAGGTCGGGGTCAATCCGCGGCGTGAGGCGGACGTGGCCCTCGTAGTCCCATGCGGGCAGGTGTGGATGGTGGCCGCTCATTGGTCGGTCTCCGCATTTGGCAAATCGTATCCAAGCTCATCGGCGAAAGCCGCCATCTCTTGGCATGTGTACGGCTCTTGAGGGTATCCGCGGTCAACAGAAACCGCCGCGCACACTGGCGAGGAATGAATCCACCCGTATGCCCCGCCATCGCCACAGCACAACAGCCGCATTCCCCGCATTGGCTCGCCGCAAATCCCGCATGATGGTTGATTGCCGCTCACGTCGCCACCCCCTCGCGTTTGTTCATGCCGTCCACCAGTTCACGCGCCACGACAACGATCTGCTCAAGCTCGTCGGGGTCGAGCCGCATTGTTGATTCCCCGTCCGCGCTGTTCGCCGTCAGCGCGATAAACGGCCCGGCCGCTTCGTCGTCAACGGCCACGAGGATAGAGGACTCACCGAAGATCGGGTTGTCGCCGGGTCGGTGAATCGCAACGGCTATCGGTGTTGTGCAAAGCGTCGGTGTAGTCATTCTGTCGCCCCCTTGCGTTTCGTGCCGCGGCCTGGGGTTTTGATCCTCAGTCTGGCGGCGCCCATGGTCCATATGGCGGCCTTATCCAGCCATGATTGCGCGCGGTACGCTGCCTGTCCAATGCGGTCAACGACGCCGCACAGCCACCAAAGCAAAATAATGGGCCCCCAGATAGGCGTTAGAATACAGAAGTAGGTCAGCCACCAAAAAGCGCGCCACCGGATCTTGTTGCGTTGGTTCATCTCGCCACCCCCTCGCGTTTGTCATTCCCGTACACGTCCGCCCCCGCATACGGCGCGGCCATCGGCGGCCGGCCGCAGTCGCATGCGGGGAGGTGTGGGTGCAGGCCGCTCATGTGGTGGCCCCTGCGGTCGGCGGCGCCGGTGTGTGTTTGTCGCACCCGCCGAGGCTTGACACTGACGGCGTGAACCAGTTCTGCCATCCGTGTGTCGGCTGCACGCGGTTCTCCGCAAGACCGCACCAGCCGCCATCGAATCGAGCGTCTGTGTGTTGGATCAGGTGCGCGCAGAGAGGCCACCGGCACGTTGACTGCAAGTTCGGGTTGCGTCCGCCGTTTACCCGGTTGTTGGCGTTCGCATTCATTCCGCCGCCCTCCCGTCTTTCCGCTCGCCGTACAGTTCCACGTCCGCCCCCGCATACGGCGCGTGCATCGGCGGCCGCCCGCAGTCGCAGAAGCCCCAGGCCGGTGCGACCAGCGCACCGCAGGCCGCGCACACCCGCTGCCCGCCGGGCGACGGGTCGAGGTCGAGTAGTGTGTCGTGGAGTGGTTCGGTCATTTGGCTGCCCTCGCGAACGGCTGTGGCCACACGCACATCACGCGCCGAGCTTGTTTCGCCTGTGTAGCAGCCCGTGCGGCATCCTGTGCGGCATCCTGTGTAGCGTCCCACGCGGCGGCCCGTACAGCGGCCTGTGCGGCGTCCCGTGCGGCGTCCCACGCAGCGTACTCTGTAGCAGCCCGTGCGGCATCCTGTGCAGCGGCCTGTGTAGCGTCCCACGCGGCATCCCACGCAGCGTACTCTGTAGCAGCCCGTGCGGCATCCTGTGCAGCGACCCACGCGGCATCCTGTGCGGCGGCTCGCCCAGCGGCCTGTGCAGCGGCCCGTACAGCGGCCTGTGCGGCGTCCCGTGCGGCATCCAATTCCTCGCCCGTCGCATTGCCGCGTGCGTACCGTTCGGCGACACGCACCGCATCGCGGCTCCGTTCGTCCGTCAGTAAGTGCCACACATCGCGCACGCACCGGCACGCAAACAGCCGCAGGTCGCGATCGGCAGTCACGCCGTCTTGCGTAATAATCCACAGCCGCCAGTCAAACGGCATGTCTTTCCGTCGCCAAAGCGCCGCCATTGTCGTGCAGCCGGTCAACAGCGCCCAGTCGCGCCCTTCTTTGCACACGGCGAACTTGCGGCAGAATCCCTTGATCGTCATGTCTTTCATGGTCTTGCCCTTCTGTTGGCGGCCACGGTGGCCGGGTCGAGGGCGAGCAGTGTGTCGTTGATTTGGTCGGTCATTGGTACCCCTCCTGCAAGGCGTCCTGCATGCGGCCGCAAAACGGACAGTCGCACAGCCCGGTGTCGTTGTCAGTGCGCACAACGCCGCACGGACTCACCCACTCGCCGCCCGACAGGTACATCGGCAACATGCCGGTATAGATGGCGACCTCAACCCCGCCGTAGTTGGTCCACACCCGGTCTGCCTTCTGTGCCATCTTGCCAAGTCTCCTTCTCTCGCTTCTTGCCCTTCTTTTGTCGTACCCGTACATGCCCTCGCCCTCCTGTTGGCGGACAACGGCGGCCGTGCCGGTGATACCAAAGACACCTCTACGATGTTTTGTCGGCACGACCACCTACCGCCCTCCTTGTTTACGTGCTTTCGATTGCTGTGCCGGTGCACGCGAGCGTCACCGTGCCCTGTTCGCCCCACGTCGCGGTCATCGCGCCGACGCCACTGCTCACGTGGTACGTGCACCAGCGCGGGATGCTGGGGTCGATGATCACCGGGTACGGGTACGGGATAAACGGCGGGCTGTGGCCGAGCAGTTTGCTCAGTTCGGAGTGCAGGATGCGCACGTCGTCGACCGACAATTCAATGTCGCCGGCCGCCGTGCCGATGGTCACGCGCTTGACTTCGATCTGCTTGCCCTTGCTCACGTCGCGCCTCCCTACTGCTTGATCGGGATACTCACGTCCATACCGCTCTTGCCGCTCAGGTCCGCGTCGCCGCTTTTCGCCTTGCCGTCCTTCTGGCCGGCGGTCAGCGCGCTGCGGTCGCTGTTCAGCAGTGCCGATAATGCCGCGTCCATTGCCCGGCTATACGTCAGATCGCCGGTCGTGATGTTCAGCAATCCGCGGCCGTTGTTGCGTACCGCCAGGAGTTTGCCGAGCTTCTTTGCCGCTTCCGGATCTTCGGCCGATATCTTGTCAATCAGTGCGGCCATCGCCTTGTCCGATGTTGCCGCCGCCTCGACGTCGGCCGGGTCAACCCCCGCCGCCGTCAGTGCGTCCGCGAGTCCGGTCACGTTGTCAACGATCCCGCTGCCGGCCGAGCCGCCTATGTTGTTGGCGTCAGAGTCCGGCGCGTTGTTGTTGAGGTAGCCGGCGTAGACAGTTTTGAACATCGACACCAGTTCCGCGTTGCCCGTCTTGCACCCGGCCAGCGCGGCGCCGATCAGCACCGCCAGCGCGCCGAGCATCATCCATCCGAGTCGTTTGCGATTCATTGGTCATTCTCCTGTGCGTTTTGTTGCGTGTCCGTTCCGGTTCTCATCAGACTTAGCGCGATTCCCCCGGGCACGACCGGGTGCCCGTCGCGCTGTTCGATGGCGTGCTTGGTGAGGCGGCGCGGAGCCGTTGCCGTTGCTCCCATAACGCATCGCGCCTTTTCGCCCACGCCCGCCCGGGGTTCACGGGGACATACCTGGCGAACAGCGCCAGCTTTTTCTCCACCTCCGCAAGGCTCGGCTCCGTCACTGTCAATACCCGTGCTGTCATGATCCATCTCCCGCCGCTTCCGATACGCGGCCACCATTGCGTTGTTCGTCTTGCGGCTCATTCTTGGTGCAGGTTGTGGATGTGGATTTGCCCGTCGTTCAGCTTGAAATGCGAATGCGGCAGGTCGTGGCACAACACCATGCGGCACTTGCCGTCGTGAGCATGAACGAAAAATCGCGCGATCTCCCACCCTTCCCCGTTCTCATCGTAAGCCGTCAGTGCAACACCTCCGCTTTTCAGTTGTACGAGGTCAAACCCCAGCCGCTTCGGGTTCTTTTCCACGTCGTTCTTCAGTATCAGTTTCATTGTTTCGCCCTCTCGTTTTGCGTTGTGCCTCGGTCCGCTTCGTGCCGCGAATTGGCAAGGGTGCACTCGGAAAACAACATGCAACCGCCGTCTACCCATGATTCGTCCTTCCTATTCTCCACCCGTGCCGCATCGTCACCCGGCCGGCCGTACACCGACCGCGCCACGTCCAGCGCCGCCGCGTGGGCAGCGGTGCAGCGTTCCGAGAATGGGCGGCGCGGGTCCATGGTTACATCTCGCGTGCGGATGATTGAAAAAACCGGCAGAAGCGCAGCCGCGGAAGCAAATGCTTCCAAACAAGCCGAACCCCGCACGGCATCTTGCGGCCTGCGAACAACGCAAACTCACCGATTTGCACATACAGCCAGCAGCCCCAGGCTTGTGCGATGTCCACGTTATTGTCTAGCGTGATGTAGAACGGTCGCATTCTTCGTCCCTCCGTTTGTACACTTCAAACATATTCGGGTAGGTCACGTCGAAGCACGGCCCTGCGTGGTCACCTGCGCGTGGGCACCCGGGCAACCGACCGCCCTGAGCGGTCCTCCGCATAAGCACATCACACCACCACGCGCCCAGAGGGTGCCATATCCCGCCCTTGTGCGTGCAGTAATCACAGGTCATTTCCCGCCTCCCGATTGCGTTGGATTCTTTCGTGCGCCCATATTCACCCCTCCCTTTCGTCGCTGTCGATACCCGCCACGCCCGCCGAACCGTCGGCCCCTGTACGGACGCGGGTCCGCCCGTTGTCGTCGCGCTGCGTTGCGCGCTGCGTCGTCTGCGGCACGTTCCATGCGCCGCGTATCAGCGCCTCGGCCATCTCATGGACCTGCGCAACCGTTGCCGGCTGGCGGCCGTCGCTCGGCGTGCCGTGCGGGCCGGTGTAGGCCGTGCCGCCGTGCGCGAGGTCGTGCTGGTTTGTGTACTCGCGACGCAGCAACCCCAGCGGCGGGCCGAACTTGTCTTGACCGTCCCTGTCCAGTTTCACCATCGCCCGCTCCACGCAAACCCAGTCGCGCACGGTCTCGGCGAACTCGAAATGCTGGACGGCGCTGCAATCCAGCCCCCAGTTGACGCTGTTCCAGTCCGGCCGCACGCTCCAGAACTTCTTCCAGGTGTTCAAAAACCGGCGCTGTGTGTCGGTCCACTCGCCATACTTCTGCGCGGCTATGCGTTCTGCGGTTGTCATTACATCCACCTCTTTCCGCCGGCCTGGCCCGGTGCGCCGCTTTTTCCGCCCCCGCGTTCCTGACACCGTGCCATCCAGTTTGTGAGGAACCTGGACACGTTCTTCTTGCGCTTGGCCGGGTTGTCTTTCAACCATTGCTCGGCGCGCTTGATCTCGGCGGGAACATCTACAGCCGGATAGGCGTCGGCCCATTCGGCCGTGTCGTCATCGAGCACACCGTCGAGCGCTCCCGCATCATAATCGAACACAATCCGCAAATGCCGAGGCTTGTACATCAGCGCCGACGCTGCCCCGCCAGCGTCCGGTGCATTACTCTCTTCTTCTCTACTCTCTTCTAATTCTCCCTCTTCTCTTCTCTCCTCTGTGGACACTCCGGTGTCCACGCACTGTCCGTCAGGCGGACAGTCGGGTGTCCGTGTGTTGTCAACGTCCAGCGGCGCAGGCGGTTGCGTGGCCGGTTCTGCAACCTCGGCAACATCGACCCATGCAATCCTATACACGGGGTCGGATGTAACTGCCAGCAGCCGCTGAATGATAGCCTTGCTGTAGCCAGTGCAGATTGAAACGTCGTGCGCGTTCAGCGGCCCCACGTCATCGGCCAGCACGCCGCGCTTTGGCATCTTGCTCGCCAGTCCGCACAGCGCGCACCACGCGCCATACAGCGCCTCTCCGTCGTGCTCGGCGAGCATCCTGCGGTAGCCGTTTCCGTCAAACCGGTTCGGGCACTTCCACCAAGTATGCACGATTGACCGGCGAGTGTCGCGGTTCTCAAAGTTCGCGTCCCAGTTTTTGATGGTGTACAGGTTCACTCAACCGCTCCCGAGGGCAAAGGAAAGGCCCGGCGGTGTGTCATGATCAAGAACACCGAGTAGGTGAGTCCGATCCACCGCCGGGCCGAGTCGAGAGAGTTGACTTTCGATATTCTGATCATGACACCCATATCATACCATACTTCGCGCCGCATTGCAACCCCGTCGCTGCGTTTTCTGCCAGCGTCACGAGTGCTCCCGCCCGCTGCCGGCAACGTCAATATCGATGACCGCCCGATGCAGGTTGTGATTCGCCGCCGCCAGCCGGTCGATGATGTCCAGCAGCCGCGAAACATCCTCACGCTGTTCCTTGGGCAGCACCTGGCGGAACCGGGTGGCCCGCTCGATATTTACCTCGGCCATCAACGCATCCCGTTCTTTCTTGTAGTTGAACGCCGCCGCGTCGGGGTATCGGGGATTCTCAATGTCGCGGTGCGCCCCGCTTTGCCGGATCGCCGCCAGCTTGCAGGCCGGGCACTCTGTCAGGGTTGAAAGCCCCTCCAGTCCATCGCCGTAGAACGCCTCAACCAATTCGGGAATCGGGCGCTGCCCCAGTCCCGCAAGGTCGCACATCCCGCAGTGGCGATCGGGGTTGAGCGTGCAGTGCTTTTCGTGCTCGCGCATGTGTCCCTTGCTACAACCACCCTTCCGGCAGTGGTCGCAGTAGTATCGCCATACCCTTTTCTGTCTCATTTCGCGTCCCGCTCCAGTTCCCGCGCCGCCGCGGCCGTGTTCAGCGCGTCGATCTCCGCGGACAGCTCGGTATGCACGCGCTCCAACCATTCAACGTTGTCGCGCTCGGCGTCCAGTATTTCCACGGCGTCGGCCAACTGCCGCCCCCTCACACCCCAGGCGAGCGCGAAGCCGCCCAGGAACATCGCCGCCATCATTACCACCACGCCGATCATGTTACGCCCTCCTGGTTGCGGTTGCGGTCTCGATAAGGATCGGCGCCGGGGCCAGTCCCTCCGTTTGCCGTATTCGGATTCGTCATCGTCTTCGTCGTCCGCGTCCTCGATCTCCTGCCCGCCACAGGACGGACAGCGGGCGGCCGTGCCGAACGTGCCGTCGCGGTATGGCGGCCAGTCCAGGTAGCCTTCGTCGTCTTCCCAGCCGCATCCGTTGCAGGTTACAAGGTGCATGGTCACGCCCTCCTGCTGTTTGTCGGTGCGGTTGTCATTAGAACGGGATCTTCTGGTCGTCGTCGGTGTCAACCAGCGCGGCGGTTGCCGGTTGCTCGGCCGGCTTCGGCGGTGGCGGCCCCTGCCGCGCCCCGTCCGGCTCCCACATATCCACCACGCCGTAATGCGTCCAGGCGTTGGACGGGGAGCGCTTGCCCAGGAACGTCAGCCGTACCGGGTCGTCAGCCCGCCCGCCGTCGATCAGCGCGTTGCGCCGTGTGCGGATCGCCTCGATGTCGTCGGGGAACAGCAGGATGTCATACGCCTCGCCGTACTGCGTCGTGCGCGCCTTCAGTTGCCCGCAGAAGATTTTGTCGTCAGCCATGGTTGCCCCTATGCGTGCTGTTCGGGAATCGCGATGCGGATCGCCTGGCCCGTGGCCGAGCGTGTGGACTTGATCGGGTACAGCGTGATCTTCTTGCCGACCATTTCGCCGGTCGACTCAGTGCCGGTCGCGAGAAACAACTGCCGCCGCACGGTCGGGCCAACAACGCCGAGTATCTTTTCCGTCTCGTCGAACGCGATGTCGAAGCCTTTGTCGACGCCCCGCGCGTTGTAGAACTCCACCCCGCCGCGAACGCTCTTGATGGTCAGCACCACGCGCTTGCCCTTGAGCTGTTCCGCGTACAGGTACGGCAGTCCGTCATAGATCGATTCAGCCTTCACAGTTCCGCGCCCTCCATTGTTCCGTCGCTCAGATCCACCTCGGCGGCCTCTTCGCCAATCCACGGCGGCAGGTCCAGCACCCGCACGCCGCCGGGCAGGCCGGTGTAGACGCCCGTCCGCTGGCACGCCGCATACTCGGTCGCGATGCGGACCGCCTCGCGTTGGCCGTACTCGAGCACGTCATAGCCGAGCCGGTAGCAGGCCACGCAGTGCGGCGCGTGCGACTCGACGAAGATCAGGTATGCTTCGTAGGTCTTGCCGTACAGAAACTCAGCGCCGTGTGTGTACCACCCCATCTGCAAGTGGTAGTTGTACCTGAAACACTGGCGCGCCGCTTGATCGATGTTCGCAATGGTCTTGATGTCAATGACGCGGCCGAACCTGCTTGACAGTTTCGCGCCGCTGCCCGTACCTATCCCGTCCAGCCGCGCCTTGGCCACACTGCCGCCCTCCCGCCACCCCAACACGCGCTCATACTTGCACCCCGCCAGCAGCCGCGAGGCGTCGGCATGGTTGCGGACGGCCGCGCTGATGTCGTTCAGCTCCTCCAACTGGCCGGGCTTGACGACGTGCCGGCCGGAGTTCGCGGCGACACGCGCGGCGTACTCTTTGCCGGCCCGCCGGCCGCCGTCCCACACCGCCACGTCGCTGCCGAGTCGGCCCGGCTCCAGGACGGCCATGTGTACGAGCGTGCCCCATTCCATGGCGGGCGTGCTCGCCGTTCGCCTGGTCGCCGCGATGTGCATGTGCGCCATGCTGACAGCGCCCGCCTTGATCGCCGTTGCGCTGATGCCGGGCATGTCCAGGTATTCGCCGTTCGTCATTCCGTCACCCCCGCTTCAAACTCAATCGCGGCCAATGTCGCCATCGTCACGAACTCGTACGGGCCGGCCTTGGCGTTGGGCGGCTTGACGTCGCACAGTTTCGCGTAAATCCCGCCGTAGCCGGCATCGTCCACCACATACCAGCCGCGGGTTGTCGGTTTCGTCGCCGTGTCAGTCATCGCCCGCGCCCTCCGTGTTTTCCTGCCCCGCGTCGGACTTGTTCACCGCGCCATTGCCGGCCTCGGTCAACCAGTCGAACAGTTGGACCGCGTCGTCGAACACTTGGCCGGCCTGCTCGCGAATCGACATGTGCGTGAACCGGTCGTCGTCAATGTGGGCGTAGTCCGCACCGACCTGAACGCTGGTTATCGTGCCGTCGGCGGCGGCGTGCCATTCCAGGAACGACGACCCCCAGTGCAGTGGCATTGCCCGCGTCGCGTCTTGGCACATGTCGTCACCGCTGAACTTGCAGAAGTGCGGATGCGTCGGGTAGATGTATGCGTAGACGCACCAGCGGTGCCCGCCGTCGCTGTGACCCATTCGCGGCCGCGCGAAGTGGCGCTTGACCTCAATGCAGAACTCAACCCCGAACTGCCGCCACGTCTCGATGTGCGCCCATTTGTCAGCTTCGTTCATCGTCCTGCCCCCACGTGTCCGTCCGGTGAACCGTCTTTCCGCAGGCAACGTGCGCGCCCCTGTGCCACCTCTCCCGGGTGCAGGTGTGCGCCTTGTCACTCACCGCCCGGCACAGTTCGTACAGCGCCAGCGCCGGCCGACACATCCCGCACTCCGCCGCCGTTCCCTCAAACCGTTTCCGATATGCCATCGCCCTGCCCTCCGTGTCCCGTTTGGCCCGTTGGTGGCCCGTTCACACCCGCCCCGTCGCCGCCATCCACACCGCCGCCGTCAGTATCGCCGCAGCCACCCAGACCACCGCCGCCCACAGCCATGCCGAGGCGTGGCCGGGACGGGGACGGAGGCGGGCGTTCAGAAGAGCTTCCTGCGTGGCGGTTCGGTGGTGGTTCATTCTACCATCTCCAGCGGCAGCACTTCCTGCCGCATCCGTTGCGCGGCTATCTCGCAGTACCGCTCTTCCAGTTCGATCAGCACCGCCTTGCGGCCCAGGTCTTTCGCGGCGCGGCCGGTCGTGCCCGAACCCGCGAACGGGTCGAGGATGGTTTGGTTCGGTTCGCTGTAGCTTTCCACGCAAAACAGCATAAGCGCAAGGGGTTTCTGCGTTTGGTGCAGGTTCGGTTCTACCGCGCAAAACCCGCTCAGCACTTGCACAAACACAAAGTCGACCTTCACCTGTCCAGACACGCTCGCTATCTCGCATTGGCTTAGACTTTTGCCGCCCCTGTTTTTGTGCCAAACAAGGGCGCCGCCCTTCGCTGAAAAACAATTGAAGTAATTCGCGCCCCATATTACCTGCCTGTTTGATCGCGCGTTCATCATATCAAAAACCGCTTGCTCGGGGATGTCGTCGTCCCAATCCATGCGCTTGTGCTTCCTTGTAAGCC
>Ga0307928_10004090_pt1 | contig 11090 bp, 21 predicted proteins | sample AceLakmetagen232_FD_201815 | JGI IMG/M metagenome (GOLD analysis project Ga0307928, IMG submission 201815) | Saline water microbial communities from Ace Lake, Antarctica - #232 | ecosystem: Environmental > Aquatic > Non-marine Saline and Alkaline > Saline | place: Antarctica: Ace Lake...
CTCCGCATAAAAGTCAAATATCTTTTGAGCTAACCGTTTGTACTCCTGCTCACTTGTCGTCGTGTACCATTCATCAAATGTTTTGAAAAGCTGTTTGTATTCCTCTGGTGGCTCTGATCCAGTTTTTCCTCCCGTTCTCCACCAGCGTCCCCAATCTATAGCCCAACCTATCTCGTTACGATCGGGTTGAATCTGTGGCATTGAAGGTATATAGACATGATACTCTTCCATGCCATCTACTGCCCACCAGCTTACATCAAACTCATTCGCTTGCATGCGTTGACTACGTAGCCCTCGCTCAACCGTTTTATAACCCATCTTAACTCCAACATTTCTCCAGTATCCTTCTGTTAAGTCACATATTTTCCTCATGTCCGGAGATACCCCTTCGATCAATTCTACAGTTATACTAAGAATTTTACCGTCCGGTCTTAAACGATACTGGTGTTTCGCATCCCACTTCAAACCCGTCTCATCTAAGAGCTCGTTTGCCCTTTCCGGATCATATTGAGCATAAGCTTCGGCCCATTCCTCCTTATAGAAACTACAGTTTGGGTCAACTGTGAGCTGACCAGGTGTAGCCAATCCATAGAAGACAACTTTATTAATCTCATCGCGATTAATAGCCAAAGACATCGCTCTTCGGAACCTAACATCTTGGAAAATCTTACGTAGTACTTGATCCTTATGGTCCAGATTAAATGCAAAAGCCATTGCAGATGCCTCGCCACGCTTCCATGCCAAAACACGATAGTCGCCTTTCTCAGCATTTTCCACGTAAAGAGGATAGTTGCCTACTTGTAACATTCGCGAAGCGAAACTAAGCTCCCCTCCTATAGTTTTCATGTTGACCATTTCCTGATCACCACAAGTAAGGAGCTTTATTTCATCAATATATGGTAATTGATTTCCAGCAGTATCAACTGCGTAGTAATAGGGGTTTCTTTCATATATTCGTACAGTAGGTGTTACTTTTTTCTGCACCCAAGCCTTAACAACGGGAATACCAATTTTATCCCATATCCCCCAACCAGCCTTCCGTTCATTGAATGCTTCCCACCAGTAGTCGTATCCTTCTTCTTTCGCTAACTCGTTCGCCTTAGGGTTATACTTTATGTGCCACTTTTTCACATAATGCTTAGGGCAATAAAACAAGTCCTGTTGAACCATCCAACTGGTTAATGCACCAAGAATGGGTCTATTTGGTTTAGGAAAATGTATGCGCAAGGAATAATCATCCACTTTTTCGAACCTTGGCAATTCCTCTTCTACTTTCCACCAACTGGCTGGACCTTGTGGAGAAAGTTCTTCATTATTTGCCACATCTTCCCACCAGAAAAGAATATCATCAACAGTGAAGGGAATTCCATCTGACCATTTCATTCCTTTTCTCAAGAATATGGTTAGGGTTTTATAGTCTTCAGAAAATTTGTAGTCCCTAGCGATTTCAGGGAGTACCTCGGCAGAGACATCATTCAAGTGAAACATGTGTGTCTCTTGAAAGCCACAAATCTCGCCTGCTGTACCGGGTCCTAACCCTGTTACTACCAAGGTTCCTCCATATTGACCAATTCCATCTATTGGTTTAATTACCATGGGTCGCTCGGGAAGTCTCTGCTCTACTGGGGGAAGTATCCCCGCAGCAACTTTTGTTTTGAACATAGGAGCCTCATCATATTTCTCTGGTAGTGAACCAATCTCTTTTCCTTCAAAGGTCTGTATAAGGCCTTCTTTTGCTTGTAGTGCTAGAGTTATTCCCATTAAACACACACCTGCAACTAACAGTATTACTACTAATTTTCTTATCACTTTTATCTCCTTAACTTAATTTTTTTGATTTAATCTTTTATATTATCTCCTAATCTCAAAGAATGTAGCTAATAGTCTCACCACCTCTCTTTCTTCTACTAAATTTTCCTTGATAATTAGGAGTTGGGTTTTAAAGATTTTTTGTTTTTTATCAATCTTCTTTATTTCCTTTTTCTTCTAACCATTCTGAAAGAACAAATCTCATAAAAGTTGCTGTCTTCATTCTTCTTTTTTTAGCTTCATGATTTAATTTCTTTTTCATTTCTTCTGGGAGACTGAGCAAAATTCTTTTTTCACCTATTCGCATCCAATAATCCTTTCTGAAAGATTAATATTTCTACTATAGTAATAGTATATCATAAAGAAAAACTTTGTCAAGTCTTTTGATATTTCTACTATAGTAATAGTATATCATAAAGAAAAACTTTGTCAAGTCTCCTCATTTTCCTGCTCATGGAGCGCATCTAGCCACTCAATGATGATCCTTTGAATCATGTTGGAAAAGGAGCGATTTTCTTCTTTCGCAATTTTTTGTACTTCTTTCAATAAATTAGTTTCTAATGTGATCGTTTTTCTTTCGACTGACATATTAATTCTCTTTCATTTCCTATTTTCTGTCTCATCTTTCTTATTCCACCACTCTATCTTCTTTTTTCTTCTCAGCTACCCCTTCTATATGCAAATCAAAAAGCTCATCCATCCTATCCATTGATTCTATAATTTTATCAAATTCGACATTTGCTTTTTGGATAGAAGAAGTCATTTTATCCAAAAATTTCCTTGCATCATTTAAATATTTTGCCAAAGCTTTTAATTGCTCTGCAGCTTTGTTATCCTTAAACGAGACTCTAGCAGTGAGGACAACTGGTTTTGTTCTAGGCATTCGATTCTCCTTTTATAATTTTAAATGGTTCTTTTTGTTCTGGATCCACATAAACATCTACTCCCCAAAGAGTTTGTATCCATAAATCGCCGCTCAACAAATTTATTGAAACTCCTGGGTATAAAATTATACCCGGATAATTTATCAACTCTTCGTAAATTTCTGAATTACAAGAGACTTTATTTATAATTTTACTGGCAGATTTTATCGATTCGCATGTTTCACGAAGTTGTTTGATAGTTAATGGTTCAGCATTTTGAGGCTGATTAGCTATTGTCCCTTGAAGAGTTTCTTTTTTCTTAAATTTCATTTCTTCTTCTCATTTCGAGCTTCAGTAGCAGTTCCTCGATCATCTTCTGAAAGAAACTGTTGCGGAATACCAACAATTCCTAATACTTCTTCTCGAATAGTTTCACGAAATCGTTCCATAGCTGAAACGGCTCTTCCAGCTGGTTCTGTAAGCCGTTGCATTGCTCTTCGAAAGCTTGGTGAATCTCCTGGGTGTAATCTTTGATCATCTCTTAAAGGCTGTGGATTCCTCTCCCCTGTTTTAACAATCTTATCACCACGTCCACCTCGAACTTCCAAAAGACACATCAAAAGAATATCTTCAGTTGGTGTTTCATTTCCAAGTTCGATACAAAGTCCAGTGAATTCATCGCCTTGATTTCTAAATTCAACTGGATAATGATATTTAAAATGAAATCTCCATTCCCTCTTAACAGCCTCTTCAAAATGTTCAAAGAATCTACCTTCTTTATAAGATTTTCTCTGTTTAGAATCAAGAAAACTTAAAAGAAGTTTTTCGGCTTTTTCATTAACTACAGGGGTATTAATAGAATAATCACCACAATCAATCCCACGATCAATCCCATATGGATGATCATCGCTAAAAGAACAAGAAAGAACATTAACTTGAACTATACGATCTTCATTGTCATCAATGCAATACCCATTAACAGTTCCTTCTCCCGAAATCCTTTGATATTGATTAAGTCCAGCCAAATCAAACTTGCAAGAGTGGATTGGAGTACCATGAAAATTCATACGATTACAAGTTAAATCCAACCTGCTGTAATACATCTGCGGTCCACTGTATAATCTTTTAAGTTGCCAACCTTCTACTAATGATTCTGCAACCTTTCCTTCTGGTGAACAGGTGCCTGCTTCAAGTGGACCTTGGTTATAAAAACGAGCTTCTCCTCCATTTCCTTGAAGCCATAGATCTTCATGTTGTGTAGAGGCAGCCGCTGCTCTAAGTTGACTATCTGTAATAATCCCATACCCGTGACCAATTCCATTCAATTCGGGAATTTCACTTAAAGGACGTAAATCTGGACACGGCATTAATTTCCTCGTTTTCCTGAATATTTAACATCTGCTCCAAAGATTAATTCTTCTACAGTATCAGGAATCTCTTCCGCTTCCTTAATTTGTTTTCCTTCTTTAGTCAATGCTTTAAACCCTTGCTTTTGGAGTTTATCAAACTCTCTTTTAATCTTCCTTGGCGTCTCAAGCACCATGGTTGTATGCCCCGATTTGTTAAGAATGGTGAATTTCATTTTTTCCTCCTATTTTTTATCCATCTCTAAAAATGATAAAACTAGATTTCCTAATAATTTCTCATCCTTTGTAGTAACCTCATCAGCGATAATCTTTCCTTCCGATGGCCTAGTCAATTGTTCCAATGTTTTATAAAAAAATTGGCGTAGGGGATAAGTCAAAAGATGTAGAAGCTCGTGGATTACTACTTCTTGCAAATCCTCTTCAGGGCAGAGAGTTGAAATTTGTATCTCTGCCCGAAAAATATTATCTAAGATTCTAATCTCGCCCCACTTCTCTTTTGGATGAAGATGAGCACCAGTAGACACCTTTATCTTCCATTCGCTAAGGCGTAGAATCTTTTGCCATTTTTCAAGAAAATCTTCAATCAAAGCTTTTCTCTCTTTAACATCCACCGTCTTCTTCTCTCAAGTCCTTAGATTCTGGTTCCAAAAGTCCGATTGCTTTTTTTAATTTTTGAATCTTTTCCTTATTGATTCCACGAAGATGATTCCGAAGAGTTTCTAATTTTGCGATAGTTTGCATAAACCAGCCTTCTTGCTGCGGAATTTTCATTTCTACTTTAGGATCTTTAGCTAAGTCTTTAGATTCCATATCTCTTGGAGGTGGAATAGTAGGTAATAGTCTCTGATTTATTTCATGAATATCATGTTCAAGACTATAAATCCATTTATCTACTTCCTCAAGCAAATCATTAATCCTTGCAACTGAGGATTGTTCTTGCATCGCTCCATTCATTCCTTTTCCTCCTTGATTAATTTCTTTTTTCTTGTTAATTAATATATTTTGAAATGCTTTAGCTATTTCTTCTGCATGTCCTCTACCATCTTCCGTTGTGTATGTTATTCTTATTGGATTTATTGTTATTTCTCTCATGATTTTTCCTCCTTGATTAAATGGTATCCCAATGATTCTTGAGTATTGGGCCTAGTTTCTAATGTTACTTCAATTTTCTCTTTGGCAAAGTTACTTGCCCAGCACATTTTTTCTTTAAATTCCAATCGTCTATGAATATAATCATTAATAATTCCTCGTAAAGTTACTTCTGTAATTTTCATTGTTTTCCTCAATTTTATAAAATTATAAACCTGCTTTCACATCTCCAGCCCAACTTTTATAACAATCAGGACAAACAAATGTTATCCCAATATTTGCATTCATTTTATCGGGTAGAGGCTCTATTGTAGTAGCAGCATAAAATTTTGCTTTTGGATGTCCTCGTAAAGAGCATATTTGCCTTTTAATTATTGCCTTGGCTAGAGACCAAATATTTTTATATGCATATCCGTATAATTCATACTTATATTTCATTATTTTTCTTCCTCAATCTCGATTTTTTCTCCACAAGAAGGGCAAAAGTTAATTTGATAGGATTGTTCAATCTTCCAACAGGGGCAAAAAATAAAACAGCCAGGAGCAATTTTTGTTTTACCATTTATATCCATTCCAGAGGAGTATTTAAACATAATCATAGTTTCTGGAACATTTTTCATTTCCTTACAACAATATTTTTTAATCTCAAATTTAAATTCTTTGATTTCGCCTTTTCGATAGACTAATTGAGGACCGTTACGGATAGGACTCGGTCTTCCAATTTCTAAAGGAAATAATCCATAACTCACATTTTCATCAGGAAAGTGGTATAAGTCCTGCTCGTAAAGTATTTTTTTGGCAATGACTTTCATTTGAAACCTCGTTTCTTTTTTTTTCGAGCAAATTTTTAATTATCGAATTTTTCCTCCATTCCTCGGCAATTAATTCCCGGAGTTGGGAAATTTTAACTCTGTTTAAAGGATCTTTAAAAGAATGATCGCTCACTGCACATTCAAAAGGTCTAACCGGATAAATCATGCACTCATCATTTTTAAGGAAAATACAATCTGCCTTGATAAAAGCATAGCTCCAAGAAGCATTACTTCCGGGGCGATCGAAAAAATCTCGCCCCATAACATGATTGTGTTCTCTAACCATTTTTAGTAATTCAACTTGTAAATTTTTTACTCGATCTAAATTCTTGACCGGAGACAATATATATATATTTTCCTCGTTCCTAATCCAATAGTCAAGAATTAAATACTTCTTGAAGACTGCTTCTAAATCCATCTTCAAAAATTCACAGAGCGGAACTATTTCTTCAGGACGAAACCAACCTGGAACATTAGAACAGATACCAATACAGTATTTGCATCGACATTCAGTTTTTTGAAATTGATTGAACTCCATAAGTTTTTTGGTAGTAACTTTCATTTATCCTCTTTAAATACTAATTTTCTCATGTCTTTTAAATGCTCTTTGGTAGCTTCTAAAATTCCTTCTACTTTGGAGGTAGAGTCCGGTTTAGTCCCTCGTTTCTCCAAAGCTAATTGAAGGGCTTTGTACAATTCTTGCGATATTTCTTCTGGAATTCTTAAGGTAGATTGACAACTTCCCCCTTGAGAAAATTCCTCCCATTCTAATTTCATGGGAAGAGCGACTCGACGTTTATAATTGGGAAGCTCTTCTACGATTACTATTTCATCATTTAGACTCTCAATGCTTTGTCTGATGTGAACTACCCCTACCTACTCATTTCATTCGTGGGGAAGGGGCTTCAAGGTTAACTCGCATTCAATTGTGCCACCAGACCTTTAGATTCGCCAAAGGTTGGAGCTATGACACCTTCATGTTCAACATTACCTTGTTTAGGGCATGATCCACTGATGCCCAGATTATTTGACAAATAGCCAAACAATCTTCTTGTTACATTGATTGCTCCGAGCAAATCAGCATTGTATTCCTTCTTGCAGATTTTACAAATTGCTTTGGACTGAGAGACTCTCTCTGTTTTCCCCATACAATTTCTGCAAACTTGGGAGGTATATGCTGGATAGACTCTTCTCACAGCAATTGAATTGTTATGAGCCTTATATGTGACGAACTTCTGCATTTCCGCAAAAGCCCATTTATAAAATTTCCTATTGAATTCTTTTGAGTATTTTATCTTATCTCTTATCCCCTCCAGTTTTTCCATCACGACGCAACAGTTGGGATATTTCTTCACTATTTTAATTATTTCTGTGCTAATTTTGTGATTCAAATCCTTCATGTAATTTTTTTCTCTGCCTTTAATTTCTTTCAACTTATTCCAAGCCTTTTTGGATTGTAGTTTTGCTTTTAGTTCAGAAGCCCTTCTCCTTTTCTCCGCTAATTGTTTGCCAGAAAAGAATTTGGTTTCTAAAAGCTTTCCTTCTCTATTTTGAACTGCAATTGTTACTATGTTGTTTAAACCCAAATCCACGCCAGCAAAATGTTCAAAATCCTTTTCTTTTAATATCTTGTGTTCTTCTTCAAAAATCACATTCAAATAGAATGAGTTATTTTTGAATATAACTTGAACCGATTTGAAATCATCAATTAATTTTTCAAGATTTCTGCCTGTAATAGGAACTTTTATCTTTCTATTAATTGTGGAAATATTAGCCCAATATCCAAAATGATTATCTTCTTTTCTGAAATTTATTGTTCTTTTATCCATTCTCATAGGAGTAAAACCTAAAAAATGGGGAAAATGGGGATTGTCTTTATTGTTCTTATAGGATTTATACTGCTCTTTTGCTATATCTCCTGCAGTTTGAATTAATGCAGTAGGAAGATTAAATATGTCTTTTGCTTCATAATATATATCTTTTAAACCTTTGTTTTGAGCAATCTGATAAAGATAGAAATTAATGCATTTCCTATACTGTCGCATAGTTGTGTTCAATTTCAACCCCTTGTTTTTATTTGGTTGAATTATTTTACACTGAAATGTTTTTTGGGTTTTCATTTTTCTATCTTCTTTATTTTAGTTGGAAAATTTTATTTATAATCTTCTTCAGGAGGTTTTCCCCATTGAACTTCTTCTCTATATCCTGCATAACCTTTAACATATTTTTTAACTCTCGCATCAAACTGAATGTTATCTCCTTCTTTCAGTTCCCCGAGTTTTTCAAATCCTTTAGTCGTCTTAAACCAAACATGGTCTGCCACGACTTTATCATTAGAATGCTTAATATTTACTAACAAAATGGTCTTTTCTGGAAAACCATGCCAATTAGATTTACTTCCATATCTTTTAAAAGTTCCAACGAAGGTTTTTCTTTGTTCTTGAATTTTTTTAAGTTCTTGTTTCATTTTCCATCAACCTATTTATTATTTGGTCATAGGTCTCCCCTTTTTTTTTCAACCAAATTTCTTTAATTTCTCTAAAGTTTCCTTTGTTACTCCTCTAGTTGTTATACCCATATATACTTAATATAGTTATATATATTTAAATATTTCGATGAAGATGAGGAATTTGCCGATTTTCCTGAGTCGATTCATCTCCCACTTAAATCCTTCGGATTTGAGGAAGGAGTCTTCTCGCCAGTCAGGATAAACCTTAAAAGGCATTTAATACCTCCTAAAATTATCGTACCAATTCTATATTCTATTTCTTCTATTTTTAGATCCAGCCAATCCATTCTTTTCTATTCTTTCAATCTCTTCTTTACTTTAGAAATCTTCTTCACAATATTTTCAAACTCTTTCATTTCTTAGTCCTAGATTGATATTCTATACTTTCAATTAATCTGGACATTCGATCAATCTGCTCCTGAAATCCAATGAGTAAATCTCGAATATCTAACTCAACTTCTAACTGTCCCAGCGATGCATTTTTAATATCTGTGTCCTCTAAAATTTTTTCTCTAGTTCTCATTATTTTCTCCTTATAACCTCACTATATAATCCAAACTTTCATCTAAAGAATCAAAATTCAAATTTATGGAATTTGCAATAAAAGGATCAGATTTAAGTTGAGGATAAATATCAAAAGCTATAGTAATCTTAGAAAGAATATATCCAACTCCTAATTCCCAGAGAGTCCCTATAGAATTCGAATGGCAAGGTGTAGTTTTAAAATGTTTTAAATTAAAAAGATAAATATTACTCTGTTTTAAACGAAACAAACTTTGATTAAAAATTTGTTCTTTTATGCTTCCAGGAAAAACCTCTCCATTTGGGCCTATACGTTCAACAATACTATCAAAAGTAATAATTTCATTGCTAATTTTAAAACTTTCTGGCACATTGACTACAGGATTATAACAATAAATCCCAATATCCTTTAGAAGTATTTCTGCTTTCTCACGCCATTCAAAAGCCTCCGACCACCTGAGCCCCTCAATAAAACCACCAAGATACACGTATTTTTTCATACTATCCCTCTTTTATTCAAGGATTAATTTTCCATCGCCTTTTTCTACCACATCTTCAACCAAATCGTATAATTGATTAAAAATTTCATCCCAACGAATTTTCTTTCGAAAATGAAGATTTTTTTTCTTTAATATTTTTAATTCTGATAATAATTCTCTTGAATTACCGGTTAAAGGTATTTTATCTAAAGAAGCAACTTTTCCATTTTTTGAATACGTTCCATCACAGTCGCTATGCCACATTAGATTAGGGAACTTCTGTAGAGCCACAATATAAGACCAATCATAATGAGGTTCTTTTAATATGGAAAGAGTATCTTCATTGAAAGATTCACAATTAGGATATTTGAAATCTTTTCTGTGTAATGATCCGTCTTGCATAGACATAAATTCAACATAATTTTTCTTCCCGCCATAAATTTTATAAGCTACCCATCTAATCTGATGCAAACCAGAATACCCAAAATTATATTCTTTTTCCGAAGATTCACTTGAAATCATTAATCCCATTTATTTTCCCCAATTTTCATTTTATGTCCTTAAGTATTTTTTTATGAAATCATTAAAAACTTTTATATCTTCTCCTGCTAACTCAAGAGCGATTTTTATCCCTTCTTGCAATCCATCTATGTATCCATTTAAGCGACCTTGACTATAGACAATAACATTAGGATTCTTCTTTAAATGTTCTTCAATTTTCTTTTTATACTCATCAACTAATCCTTTAACTCTCGATTCAATTTGCATTTAAGTTCCTTTCGATTTGATAAACCCGGGCTCCCAAGTTTTTCCCGCCTGCCATGAAGGAGATGATTATCATGTATCACCATAGGAGCCCGGGGATAGAAGAAAGGGATAGAATGGTAAAAAGGTTCCCTTTATATTTCACTTTAATCTTATTATATCATACTCTGTAATTTTTGTCAAGAATTTCTCAATTTTTGTAGTTCTTCCTAATAATTTTTCAAGAATGACAGTATCTTAAAGACTCTTGTTTTTCAAAAGAATAAATCATATTCTGTTTTATCTCCGCAAAAATCGATAAAAAATTAATTATGTCATCTTCAGAATGTTTCAGAGCTTCAAAAGTTATATTAGTTTCTCCAAAATATAGAGGAAAACTAGCGCCATCATCTAAACTTGTCATCTTAATTAAAAAATCATATTCATTTTCTTTTAGAAAAAAAAGATAATCAGAAGGAGAATCAAGTACACCCAGCTCGTCTCCCGGGTATATTATCTCTCCAAAGTTAGTATTTATAAGAGTCCTCTTTCCTAGAGCATATATAACCTTGTCTTTTAAAGAAAGATTTTCAAATCGTTTGTGATAAGGTTGGCACCAGTTGTAATGCTGAATACATCGAATTGTTTCCATAAATTGTTTTTCAGTTTGATACATTTTAATCTCCATTTCCACCAATCTTATGTTGTTTGGGCAATAGATCTAAAGCACCCAACGCATGTTGGCTAATATATCCGCAATTTTTACAAATGACAACTACTGAAGGAATTGAGGGACCACCGATAGCTAATCCTTGCCAGAAAATAGGTTGCTGTAATGATTGATTAAAGAATCCTTCAATGCTCCAAGCTCGATTTGAGCATCTGGGACAGGGTTG
>Ga0307928_10004091_pt1 | contig 11089 bp, 12 predicted proteins | sample AceLakmetagen232_FD_201815 | JGI IMG/M metagenome (GOLD analysis project Ga0307928, IMG submission 201815) | Saline water microbial communities from Ace Lake, Antarctica - #232 | ecosystem: Environmental > Aquatic > Non-marine Saline and Alkaline > Saline | place: Antarctica: Ace Lake...
GGCGGACTTGGCACTGGCCTTTCCCGACGATTGGGGCGGCGTGGAGTGGGTGAAGTCTCAGCACCACTGGATGCAATTCGCTTGCAACGCGCTGGGCCTGCCCTGGGAGCCAGAGACGCTGCGACGGGTTTATTATCCTACGCCGGACGAGATTCACTGGGCAGATGATTACATGAATGCCTGGCCGCATCCGGTCACGGCCTTTCACAACGAGTCTGGCTCGGGCCGGATCACGAAGCTCTGGTCACCGGGGCATTGGGTCGAGCTGGCCGCACATATCACCGGCACGAAAGTTGCGCTGGGCATAGGGCAGCTTACCGGCGAGGGAATCCAGACGCTCTCCGGTCTGAGCTTTCGGCAGAGCTGCGCGATCCTGGCGCAGTGTGATACCTGCGTCTGCGTGGACTCCGCATTTATGCACGCGGCGGAGGCGGTCAATGTACCCAGGATTGTTTGCTTGTATGGCGCGACCACGCCGCAGCAGGCCAGCCTGTTCACGCCAGCGGCGGTCAACCTGGAGCCGCGCAAGCGATGGTGCGACCCGGGGCGCTGCTGGGGCCGGGGGATGTGCGAGAGGCCCTGCATAGACGAGATCCCCGTAGGGGATGTGCTCCGGGCCTTGGACACGCCGCGCACGCAGGAGAAGCTGGCGTTCGCGACTGTCAACTGGAATTGCCCGGAGTTGACGTGCCGGCTGCTCGAGGACATAACCGGGACTGCAAGCCATGCCTCTAGCGCAACGATGATAGTGGTGGACAACGGCAGTCCTAGCGATCCCACGGATATACGTGACATGCTGAATAACCGCTTTGCTGGCCGGCACAAGTTCATCGCCAACGCGAAAAACCTTGGGTATGTGATTGCGGCTAACCAGGCGCTGGCGGCCAGTAATGCGCAGGTCACGGTGCTGTTCAATCCTGACATGCGACTTTGGGAAGAGGGCTGGGATCAGAAGCTCTTGGATTGGTTCCGCGACCACCCCCGGGCGGGCGTCGTGGGACTGGGCCTCAATGAGCGGGCGTACTTCTTCGGCGAGACCGGACTGATCGCCAAGTCCGGGGGGCCGATGCTCTGCGACTGGGTCAACGGTAGCATCATGGCAATACACCGCCGCTGCCTGGACAAGGTACCCTGGCTGGACGAGGCATACTCGCCGGGCATCTGCGATGACTCTGATTACTGCGTCCGGGCTCAGGCTCTGGGGTTTGAGGTCTGGTGGCTGCCGGCGAACGTGAAGCACATTGGGAGCCAGTGCGTTGGCTTGAACAATTACAAATGGCAGGAGCATGAGCAGCCGAATAAGGATCTGTTCAACGGCCGCTGGAAGAACTTCCGAATGCCGCGCACACAGGACGTTCCTAAGACGTATCCATAGCGGGGCGGGTAAAAGCCCGCCTGGGTACTGGGACGCGCCCAGGGGCGGCCTATAGCGCAGGAACGAGCATTCTATCGAAGGAGCGGACCCGCCATGAACACAGTTGAGACCATAGAGCAGGGGAAGGTTAGATACGCGCAGAGATCCGGTGATCGCACGGACAGAATCTTGCAATGGCTAGGGTATAAATTGAAGCAAGCTCGTTGGTGGGTTATATTCCGTCAGCTTGCTAGGCTAACCCATCAATACATTACTGAAGGGCCATTTGAGGTGCAGGAGGGCGAGGAGGTATTCTGTTCGTACCACTATCAGCCTGTGTATAAGCCCCTTCCTTTGGGCTATAAATATTACATAAAATCTGATGGTATAAACGTGGTTTATTCTTGTGCTTGGTGCGAATCGCGCGACCGCGAGGAGTAAGCCCGCCGATGAAACGAATCCTCATAGATTGCGGCAACAGTATCACAGCCGAGCAGATTGAGCGCGGTCTCGAGCTGGGCTTTACCGCGCTGATCACCTATGCTAACGAGCGGGTGGCGCAGGACTGCCGGGCCCTGGGCATGAAGTGGCTGCCTATCCTGCCGCAGTACGGGCCGCTGGCGAACAGGCAGGACATGGCCTTCCGCAACGCCGCCGGCATAAGCAACTACTCCGCGAAAGCGACCATGACCCCCGGCACCCCCTCTCCTATCTGGCCGAGCTTCTGGCATCCCGATGTCATTGATCTGGTGCGCCCGCAGTTTGAAGAAGCTGCCCGGTTCGCCGGTGGTAAGCTCGACGGGGCTGTGGTCACCACCAGCATTGCGGAGTCTGCGTTCCCCACGTATTGGTATGGACACCCCCAGGGCACGAAGCTGGCGACGAGCTACTGGTGCCATGACCCATTGGCGATAGCTGCTTGGCAAGAGCAATACGGCGATGACTCACTGCCGGCGGCACGGCCGGAGGACGACGAGGACAATCGCACGTTGCAGTTTAGCCAGGACGCACTGATAAGCCGGCTCGATGAACTGGCAGAGTTAGCTGCTGCGCGGGGGCATGGTGTATATCCCCTGATTCAACCATACGGGTATTCCTGGTCGCATCTGCACCGCGCTATTGGATACAGCGGGATTGAGGCGCGCCTGGAGAAGTGGCGGGAAAGCTTCCTCGTCAAGCATCCCGTCGAGTTTGCGTTCGCCCTCACCAGCGTCTACCTGGGCGGACCGGCGCAGATAGCTTACACCGCTGGCCTCTGCGATCCGGCGGGCCTGGGCTGGCCTTGCTGGATAGGCGCGGAGACGGGGGTGGAGGCTGGAGAGAGAAAATGGCAGCGGAACTTGCTGACCAACGGGCGGCGCTCGTTGCAGGCAGGTTTTGCCGGATTGATCTGTAGCTCCAAGTACATAACCCAGCCAGACGCGCAGCACAAGGCAGAAGGGATTTTGAGTGCCATTGAACACTGAGAGCCAGGGAGTGCTCAAATATGTATCACAATACTGCCAGGGGCAGGGCGTCGACATTGGTTGCGGCCGGCGCAAGGTCGTGCCCGCGGCTACGGGGCTTGACTTCGCGCACGAGTACGATATACCGAGGCACGCGGAGACGGACGCGGACTTGATCGGTTCCTGGGAAGCTACTCTTGACCAGGTACCTGACCTTCCAGTAGACTATGTTTACAGTTCGCACCTGCTGGAGGATTACGAGGATGTCGAGCCGCCGCTCCGGGCTTGGATGAACGCGGTTCGGCCCGGGGGATATTTGATCCTGGTAATGCCTATCGAGCAGGTATTTCTGGAGCATTGCCGGGAGGCAGGACAGTTGACAAACCCAGGACACAAGCATGACTGGGCGGGCGCAGATGACTTCATTGGCGAGCTGCCCGGATGGTTCCGGGGGCAGATGCACCTGGAAGAATCCGTGGACGGCGTGGGGCACGGAGAGTATAGCTTCATCGTAGTCTTTCGCAAGCACGAACGAGGCTAATGATTCCAGGCGACTGAGCCTGTCGACATAGCGATTCGCAACGCCCGCCGATAAGATAGATGGGGAAACCCCCCAGGAGGTAGTAAAATGCGAAGCTACAAATTGACAACTGGCCGCAAAGGTTTCACGCTGATTGAGCTGCTGGTGGTGATCGCGATCATAGCGATACTGGCAGCTATTCTGTTTCCGGTGTTTGCCCGGGCCCGGGAGAAGGCTCAGGAGACAAGGTGTCTCAGCAACGTCAAGCAGATAACGATGGCACTGAAGATGTACGCTGACGACTTCGATGGAGTGTTTCCAGTATTGACGTTAGACTGGTCGGCTCCTGTCTGGACGGCGCAGTGGCCTGATTTCTACCGAGGGATAATGCCGTACTTAGATTCCCAGACGAGGATATTCAGGTGTCCTAGTGATAACATCTACCGCGCGTCGGGAAATGCTTGTACCTATGGTTTCTCGCGCGTCCGGTCTGGGAATACCTATGGCTCGGCGAATGATGTTGGCACCTATGGCTGGGCCAGCGGTACGATCTGGATGCCGTCTCTGTCTATGGACAGAATTAAAAAGCCTGGCAGCTATGTAGTTGTGACTGAGGTTACGGACTATTCGCTGGGAATGACCCAGCCCCCCCAGACCATAGAAACTCCAAGCGTTTATTATGGAGCGAATAGCTGGGGCGAAGCGACAGCGGCAACGATTGCGGCTGGAAAACCCATGACTGGGCCAAACCATATCTTTCGCCACAATGTCGGGACGATGGGGAATATGGGATTTGCCGATGGGCACGCGGAAGGCTTGAGCTCCTCGCTCCCGTGTACACGTATTATCAGAGGCACGGCTGACTGCTGCTCGCTTGGCAGTGCCTACACCTATCGTTGGGACGGCCCATAGCTTAGGAGGGTGGTTGCTGTGGCCTACAATGACGGTCGTGTGCATACGCGGATCAATATCACACCGTGCAGCAAAGATGTTAATCGCTGCTTCACCATAGCGAACCTGCACATGTGGCGGCTCAACTGGCAGATGGGCACTTCCTCGGGTGGCACCGCAACAATGCAATTCGAGGATGTGCTGGCTGTCAATGAGAGCATCGCCTATCGCAGCGATCGCCGACCATACTGCGAGGGGATCATCCAACAGGCATCACATTATGGCATGGTCCCCTCGCCTTCTGAATTGCTCGAAGCATTTGATATACCGGGCAAGTACCGCGTGCAGTATGAGTCGGATTACGCCGAGGTGGTAGACGCCTTCTGGCGGCTGCTTCCATATCGGGCGGGCTATCCGATGTGGTATCGGGACTGGCCTCCCGTCTTCCCAGAGAAGGCGCATAGTTGCACCGGCTCACTACTGATGCCCAAGGAAGGACCGGGCCCGGCGGGTCCGCGAACGATACATTCCTATGTGGTGGTTGGGCGGGTAGTACGTGATTTCCTGGCGGGCTGCAACTGCTTCGTCAACGGAGCAGAGTGCCAGCATTACAAGGGTACATACGGAGATATATGTAGGTTTCTAGGTATGCCCGAACCATTGCAAATGACCGCCCCGCTGCTGAGGCGGAGGAAGAAGGACGGTACGGTTGCCGTCATCAGCGCGGGCGTGGCGGTGAATAACCCGTACTACGTCTATGATGCGATGCAGGCGGGGGTGACCTATCAGGAGCTATGGGGTTTTCTGGAGAACGTAGTCTTCCCACCCAAGCTGCCGGGCGGACAGCGAGGTCAGTACACGCAAGTGACGCACGGGCTGAACTTCGATCTGGCCCTGGAGCAGTACCCGGTCATTGATGATGAAGCGTGGATTGACCTGCTGGAGACGGCACGGGCACGGAAGGCCAAAGCCTCGGCGGAGGAGCGGGCGCGGATTGCTGAGAAGAACAAGCGGGCGGCGCAGGAGGCGGCGCGAGCAGCGGCGGCACATGAAGAAGAAGCTATTGCTGCCCGAGCAGAGTCCGAGGCAGTGATTGAACAAAGGGCTGGGGAAATGGCTGAGGTTATGGTTGATACCGAAGTCAAGCGGCTGGAGCGCAATCGCAAACGGCGGGAGCGACGGGCACAGGAGAAGCATTGAATATGAATCTGCTCGAAATCCGAGCTACCGGGATCGGAAACCCCGAACCCAAAAGGAGATGCAATGTGTATACGAATGGTTTGCTTAGTGGCAGTGCTGGCAATAGGGCTGGTGATTCTAGTGAGTAGCGAAACCGTACCCGAACCGATTGATGCCGTCTACAGTGACAGGAATCCAGCGCACATTCCACCGCTGGTCGCTCAAGTGCCGGCGATCACCAGTACACGCTATGACTGGCATGAGTGGTCTGGGCACACAGAGAAGTTTTGGACTGTGCCGACGTTGAAAGCAAGGGGCTGTCGAGGAGAGTACGTGCCGCTGACATTCTTGACGTTAGGTGGAGCCGCGCGCACGAACTTCATGGTAACAGCAGAGCCGTTTCATAATGATGATTTTACATTCCCTGATGCACAACGCACTCAGGGATTTGAACAGCCCTGCACGGATATTCGTTGGGTCAAGTGGTGGTGGCAGAGTGGGACTAAGCACTACGGCAATAACTTCTCTGTCTGGACCCCGGAGTTGTTGCTGCACGACTTTGACTTGGTGAGTTCAGTCTACAACATCCCGAACGTAAACACGCTGCGTGATGGCGACCTGCCCCAGGACGCGGCGACGCTTCAGCCAATGACTATACCTGCGTACAAGGGCGGCTATCAGCAGCAGGTGTGGATGACCGTATACATTCCTCGAGAAGCTCCTCCTGGTGCGTACGAAGGGAGCGTAATTATAAGCAGCGATGAGGCCCCGGATCTGACCGTGCCGATCCGTCTGTATGTCTGGCCATTTGAACTCGTCCCGCCGCGGATAGACTACAGCATATACTATCGGGCAAAGCTGCTGATAGACAAGGACCACGTGTACCGTAGTTACCTCGAGGACGACTATCCGCCAGAAAAATTCGTTGGCTCTGAGATACGCACCATGAAACAGATGAAGGCCGACCTCGCGAACATGGCCAGGCACGGTGTTACAAACCCGACAATGACCGTGCCTCCGGTTAAGTCAATGCTCCCAGTGCTAGCCGCTCGCAGATCAGTTGGCTGTGACAATACGCGGATATTCAGCCAAGCCTGCGGCGTTGGCCAGCAAGTGCTTACCCACCCGGAGATTCCGTTCTCGTTAGGAAAGCTGCGTTCCTTCGAGACATGGGCAGAGACAAGCTCCCGAGGTTACTTGCGCTTCCTTCGTCGGTATGGTGTCCAGGAGTTCGGACGTTATGGTTCTGACGAGGGGAACCTGGATGATATTCGCAAGCAGATGCCCCTCTGGAAGGCGGCCAGGAAGGGCGGCGCGTTCATGTATGTCGCTATTAATGTTCCCGGCATGGAAGATGTCATTGAAGATTCGCTGAGCGCGGCGGTTATCAGTTGTAGCCCAGGCTGGCCGACGCCAGAGTTAGTCAATAAGATTCACGGGCTGGGGACGGAGATATACGTCTACGGCAATCCGCAATGCGGCTGGGAGGATCCGGTGATCTATCGGCAAGCACAGGGGCTTCGGATGATGGCCTCTGGCGTGGATGGCTCGATGGACTATGCCTGGCAGCATCCCTTCCCGGCCGGCCACGGAGCAGCCGCCTGGGACGACTTTGCTAGTCATGGGAGCGGCACTTACAGGAGCCACATGATGACGTATCCTGGCACGCGCACACCAGTTGACACGCTCCAATGGGAAGGGTTCGCGGCAGGGATCACTGATGCAGGGTATCTGACCACGCTGGAGGCGGAGATTGACGCGGCACCAGAGGACTGCCCGGTGGCCGACGAAGCGCAGGAGTTCATCACGCGGGTATACGCTGAGGTGAATATCACAGATCTCGAGGCCATGCGGCTTGAGTGCGCACAGTGGATAGTCAAACTGCAGGAGGCATAAGCGAATGACCAAACGCGAGAAGGCCCTGATATGCTTCGCCGTATTTGTCACCTTCTGCTTCATCGTCCGCGTGGGCAACCCGCCGCTAATCTCGTGGGCCCGGGTCTGCGGCGATTCGATGGAACCCACGTTCTCCGACGGTGACTACCTTGTATTTCATTACCAAAGCGGCTATACTGTTGGCGACGTTGTGTACGCCTGGTGGATTGACGAGATGCTAGTCAAGCGCGTAGTCAGCTTCGAGGGAGACAGGGTGCATATAACCGGCGACAATGTTGACGAAGCATACAACTTCGTGGTCGCCCCGGGAGACATCGGTGGCAAACTACTCTGCCGGATCTGGAGAGGCCATGATTAATAATAGGCAACTAAACAATGCTCTCAATTACGCTGCTGGTCGTGCGGCGCACGTTTTTGCCATGTACCACCCTCCCAGCGATGATAAGGACTGGGGAGGTTGCGCATGGCGTATCGCCCGATGCTCCTTAGCGTGGTGGCGCAGAAAGTTTATAGCTGAGGCAAATCACGTGGAGGCAAGCCAATGAGAATCACGGCGTTCAACATCCCGCACGAGCACTACGGCCTGGCGAAGGAATTAGGGATTGACACCATCCTCGACGCGGACGCCCGGACGATCCTCGCCTGCGATGAGCACGACCTGTATTGGATGACACCGACCGGGGATGACATCCCGCTGTCCGGGCTACCAGCCCTGCAAGAGAATTGCCTCCAGATTGCCAAAGTGCAAGGCACGAACCGAGTAAGCCCCGTCCTCGTCTCAGCGACCTACACGCGCATGCTTGATCCGGAGCATCCTGGCTACCTGGGCACGGAGTCCCTGGAGGAATACTACGAGCAGTTCGCGGAGCTGGCGCCGGCGGCCACGCCGATGCTTTGCCACTACCCCTACCACGACTGGGAGCAAAAGAGCAAAGCCATGAAGATGTACCGCTACAACCTGCGCCTGATGAAAAGGATATTTGGTGCCCGAGACATCGACTGGTGGGCCTGGGTACAGGTGGCGGCGCATAGCTACTACGACGGAGCCTGGGTATTCCGCGAGCTGGAGAAGGGCGAGATAACCTTCCAGGTGCGCGAGCTGGTGGCGGCGGGCTGCGCGGGCCTCGGCTACTTCACGTGGACGCCCCTGGAGGGCGTCGGTGTAATTGATGCCGAGGGCAAGCCTTCGCGACACTTTGAGGAGATCAAACATGTCAACCTAGAGATTGCATAGGAGCACACTAGGAAATGATCACAGGCGTCGCTACCAAACAGCTTCGCACTATCCCCGATGACCGTGGCTACCTCATGGAGATACTCCGTGACGATGACGACCTCTTCATGGAGTTCGGCCAGGTCTACGTTACTACTTGCTACCCGGGCATCGTCAAGGCCTGGCACGCTCACGAGCACCAGCACGACCACATCTGCTGCTTGCGTGGGTGCGCGCAGCTAGCTCTTTACGACGACCGGGAAGGGTCGGCGACTCGTGGCAATACTGACATCTTTGTTCTCAACGTCGCGCAGAACCCGTTGCTGGTGCGAGTACCGCCGCTCGTCTGGCATGGGTTCACTTCGCTGAATGATGAGATGGTGATGCTGCTGAATATCCCCACCAGGCATTATGAATACGAGCAGCCTGACGAACTCCGGCGGCCCGCGGACGATCCTGAGATTGGGTTTGAGTGGTAAATGGCTGACCCTGATTGGACAGTAAGCGGCTCAGGAACGCCAATTTGTGACGGCGACTATGCCAAGGGGGGCACACTCAATGGCAAGGATTACTTTGAGAAGGTTGGGGGGGGCAAATTCTTGTGGTGGGATGACTTTTTTGCAACCGTATCTTGGGTTATCTCTACGGACCTGGGTGGCTTTACCAAAGATTATGTGGGCCTAAAATGGAAAGCCTTGCCGGCGAATCCCTGGACGGTAACTAGTGGGGATGCTCCTGCTCCTACGGTTGCGGCATGGGAGGCCGGCGGGGGAGCAGCCCCGTTGGTGCGCCGTTTCAATCCGCGCCTTATTCTGCCGGGGAACAATCCTGGCTTTATGTGAGGATTCGTCCATGCGTACACTCTATCGTAGGAGGAAGAGCGATGAAGAAGTTGCTGGTACTGTTGCCGCTGATTCTGCTGTTGAGTTGTGGGGGAGGGGAAGGACCGTCCATGCGTAGCATAGACTACCCGATTGTGGTGAGTGCGGATGATGGCCATTTCTACCATATACTAGGCCAGGAGTGGAGATCAGCAGATACCGGAAGTACGGTCATCTTTGGCAGAATAGATGTCGGGCCGGTTCATTCCACGTACCGGATGTTCGTTCGTTTCCCGCTGACGATATTGGCAGGTTCCACCATTAACTCGGCCACCCTCGTCTTCGAGGCAAGTAGCGGGGTGGGTTCCTTTGCCACCGATATCAAGCTGATAGACGCGGACAACTGCGGGGACATAAATAGCTTTGCGGCAGACCAGTCGGATATGGACTTCACCGGCGATGAGGTATCATGGACGCCGGACACATGGACAGGCCACGAGGAGTATAGCTCTGATGACATCGCAACACTTCTCCAGGCTTACATTGACCGGGCTGGGTACTTACAAGGGCAGTATATCGGCCTGCTGCTGACGGAGGGCGATGCTGAGGATAACGAAATGCGCATAGCCTATGCCTGGGATGATGCAACAGCCGCCGCGCCGATACTGCGGGTGATATACACACCGATAATAGGATCGCTGTCGGTGGCAGTGAAGAAGAACTGAGAGGGGAAGTGACGCTATGGCTTCAGTGACAGCTGGCGAAGTGCTGGGGATCAAACAACCAGGTAATGGCGAAACCGTGCGCCTGCCTCTGATGCTGCTCGACGACAACGGGGCTGCGGTCACGGGCGAGGCCTACGACGCGGCGGGCATGGATGTTGACTACAAGAAGGAGGGCGACTCTGCGTTCTCTGCATTCCCCACCTTTGACACGAACAACTGGGATGAGATTGGCTGGGGTATGTACGAGCTAATCCTCCGCGAAAGTGACGCCACCGAGAAGGCCCTGCTCGACACCGGAGGGCACTTCGCGGTCTACGTGAAGACGACCGCCACGCGCGGCGATGTGTTCCTGTTTAAGGTGAATCCCAGCGATTCCGTGCGTGATGATGTGGCGACCGATGCACTAATAGGCTACCTCGCCAATATCAGCGGCGGTGCAGTTACGGCAGTAGGACCGACGAAGGCGCAGATGGATACAGCCCATGCTCTGCTGGCAACGCCGGCACAAGTTCTTGCTCAAGCTGGTTCAGCACTCACCACCTACGATCCGCCGACGGATACTGAAGCTGCTACCTATATTGCGGATGTGGGTGCCCTGGCCCTCGAAGCCACGCTCGCCTCGGGCATTGAGGACATACTTCACTCTCCCTGGCCGACCGTCTTTGTACAGGTTGGCGCAACGGGAAATGACGATGGCACGACTTGGACAGATGCCTACCCCACTATACAAGCCGCCCTGACCGCTGCGGACGATACGGGGACTGTCATCATCGTAGGGGCGGGCACCTACGCCGAGGCTATCACCATCGCCAACAACGACATTGAGCTGAATGCGTTTGACTTCAATACGCCCTTCGCGCACTCGTCGGGGACTGTCCGGGTCACGGGCGCAGCGAATGTGCCCACCTGTAGCATCACCGGAGACCGCGTGGAAGTTATCGGGATCGACTTCACCGACCATGCTACCGGCGAACGCGACGGCATCTACGTCAACGGAGCCGATGACCTCAAGATTACGAAGTGTACCATCGAAGGAATTAACTCC
>Ga0307928_10004092_pt1 | contig 11089 bp, 19 predicted proteins | sample AceLakmetagen232_FD_201815 | JGI IMG/M metagenome (GOLD analysis project Ga0307928, IMG submission 201815) | Saline water microbial communities from Ace Lake, Antarctica - #232 | ecosystem: Environmental > Aquatic > Non-marine Saline and Alkaline > Saline | place: Antarctica: Ace Lake...
ATTAACGGAACCCGTTGTGTGTTATAATCTAAGCAGAAACCAGACAACTAAAGGGAGAAAAGTATGAGTAAGAATCGTGGTGGTGGTGGCAGAAAGGGTAGGAGTGGCAGCGGTATGTCGGCGGAAGAAAAGGCTAGCGCGGCAGCTGACAATTACAATATGCCCAACGTCGAACTTACACCAGCAGGGAAACGTGTAGCAGCAGAAGAGTCAGCGGCAGCGAATGCAGGGCCAGACGGCAGGATGTCGGTGGCATACAAAGAGGCATCTAAGAAAGGGGATGAGCTAGCAGAGATTCAACGAATCGCTACTAGCAGAATAATCATTGTGGAAAGTGCTCACGATACGATTGAGCGATATAAGGGGAGCACGCGCACATCAGGAGCTCGGCGCACACGCCAGGAAATGGAAACGCTTACTCGCATCCAACAGTCTGTAGGGGCAAAATCGACTGGAAGGAGTGCGCTTGTTCAGGCTATTCGGAAAAAGTTTATTAAGGACACAAGGTAAGTCGGTGGGTGTTGGCGTGAAGCGATTGGTTATCGAATCTTAACTGAAACTCGTGCCCAGAACGCTTGACATTCTTTTTGTTGTGCGATGTAATTAAAATAGAAACGAGATAACTAAAAGAGGCAAAACGTGAGTAAAAATCGTGGCGGTGGTGGTAGAAAAGGCAGGGCAAAAAAGAATGTATTCGAAAGCTCCGGGTTAAAGCCTAACGCAACGGGCGGGAAGGTTAGACAAATAAATAAAAAGAAACAAAACACGGCTGACGTTGTAAACGAGGCTATACGGAGGGGCGGTAGCAAGGACATGGCTGGCGCGAAAGAAAGCCTTGAGTCTTTAGGTCATTCATCTCCGTCAAAAGAGCTGATAGATCGGTATGCAAGCCAAAAACTATTGTTATCGAACATTGAAAAGATATCTGGTGCAAACGCTACGGGTCAAATGGGCAAGTGGAATTTCTCTAGTGCGCAGTCAATTCTAAATGATTTCGACAAATATTTAAGCAGGCGCGTGTCTGCGCAGCGTAGTCGGTGGCGACGTTAATGTTGTTTTAACTAAAACTCATTGCCAAAACCCTTGACATTTCTCTTGCCGTGTGCTATGATGTAGACAGAAACGAGACACACACAGGAGGTAAACGATGAACGTATACAAAATGGTTGATGCAATGATAGGCCAGGGCGTTGAGGGTAGTCGAGAGATGTTTCAGTGGGTAGGCAAAAACGATCCCGAGGGCCACACGGTTGACGAGATGGTGGCCATGTGGAGCGAAAAGCAGGCTGGAACACAGGACGCGACGATCACGATCGAGCGCGGGCGCAGCTACGACGGTGGGTTTGACAGCGCGAAAATGACGAGCGACACACTGGACTTTGACGCGATTTGGCAATTAGGCGAGGAGCTACAGGCGGTAGGCGGGCTACAACGATTGAGCGGTTACGAGATCGTTTCCGAGAGCGTGATCCAGGCGCTAGGCGAGACGTTCACGGTGAGCCAGCTCCAAGCCTACTGCACAGAGCTCAAAACGCAACGCGCGCAACGGGATACAAAAATGGTTCTCTGCAGCTGTGGTCACACAGTCGCGGCCAACCAGGTAATGAGCGCTAGCCTGGGCACCAGCTGCCCGGATTGCTACGACCGGATGAGCGGCTGCTAGAATACGCACAGGGAGGTAGGAGGACAGCATGAACATCAGCGATTTTCTGACCGACGCGCGGCAGCAAGCGGAATGGGCTTGCGGTCACTATGAAAAACTGTCACCGTATGTAGCAGCGTGGGCGGACGAGATGTTCGTCCGGCTGAACGAAAACGCCGGGGCCGTCGCGGTCCTGGAGCTTAGAACGCTGGACGATCTGTTTGCGTTCTACGAGTGGCAGCAGCACAACGCCGCTCAGAATTGCGTTTACAAATGCCGGCTCGAGATGGGCCAAGACGCCGGCGTCGTGGATTTTTAGGAGGACATAATGAAGACTTCGGTTTACAGCTTCGAGCCACCGCCAGCGGCTGTTCACCTTAGCGGCCCGCACCTTTTTTGGACAGATGACCGATTCGGTCACACCTACCAGGAACTCGGCTGGTCCGTCACCGCGGTAGACGACGAGGGTATGGCCATTCCGTTTCGCACAATGCACTATCCCAGCCAGGCACTAGCGGAAAAAATCGCCGCCGAAACCGCTGACCGAGTAGGCGGGGTGCCCATCGTCAGAGAGTTGACCGGAGGGACTGAGCCATGCGAGTAAGAAGCAAAGCAACTCGGAAGATCCGGCGGGATTATGTAGAGGCGGGGTGGGCATGTCGAGACGCACTTGCTATCGCCTTTTTCAACAGAACCGCTGACAATTGGCTGGCGTTTGATCGTGCAAAGGAAAAGTCAACGCTTTGTGGACAGATCGCGCATGACGCCGGGTTTACCGTACTCCAGGTCATCTACTGGTACAACAAGTTTGTAGTAGAGGGGGCAGAGCTATGAGAGTCGTATGCGCAGAGTGTAGTTGGAATATGACGATGGAGAAAAGCGGGGTAACGGTCGTCGGTTTCCACTCTGGGGACAATTCGGGGTGGAGCGAGATATCGTATGCAGACGCATGGCGGTGTTCGGAGTGCAAACGAATTGTTCTGAGCGGGTTTTCTCAGGCGGTCATTCGTCCTGGCGATTCGGCGTGGGATGATACACTCAAAAGGACATTAGAGGATACGGACGTGGACGACATTTACCCTGTTGATTGTTAGGGAGGGTGTAGGATGAGCGAGAATCTAATCACGAGGGACGAGGTAGCGGCCCTGCTGGGCCTGTCAAAGGGCTCGCTATACGCGGGGACAATCCAGAAGTTGGGACTAATGCCCGCTGAGGTCAAGCGGATCGGGAATGTACCGCTCTACCGCATGAGCGATGTGCTGGCCACAAAGGCCAGGCTAGCAGCGGCACGCGACCGAATCAAAGAGCCGGTCGTCGGCGGGCAACGAGTCTACACCGTGGCTCAGGCGGCAAAGATGTGCGGACTCAGTCGAGCGCGTATCTATCAGCTAATCAAGCAGAGAGACATTGAGCCCATGCACGAAGGAGGCGTCGGTAATGGTCGGATGGTTCTGCACCAGTGGCAGGTGGCCGAGCTGTCTGGCGACCCGCTCACACAAACGGAGCGGCGGGCATGGCGGTCATGGCGGTCATGGCTGTCTGGCGGCCCGCTTACACAAACGGAGCGACGGTCATGACAAAGGCCGTACTAGATAGCGGCCGAGTGCTACTGTACTCGGCCTATGCGGAAAAGGAACGCTGCAAGTCGGTCCCCGGCGGGCGCTGGAACAGGAGCGAGCGAGCTTGGGAGTTTGGCCTATCGCCGCACTCGGTGCGTAACCTCGCCGCCGAATTCGGTGAGAGTGCGCTCGACGATTCACTAAGGGCGATCCTGACAGCGGCGACCAGCGGCGTGGCGCTTCCCAAGATGAAGCTTACCTATTGGGACCACCAGCGCGACACGATACCCAAGGCGGCAGGCTTGCCGGGGTATTATCTGGGGTTTGACATGGGCTGCGTTGCTGGCGATACGCTGATTCCGGTAAATCGGGCAAGGCGAGGGTTTAGCATCCGGGCCGATGACCTCTGCTACAAGTTCAATGGTGGGAAGACGCACGGTAAGAGTTGGCGCCAGGATATCCCGACCACGGTGCGCTCATTGTGCGGTGATGTGTTTGGTCTGAATAAGATCATGGCCGTGCTCGACAAGGGCGTTCGCCCTGTTGTAAAGCTGATGCTGGAAAGCGGTAAAACGCTACGGTTGACGCCCGATCATGAGGTGGCCACGACGGTTGGCTTTGTAGCGGCTGGCGAATTGGCCATTGGCCAAGAGGTAGGAACCGACGGTACCCGTTTCTCAAAGCTAGATACCGTCGTCTCGGTAGAAGCGTGCGGTACAGAGCAGGTCTACGATCTGGTCTGTACCGACCCTTGGCGAAACTTTGTAGCCAACGGGATTGTAGTCCATAATTGTGGTAAGACAATGACGGCCATCGCCCTTTGTGATCTGTGGAACGCCAAGCAAGTATTGATCGTTTCGCCCAAGAGCGTCGTCGCTGTCTGGCCGGCTGAGTTCCTAAAACACAGCAACCGGCACTGGGCGACCACGCCGTTGGATACCGGCTCCGTGGCCAAGCGCACAAAGCAGGCGGACAAGGCCGTCGGGCTAGCGTCTGCCAGAGGAGAACCAGGCGCAACGATTATAAACTATGCAGGCATGATCAGGCCAGAGTTCAAAAAGTGGTCGCTGACGCAAAAGTGGGACGCAGTCATCTGGGACGAGTGCGTGGTTCGTGGGACAATGATCACGACGCCAGACGGAGAGCGACGCATTGAGGACTTGGACGTAGGCGACGCCGTTCTAGGTGTAAACCACGAAACAGGCGAGATTGAGGAGACGCTTGTCAGCCACACGTTCAAGAATCCTGCCAGGCTGGATCGGCTTGTGACGATTGAGGGGCTAACGCTAACGGGTAATCATCCGGTCTGGGCTCAAGACGCTAGTAGCAAGGGCGTGTATGCTTCTGCTGCTTGCTTGATTCACTCAGACGTTATGTGTCGAATCCACAAGATGGACAATGGCGGGCATGAGCTGAGGACGTTTAAGTATGAGCTAAGGACGTTTAAGAGCGATTCCAAATGGTTGACCCAACACATAAGCCAGTTCGAGGGCACTTCTGTCTACAACATAGAGACCGGGACCGGTAACTATTTCGCAGGCGGGCTACTGGTTCACAATTGTCACCATCTGAAGGCACCGGGCGGGGTACAGAGCAGGACCGCTGCGCTCATTGCCAAACGCGCCGAGCATCGGCTCGGGCTCAGTGGGACGCCGTTTCCACACAACCCGCTGGACATTTACGGCCAAGCGCGGGCGATTGACGACACCGTATACGGTACCTCGAATATGCGGTTCAAATCTCACTATGCCCGTCTGGGCGGCTACGGCGGGCACGAGGTTCTAGGGTTTCAGAACCTTGACGAGCTATACGAGCGGTTTGCCAGCTTTGGCACTATCGTCAAAAAGCGCGATGTGCTCGATCTGCCCAAGACAACCCTGCAGGATCGGTACTGTGTACTTGACGCCACGGAGCGCAAAGTATATCATGACCTGGAGACGCAGTTTTTCGCATGGGTCAAAAAGGGCGGGGCTGAGGTCACAATCAGTAATGCGCTAGTCAAGCTACTGCGTCTCCAGCAGGTATCGTCTGGCTACGTGACAACGGACGATGGCGAGACAGCGCGACTTGGGACCAGCAAGTTGGACGCGTTTGCCGAATGGTTACAGGACGTGCGTGTCGATGAGCCTGTCGTCGTATTCTGTCGGTTTGTCGAGGACATAGAACAACTGGCGTACCGATCACGCGAAGCCGGACGCTCTGTGGGCTTGCTCTGTGGCGCGGCGAACGAGCTACTAAAGTTTCAGGAGGGCCACGTCGACACATTGATCTGCCAGATACAAGCAGGATCAGAGGGCGTCGATTTGACCCGTAGCGCGATCTGTTGCTTTTTCTCGGTCGGGTTCTCACTGGGGCGATACGAACAGGCACTTGCCCGTGTCGATAGACCAGGGCAAACGCGACCGGTAACGTATGTGAGGTTCGCCGCCAAGGCTACAGTGGACATGCGCTGTTACCAAGCGCTCGCCAACAAAAAAGCCGTGATCGACGACCTACTGAGTCATGGCGCGTAACGCTTGACAATGACATGACGGCATGGTATAATCATGACGTAGTAACAAATTGAGCAGAGGAGGAGAGATGTTCGAATCACTTATGAGCGGCGATACGCTTGTCCGTCACGCGATTGAGCGCTATGTACCGGACGAGATTCGGGAAGAGCTGCTTGTGTCATACACACAAAGCAGGTGGGCAACAGCCACTTTTCGAGGGGCTGCCTTTATCATACGATGCAGGCGCGGAGACTACACAATGGTCATAGAGGGTGGGAGTACGGGCCCATACTGGTTCAATTCTTCAACGTATCCCCTCAGCCCAGAAACGACAACGGAGGGCTTGCTAGACTTTCTCGTGACCGATGTTAATCGTCTGGCGAATGAACAAAAGCGGGCTGCGGAAAACAAGGCGCAAGAGATCGAGCAGAATAACGCCTGGGCTCCCTATTGGATCTACCTAACGGAAACGATAGAGGGGGACGTATATTCCTCGATCAGAAGCCCAAGGCAATACCCAAGCGACCCGCTAGTTTTTTGTCATGGGGCAAATGGGCGATGGACCGGATATAAAAACGAGGTGGTATTTCTCAAAGAGGGTAGCGTCAAAAAAATCACGCGCGAATTAGTTGAGAGCCTGTCGGACGTGCTAGCCACGAGGACCGTGCAACAGGTCAAGCGAAACGGCCACATGGTTTATGTCGCGCCAGAGGGCGCAGAGCTTTTAACCGAGGAGGAAAAAACGAGATGGATGGCGTAGATTTGGCCAAGCAGTTCGTTGGGTTTGATCAGGCAAAGAGGCGGTTGAAGGACGAGCTAGCGAATGTCGAGCGGCAGATCAGGGAAGTCAAAACCGAGCTATTAGCACAATTCGAGAAACAAGGTGTACAATCTATTCGAGTCGATGGCATGACCGTTCATTTGTCCAGGCGCTTTTCGGCAAAGGTCAAGGGCGACAAGACGTTACTGATAGCAGCCGTCGAGGACTATGCCCCGGAGTTGGTCAAGCCGGGACTGAACATGAACAGCTTGAGCGCACTAATGCGCGAAAAGTACGAAGGAGGGAATTATAAGGACGTGCAAGAGCTACAGGAGTCGTTGCCGCCAGACATGGCGGCGAACATGGATGTCAATCTTTGGTTCGACGTTTTAGTTCGACAATCATAGCCAGTTATTGGGAGGGTTTACAATGAGTGATCTTTTGCCGAGTGTTATTAGTGAAGAGTACGGTCTTGCACGATTGAACGACAGCGCCGCGCTGATCCGCGACAACGTCGGGAATGGTGAGATGAGCATGCGGACGCTCAAGCAAATCCACATTCCCGCCGGCGGATCCACTACTTTCGAGGTTGAGACGCTACGCGGCGTACAGACAATGCGAGAGATTGCGGGCATTGTGGTCGCCTGGACCGAACAACGTCGCTACTATGCCGATGCGTACAATCCTGGCGCGGACGTCAAGCCGCCCGAATGTGCCAGTACGGACCTCATTATAGGGACCGGCAATCCTGGCGGGCGCTGTAAAGATTGCCCGTTTAATCAGTGGGGCACGTCTCGTGCGCCAGACGGCGGCGAGGGACGCGGTAAGGCATGTGCGCAATATCGTTACCTGCTCATGTTGCAACCGGGCAAGATTCTGCCGGTTGTGGTAGCCGTGCCGCCAAGTTCACTTGGCGCGGCTAAGGCCTATTTCCTCGACCTAGCGGCTGAGGGGCTGCGCTACGATCACGTCGTGACGCAAGTCACACTGGAAAAAGGCCAGCCCGTAGCGACGATGCGCTTCCAACTATTGGCTGAGCTAGCACGGCCTGACATTGAGGCCGTGTCAACGTATGGCAGCGATATGGAAAACCTGTTCCTGAACAAAGAGGAGGTCATCGAGATTCAATAGCGCGGCTAGGAAGTCTCGGCAAGAGCGCGGCAGACGTGTCGCGTTCTTGCCATCTTGGAGGTATAGATGGACGATATTCGACGATTCCTGACCGCACTGTTCGAGTACAAGCAAGACGATCATTATATATTAGTTTGGACCCTGGCCAAGCGGATGAGCGCTTGGTTTACCGATATCGAAGCGGCGGCCAGGCACATAGAAGCTCATTCGGGTGAGGACTGTTACGTCGGCGCTGGACTATCGCCCAAAGACATGGGCATTTCACGGCGCGTCGCAGCGTCGCAAGTGGTCGCCGTCGCCGGATTTGTTGCCGACGTTGACTATGGCGCACGCAAGCGACCAGGCACGCCGACCCAAGAACAGGCGCTCGCATTTCTGGAGCAGGCGCCCATCGCGCCAACGGTCATTGTTAGCTCGGGCCACGGCTACCACGCCTGGTGGCTGTTCGCCGAACCGTGGCAACTAGAAAGTGACGAAGAGCGCCGCGAGGCGAGCTGGCTATCCAAGCAATGGGGCGAAACCCTCAAAGCCATCGCTGCCGAGCGCGGGTTTGCCATTGATAACGTCTCCGACCTCGCCCGCGTCATGCGCTGTCCTGGAACAACCAACGCCAAAGAGGAGCCCGCGACCAAAGCCGTTATCATCTCGTTGTCAGATTGGAGGGCGCCGGACCTGGATGTGTTCTACGAGCACATCCGCGAAGAGGCCCCGGCGACGTTCGACGCCGTGCCAACTGAGGTACCCGGTTCTGAGCTAGTGCTCAACCCCAACGCATCGCCGACATTGCCAAAGTTTGAGGCGCTCAAGGCCAACAACAAGCTATTCGAAGCGTCGTGTAACCACGCCCGGCGCGACGTTAGCGGATGGACCAACAGCGAGTACGATCTTTCTATTGCGTCCTTTGCAATGCTGGCCGGCTGGTCCGATCAAGAGATTGTGGACTTGATCATTTACAGTCGAAACATGGCGAATGAGGACTTGAAACTGAGGCCGGATTATTATCAGCGGACACTGCGCAAAGCTCGCAGCAATATGGCTAAGTCTCAGGCAGCGGACGACATGGCCGTGATCGAGCCCGGCGACCCAGAGACGCCGGACATGCTAGCGACTTATCTGGGCGTGCGGATCGAGCGTGTGATAAGGTATCAGCAGCGCGACGGAAGCGGCAAGTGGTTCGTTCACATTGGCGGGCGGCGTGTTTTGTTGGGTCCGATTGCCGCTGTGCGCACACTGGGTAAATTCAGCGGCGCGATTGAAGATGCCACGCTGCGCGTCGTCTCTATAAAAAAGACAGACTGGCCCATCGTGCTGGGGCTTTTGTACGGCATGGCCGAGTCCGAGGAGTTAGACGAAGAGGGCGACGAGACGCAGATCGTCCGCTCGTGGCTGACTCAATACCTGGACGGCTGCGGGACGATTGACCCGGACGGCGACGCGAACAAAAGGGCATCTGGGCGGCGACCGTTCGTCTGGGAGAACGAACTCTGGATATCGCTAAGTGCGCTGAGGGAGTGGGTTTACACATTCCGGCAAGAGCAGCTGTCTACTAATACACTGGCCATCTCGCTTCGAGAACTGGGCAGCGAGTCCCGGCACAAGTTTGTTATTCTGAAGAGCGACCGCCGCACAACGTACAACGTCTGGCGCGTTCCGTCGGACATTGCACAGGCGCACATCGGTAAAACAGAGCAGGCCGAACAGCCACAATCCGAATGGTGGCAAGACAACTGAATCGAACGAGTTTTGTGAGATTGTCTCTAAACGCTTGACAACCGTTTGATTGTATGGTATGATATCAATGTAGTAAGGGAATAGGCACACGCGGGAGGGTACAGAGATGGAGATCAGAATCGAGTTTGATGACGATAGGCTCTTTGGCGCAGACGATCCAGTCGCACACGATGTTGACGCTGAAGCCAGCCACGACTGTTACGCGCGATTGGTGCTCGACAAGGTGGCCAATCGTTATCCAGAGGCAACGATTGAAGTTGCCTACGTGGCCACGGTAATGTCCAAGGCCGTCAGTTTGTCAGGCCCGGAGTTTGACACGGAGACCGGGCTGGAGCTAGAGGAAGAAATGCGCGCGGCGATCCTCGAATTGGTCGGGCTGGTCTGGCGCAATAGCCTTTGGCTGGTCTGGCTAGACTAGAGACACAAGAAGGAGGACGCAAAGATGACCGATCTTATCGTTCCAGATTACGAATATGGTCCGCTGCGAGACGACACGATGGGGGTGGATGAATGGGCCGAGATTTACAAGGACGAGTGGCAGTGGTATCAATCGGCGGCCAGGGTAGTCGGGGTCACGTTGCCAGACGCGATTGAGGTTATGGACGACCCATTTTACCGCTACCGGGATCAAGGGCCAAAGGCGGCGGCCAAAGAGGACGTCCGAGAGCTATTCATTGAGATTGTAGAACTTGGGTTAGAGGAGGAGGGATCGGAATGAATAAAAGGCAAGTTAAGAAGTGGCTAGCTGGTAAGCCTGATCTCAAAGAGTCCAGCTATGAGCGTAAGCCATATATGATGGTGAGGCTTGAATATGGCAAAGTTGCGGGCGTTGGGTTTGCGAAACAGAACCCAACGGATGAATATGACCCACAAGTGGGCTATTATCGAGCACGCAACCGAGCGCTAGACGACATGACAGAACAGGTAATGCGTAGATCAGCGGCGGCGTCTGTGGCATTCCATAATCGAGTGAACGGTATTTCAGAGGTAGGAGACGCGCTGCAAGCGTTTACGAATACCATTACCGCGTCGTTTGGCCAAGTCGTATAATTGAGGAGGGATCGGAATGAGTAACAGAGAATGTGAGTTTATGTCAAAGTATTGCGCCGGTGGTTCGTATTGCGGCGAATTCTACCTGGTTTGGACAGCGGCTAGCCGGGAAGAGGTTGAAGGCGTAGATGGGGTTGAGTTGGTTTTTCCTACTCCGGCTGACGGAAAGACAGAGCCATACGACGTCTTCATTGACCCGCGATACGACGCCACCGCCGTGCTCAAGGCAATCGAGGCATTGCCAACGAGCCCCGACTATGGGGCTCTGGTCGAAGAGGGGGTATTGGTAGAATGAGTAAAGACGAGCTTGTGTTCCGTTGGCTTATGGCGGCGTCGGTAGTGATTGCGGCGGCGGCGGTCGGACTGGTTTTATGGTTGCGCTAACGGTCAACTGGGATAGTTAGGAGGAGAGAGGGCATGACAAGCGAGCAAATGGTTTATTTGATGCTGATGCTGTTTGGCCTGACGGTCATGGTGAGGAGCATCCGGAAGTGGCGCGAAGAGAAAAGGAACGCCGACGATTCCAAAGATATCGGCCAAAGGTAGGGAGGGTATACGATGAGCGTCAAGGGACTAATGAACAAGATCATCGCGTTTGAAGGCGACGCGCCGGTGGCCTATGTTTACCTCTCAAAGTACGCTTTCGACAAGCGTTATTATGTCGCCGTTTCGTTTGGCACGGTACACGGCAGGTACGTCGAGAGGATTGAGGTGGAGGGCAAGA
>Ga0307928_10004093_pt1 | contig 11088 bp, 14 predicted proteins | sample AceLakmetagen232_FD_201815 | JGI IMG/M metagenome (GOLD analysis project Ga0307928, IMG submission 201815) | Saline water microbial communities from Ace Lake, Antarctica - #232 | ecosystem: Environmental > Aquatic > Non-marine Saline and Alkaline > Saline | place: Antarctica: Ace Lake...
AATTGGTGCTGTTGATAAGTCCTTAGTTAGTGTGTCGCTGTCTAATCCGGTTAGTAGGTGGACCTCCTCATTTGAATACTCCTGGACTCGTACTGTATTCATCATTCCAACGAACCTCATGAACTCATCCGCTCCAACTATTCCCCGTTTAAATCTACTGAAGACACCGTTCTTAACTTTAGACTCACCGGTATTCTTATCTGTTACTGCAGTACCAGCCCACGATTCTGGAGAGAAGGTACCACGAACTGTTGTAGGATAATATGATGTCTCCCTCAACAGCCCACGGCTAGGATGTAGTATAAATTTAAAGTTGAGTGTCTTTCCAAAACCTGACGGAGCCATCATAACCATGTGCAAGCGGAAGTTCTCAAGCTCACCATAGTTGTAGAATGCATCCTTCCTCGTTTTCTCTTCACTGTACATGTCGAGGTTGTAGAGGTTCATAGTATGACCACCCAATGAGGCAGCCATCCTATCCTTGAGGAATGGTATATCAACTAATCCTTTGTCCTTGTGTTCGTCATTGATCACATCAAGCATTGTTTTACTCATCTTGTTTATTTAGAAGTGGAGTTTCGCACCATCAGCCTTAATCTGATCGTACAAACCATGCCAATTGATTACCTTGTCTTTCTTCTCTGAGACAATGTATTCATTACCCTCCATGAGTGGATCCCACCTGGACTTACCACACCTAGCTGTACGTGTAGTCTTACCACCTGCAACATCCTTAGTCATGATGAATTCATAGGAGAGATAGTCCGGTATAGTTTTGTAGTATATCGGTTTGTCTCTCTGAATTATCTCACGTCGCTCATTAATCTTGTCTTCGGTGTGTGTTGTTAGAACTAAATCAACACCAATATCTCTAGCACAATTGTAGAGTAGGTCGAAAGGATCTACGTTGTAGTCGTTCCGAATCATCCAATCTACTGGTTGAAACTCTGTGTCTCCACCCTTACCAAAGAACTTGAGATCCTCCATGTTGTACCCTCGTGCTTGAAGCGTCATCTTAAAGGAACGTTGATATAACCTGTCCATTCCTTCTGATGCTAGGAGCCCAATAGAATCTCCCTTCAATTGTACTGTCTGCTCGAGTGCTCTCATAGCAACCAATAGTCCTCGTTTATAATCTCTGTTACATGTCGTCGCATTGATTATAAAGAATTTGTCCTGAATGTCTTGGTAGAATGTTTTGATAATCGTTTTGATGCTGTGATCAAAATCAAGTATCACACCAATCTTATTGTCAGGTAGATGTGAAACAAATTCACATAGTACACCACTCTTATTTGTATCCATCTTTCCTGCAAGAGCTATGACTGTCGGATCCTCCTTCTCCTGATCCATTGCTGCTGAAAGCTCATCGTCAGTTATTGGTGTAACTGTTGATGATGCCTTAGTCTTCGCATTCCTGTATGCTGTTGCAACTTTGTTTTCTCCTCTAGGTTTTACTTTTAGAACCATCTTAGTTTTTACCTCCTGTAAATAATGTTGGGATGTGTGATCCACCTTTGTTCTCTGAGCATCTTTGACAGACACCAGTTGAATCTATCACTCCTTCGCCATTACCTTTACCACATTTTATGCAGTCGTTACTTTCCTTTGCCTCTTCTTCAAGAACCTTCAATCCAGTTATCGCACATATGTCACCAACAAGTTTATGCATTACTGATGTCATTGCCTGCAATACGATTCGACGATCACCACCATTGAATATATCAATGTTCAATTGACCTGATTCTACATCTTTGATTGTAACCGCAATAACTAAAGCAGATACACAATCATCTGAATTAATCTTGTCAGTTACTTTCGTCAACTCTTTTCTCTGTCCTTTCTTTTGAAATATTTTGCTTGCCATTTTATCTTGAATTGTATAACACTACACACCACACTACACCCCACATGATGTAGCTTAAAAAAATACAGTGGGGAGGTGGCCAATTAAATCAGCCACCCCATATAATCCCACATTAGATACTAGGTTCTAGTTGAGGGGATATGCACCATCTCCGTTTATGGTGAGTCCCTTGTTTCCGTTGACATAGCCATGGACTAGTACACGCATTCCACGCTTGAATCCAGACATGTCACTTTTCTGTGGGAGCCACACCATTATCGGATTGCATCCTTCGTCAGATACTTCAAGACCACATGCACCTGTCTCTTTCTCGATAACCTTCCCTATGATTCCATTGAAGATTTCATTGGAACCAATGTGGTCAGTTGCCTTCGCAATAGACTTTGGTTGATGTAGTTCAAGAAGTTCCTTAACTGAAGGTACCTCCTTGTCCTGTTCTGCTGAAGCCTCTACAGGTTCAGCCATAAGGGATGCTCTCATTATGCCGTCGTCGCCTTCGCCTTTAAGCTTGACGTTTCCAACATAAAGATTTCCAACTACTAGGGCTTCAACTTGAGTGGCGTTGTCCTTGAATGCAAAGAATCCACACAGCTCAACGTCTTCACCGTCAACTACGAAAGCTTTGAAGGCAGCGTACTGATCTCCCTTCTTACTTGTTCTAACGATGTTTCCGTTTTGGTCTGTGTCTATTGCTGAGACACGGTAAAATGTCTCCTTCAATACACGTCCACCCAGTTTCCCTGAGTTGTCAGACTTCCAAATTGCTAATGCTGCTACGTCGTCGTAGCCATCCGCAATAAGGGTGTCTATCCCTGTCTTCACTTCTGTTGCTTCCATTCCGCTCTCTATCGAGAGTCTCTCTATTTCTTTCTCTATGTTCACTTTGGTTCACCTCAGTGTTTCTCACATGTCATAAAGAACGTCAACCAGATAGGTTTGATTTCCCTTTGACAAATGTTCGCATCCGCACTTTGCGCATGTTATGTGAGCTTGAGTTGCTTGTTCTTTTTGTGTATCCATTAGTCACCCCTGTCTAACAGATCGAGTACGACCGCAGGAAACTTCCTGATATTTGAGATTGACTTCACATTTCTTTTTTGTTGTGGATGCATGAGTGATGTGAGATACTTTTTGATTTGATCTACCTCCCATTTTGTTTTTCCGAATCCCATGCTGTGGACCTCGAGTCCTGTTTTATATAGGTCAAGGAATCCTTGGCGTGTGTAATCCCACTCCTCTGTAGATTCACCATCGGTTAGGATTATTGCAACCTTGTAGTATGGTGCAATTGATTTGATGGAGAAGACTGTGGAGCCTAATGGAGTTCCACCACTACTGACTAATGCACCTAGTCTAGCTTTAGCTCGTGAATCATATTGTGAGTTCTTAGTTTTTACTAGACATAGCTCACGTTCACGGCTTGCATGTTTGAATCCATAGATTCCAAAGTTGATACCTAGTTCATTCATTGCTTCACAACATGAGAGCGTAGCCATCAGATAGTCTTCGTGCATACTTGATGTAGAGGATGATAGGTCTACGATTAATAGGATATCGTTTAGTGGTTTCTTCTTTTCCTCTGTAACATAGAACATAGGATCGTGCTCTAGATACAAGTCAGTGTCAATATCATCACCAATGTCACTGCATGATTCAGAGTATTCACGTTTGAGTCTCATTATTTCCTGTCTAAGCTTCTTTGATATGGTACGAGCCTTAGCCTTGAATGTTGCATAACGGTCAGGTTTGTTGCCTGGATTTGTGATAGTCATGTTACCTTCCTTAGTTAGAGTCATAGTCTCTGAGTCTGTAGTATCCAATTCGTTTTCACCAAACTCCTTAGCCATCTTTGCTTCAGCCTTCAACTGCTCAAATTCTTTTTTGATGTATTTGGAGGGACGCATCTTGTCATTCATTCGTGAGACATTATTTGGATTGAGTCCATGAGCTGGACGTTTCAATGGTGAGGGATCTCCTTCGGTACCTGATTGTGGAACTCCATTAGAACGAGATGCATTACTGAATCCATGCTCCTTTGCAATATCATCCATGATACGTGATAGATTCTCACTGAGGTCTACAACATTTTTGTGGGGGAAAGGATGATCTGGATGAAGCATACGCTTACAATCGGTGAGTAATGTGTCAATACGATGTCTGTGTTTATCCATTACTACATTAGGATATGATATTAAGTCAGGCTCATCTAGGAATAAGTTTGCAAAGATGTATTGGATAAGATCTCTGAAACCCCACTTCACTCCCTCCTCCTCTGATGCGTATGGTCTGAGTAATCTTTCTTTCTGTTTGTCTGCATAATCCTCAATGCGGAGTCTGTATGCAAAATCCTTCTCCATCCTGTAGCCACGGTACTTCTTTAAACCTTTTTCAGTGATACGATAGTCCTCAAGTATGTTGAATGCTTCAGGTACTATCTTTAATTCTGCAACACGATTGACAAGAGATACTGGAGTGTGTAAATAATGCATAGCTTCATGCCATGTTCCGAATCTACTGTTCCGGTACATTGCAAAGCCGAATTCATCATCTAACTCCTCAACATATTCCTCACCCTCCTCATTATACCTTGTAGTTCCAATCCAATCACAGCTAATTGTAATGTGATCTATCTCCTCAAACTTAGCATCCTTATCATATTGGGTGTATCCACTGTCTCCATATATCTGTGACTTTTTATTCTCCCCACCCTTACGACGATAGGCAGTATAGTATACTCCTTTCTGTTCACTGATGTTGACAGTCAAGTTACTGTTCTGTGACCATAGTCTGCACAGTGATATCAAATGTTCTTCAATCATTTTAATCTTCTAGTAAGTCGAATAGAGCTGATGTTATCTTATCGGTATCCTCTACTCTTTTATCTGACCACTTCTGTATCATTGGAGGTACTGCGTTTATCAAATAGTCCTCAGCTTCTGCTGCTGATATATGTTCATGCCCATTTCTACTAGCTATCAAAAGGTTTACAAATGCTTTTCTAAGTGTTGGTAATGGTATCTGTCTCTCAAGTGAAATCTTCACAATTGAATCATCGAGTCCACTGTATCTAGTATTCAATTGTTGGATAGCTCTCCTATGACTTGACCTATCATTCAGAGTATACCAATTACCATGTGGATTAAATATCTTATCCATTGTCTATGCTGAAAGTCCAAGTGAATCTGCTAGCTGTCGTGCAACATCTCCTGATTCATCATCCCAATGCGAGTAGACATTGAATGCAATCATGTCTAATGCTTCGTGGAGTTCCATCCCACCTTCAAGTAACTTACCCATGACTATTGATTCACGGATTGAAGGAGTGTAGGGGAGCTCATCCGACGCACGCATCTCCTGGAAGAAGTTTATGACACGAATCATATCATCCTTGTGTCCATTCACATTGACATGGGCTTTAACAATTTTTAGTTCCGTTGGTGTGTCAGGATATTTGAATTCAAGACGACCAGTGAAACGTGATAGTAACTGGGGAGGTAAGGGCTTGGTACCTGGAGTAGTCAGTGGGTTAATGCTGGAGACAGGCCACCATTCACTGTGAGCTATAATCTCCTCACCTTCAAAGTTCAATTGACGACGAGCATCCAGTGTCTCATCCAAACGGAGTAGGACATCAGGCTCACCAGCAGATAACTCATCGAAGTAAGATATGTCTCCACTCATCATCGCTAAGGGTAATGGGCCTTTCTTCCATGATACTTCTTGGACACCATCCTTCTCCTTAATGTCAAGGCGTCCTATAATGTGAGATTCACGGCATCGTAATGAAAGGTTTGTGGTATAGAGTTTCTTATTCATCTTGGAGGCGAACTCCTGGATGCACTTAGTCTTGCCAGTTCCCTTAGGTCCGATGAGTAATGTGGGGACACGTAGTTGATAGAGGATATCCATTCGCTTGAGGTTACCATCCCAATCGAGGTATTCATTTGAGATCTCTGGAATCCATATCCATTGTTCACCAGCCTTACGGACATGCTCACTACTCCTCAACTTCATGAGGACTCTATATACTTCATCACTCTTGTAACCAGTTGCAGATGCCAACTCAGATACAGTTGACATGTTGCTGACGCTGGTCTTCAATGAAGTGGATATAGAATCCTCCATCTCTTTCTCATTACTTCCTTTCTTCTTTACATTTAAGTTCGCCATTTTTCTCCTTGAAACTTTACAGGGCAAGAGACAATCAAACCGTTTTCACACTCGCATTAGGGGGTGTAAGATATGAATACAGCTACATGTTCATTGATTATCTCGTCGCCTATCTGCACCTTCAAAAGCTTTGAGTATGATGTGTGATGATACCCAGAAACACATAATGCCCGCAAGCAATGTGGATAGTCTAGGCCAAAATGATGGTGGTGTAAGACTAATGTAAGTCCAACCAATCCAAAAGAATAGAAGGATGTGGGTGGCAGAAGATACAAAGACAATCAAACTATTGCCTCCGATACGAGGTATTCTAGGAATTGTATTACGTACCGATGCACGAAGCTCGTTCATCCTCCTTCGTATACGACCACGAACACGCCTCACACGAACCTTCAATGGCTCATCTACTTTGAGGGTAAAGTCTACACGTCGAGTCTCAGTTTGTATCTCCTTAACCACCTTTATATTCCTCATCTATTACTACGCATATCGAAGTAATCTTCGATGATGTAATCCATCCGTTCCTTAGCAATTGAATGTGCTCCAAGTCCTGGGTAATCCATGAATGACTGATGTCCCATAGATATGAAACTAGTGTACTCATGCATTATATCCTTGGTGATGCTCTCATCTACTAGTGCCTGTTGAAATGAGATATCACGTGCACTCATATTTACTGTATCAACTAGGGCATGTTCTAGTCCCTGTTCTAGATCCTCACTAACTCCTGTTCCAATGTTAAACATCTTCTTCAACAACTCAATAACATCTTGTATATTCTTCATTGTTTTCTCCCTATTGTTTGAAATCATATACGGCACAGGTGATAGGGTAATTCTATTAAGTATGTCAGAAATAGACATCTTACCACATCCCTAATGCGGGTATATACATAGGATTCAGAGCTTAAAAGTGCTCACTACCCTATTGGCTTCCGACCTCAATAGCTCTTCTAACTCTATTGGGTTTCGCGTCTTCAATACGTTATTAACTATCCGCTCCCTGATGGCATCGAACTCCTCGGGTTGCCACATTGGTTTTCTAGATTCACTCATTGTATCACATCGATTCAAAACATTTGTACATATATATCTAAAACTTTTTTTATTTTTTTTAGATATATATGTAATAATGTTTTGGTTTATTTTTTCCTAGTCTATCTCACCTTGCAATGTGAAAGACTTTATCGCAGTGTTAGGGATAGGTTTGTACCACTTCTTGAGGATCATGTCCTCGTGTTCTCTACCTGAGTGACGGACTTTCCCTTTAACATATGTCTGCTTCCGAAGGGTGAATAGCTTGTCCACATTGTTAGGTCTGTTGTCACCAGCTTTCAAGGTCCCACGCATTATAGTCTTCTCATTACGCTCAAACTTCTCCTCAATTATATCCCTGTTCTTGTTGTATCGTTTGACTAGAGCATTGAACTGCTTCACCATCTTACTTACTGTAGGTCTGAACTCTGGATCAACCTTCTTGAGTCTATAAGTGTCAACTAACCCAACATCGCCATAAGAGTTACTATCACTCCATCCTAACAATCCATATTTATCTCCATCTGGTCGTTTAATGATATCCCTATATTTCTTTGGGACATTTTCTATGTAGGATTCGTCATGAATCTCTGGTGCCTCGATGAAAAACCATTCTCCCTGCCGCATTACTTCGAGTCCATCCTTCTCAGCTTGTACAACCTCATCAGGTTTTAGAGTAAGGTATGCTTCCTCTATACTTGAGACTGTAGCTTCAACCTCAACGATGAAGGGATTCATACGATAGAATTCTAATTCCTTCCTGTCGATGTCAATTAGATAACGATGCCCTTCAATGTCTATGAGCATCGCACCAATGTAATGTCTATCATTCTCGAGCTCGTTCTTACGTACCCACATAGCTGGTAGTTTCCAAGGTAGGTACTCAGTATTCCTTTTGTTTATACTATTGTACTTATTTTTGAAATCACTCTCCTTGAATAAACGAGGACGCAGTTGTACTCCATCAACGAATCGGAATACTTTAATCTTCTCCGATAGTCCTTGGTCAACCACAATAGTCTCAAAGATGTTGAGGTCTGCCTCAGCAAATACACCGAATGGAACCATCGGAACCTTCATGTCCTGTAGAGTTTGTTGGGCTGTAGTCATAGCCCGTCTCAGATGTTGCTCTACCTGCTCGATTCTACTGGCATTACCAAGCAATTTCCCATCGTTGGTTCGGAGGGCAATCGTGTCTACTGTATCCACGGGTTGTATTTCACTACTGGTGTATGACATTCCATCATCATGTTTACGAGACACATCTACATACTCATTTTTCTTAGACTTGTAAACCAATCTCCCATCGTCTAGGACTTCATAGACATTATCACCATAAGTCCTGTGTATCTTCTGTCTTCCTAATTCTCCCAGTACGTATTGAGTCACGAATGACTTGACACTATTTGCTTTCAATTGTATCACCTAGTTAGATTAACTATTCTTTCTTGGTGGATTCTCTCTGCCTCTTCTCTATGTTGTTAAGAAGTTCTAGAATATCTCGCACATCTCCACCATCGGCCTTGATTACCTGAGCTCCCTTTGGGATATTTAGTTTAGTCCTGATTACTTTTTCTATATCAGCATCACAACTCTTATCCTTACCACCGCTCACATCATCCAACATACTGGCAAGCATACCCAGTGGAGATTTGTCATTCAAAGTAGTCATTACAGACATCTTTCTAGATACGTCTGAGACACCTTGACCTACAAGATAACCTACAGTCATTGCATCTATGGTGTTGTCAGTTTCAGTCATTATCATTGTGACAATAACCTCAGCCAAACCACCTAATCCTTTACAATGTTTACTTGTCTCTTTGCTTTTGCTCTTCAAACTTCTCCATTTTTCTTCCAACTCTTTTTCGTAGTCCATCTTATTTTGTTTAACTAATCGATTAAGGTTTTAGAGCATTGCGAACTGTGGCTGCGAAACACAAACGGACAGTTCAGTTTAGCACTTAGCGTTTAGCCAAGCGATTGGATTGAATACCACAACTCTACAATGATTCTCTACCCTACTTCTTTTGTTTTAATATACAAGCTTTACAGCTCCATACAACTACACCATCCCTGATATCTCTGTATACAGCAGGGGCTGCATCACACACTTCACAATTGAAATCTTGTGCTGGTGGATCTGCAAAGACACTAGATGTTACTGTCTTAGTCTTAACCTTAGGCTTAACCTTTTGTAGTTTCATCTTTGTTCTTTGATTCCTCCGGCTCTATCATCTTCATTCGTCTGAGCATCTTCAAGTCTTCAGCTGAGTATTTGTCTTTAATTTCTGACACATGTTCGTAGATTTTGGATTTGTCTTTGACATATAACAGCTCACTAATCTGTTTGTCAAGATTCTTTTTGCGTGTTGTATAACTACGCAACAATGTATTGACTTTCTTCAACTCCAATTGTTTCTCCTGCACAACGATGCCAATGATAAGCTCGCTGTCATGATACAGTATATCCTTATTTTTTGACATGGTGTTTAACCTCCTTAAAATATTTGATGAGTGAATTCAATATTGCAATACAACCAGAATCTATACCATCCCTGTATCCATCAATCCATCCGTTTACATGTCCATAATGATATAATATACTACCAACACATGCGATGACTCCAATAATCACAGGTATATTGTTGTTTAAGACATATGATAATAACATCATCAGAGATACATATATGAGATTCAATAGTACAATAATCCACATAGTATCCCTTATGAATCCTCTATCTATTTTTTTATGGTATTGAATATTTTCCTCATCTACAATTACACCTTGTACTTTTTTCTTCAGCTCTTTGAAGAGCTCTTCCATATTATTCGCCATTTTATATATGTATTAGTTGATAAGCCCCCAGGGGATTTGACTCCCACACAACAGACCTGGTGAATCACAAGCCTATCCTCGAAGGACCTGAGGTTATGTTCCATCACTGAGGGCATAGCGAAGGACAGATTTGAACTGTCGATCCCTGGATTTCTTACAGTTACTAGGTTCCCTGAGAGCTACACGAATGCAATGTGTTTAGCTATCTAAGTAACTGTTATGAGTCCAGTGTGATTGCCTGGCTACACTACTTCGCTGTTCTACAATAATGACAATGTAACTTGTCATTGATGAGTATGAGTTTCTTATTGTGTGAACCAAGTGCCACACAGATATACATATCCTCTTCAGTCATCTTCTAGATTCACAATATAAACATAATTCTTTAGAAGGATATATATCCTTGAGTGTACAGTAGTCTACTGTCTGAATCATCCCTGCGAATAGAGGGAGTGTCTTACTACACATGAACCTGCAACGTGGCTCCTTAACTAATCTACTCTGAGTATCCATTCTAAAGGGCTATTGATGCTGAAAGTTTATGAATGTTTTCCTCGTCTGTGATAATTTGTTCCACCTAGCGGTGTCACAAATTTTCACGATGAGGAAAAAATTCAAAACTTTCCCTAGTGTTCTGTGTTTTTGTGTCATGCTCCATGACATATCCATTGGATAGAAATGTCATTGATATGTTGTGGCGAGGGACGTCGTCCGCGAGCGGACATGTCCTCGCTTGTGTTTTGTGTTCTGTGTTCTGTGTTCTATTCGTAATCCCTCACAGCAATTCCAACGGGGAACTGTGGAACAGCTCGACCATCACCCTGTGTATTGTCAGTTAGGGATTGATATCGTACAGTCAGGAACTTCCCAACAAATGTATCTCCAACTAGGAGGAGTTCACTACGTGAATCTAAAGAACCTCTAGGTCTACACTTAAATTCGGAACCAGACTTAGTCTTACATACATAGACTATGGCATCGTAATCCTTTCCGTTGATGTTCTGTCTCTCTGATTCGTAGCCTGTGATTTCAAACTCATCATCGATGAACTGCTTGTATTTCTGGAGGTCGGAGCTACGTGAGCCAAACTTGTAGGCACCAGAACAATTGCGGATAATGACTCCTTCATATCCTTCCTGAACAAATTGGTTGTGGTACTTGTAGACTTCCTTCTCACT
>Ga0307928_10004096_pt1 | contig 11085 bp, 19 predicted proteins | sample AceLakmetagen232_FD_201815 | JGI IMG/M metagenome (GOLD analysis project Ga0307928, IMG submission 201815) | Saline water microbial communities from Ace Lake, Antarctica - #232 | ecosystem: Environmental > Aquatic > Non-marine Saline and Alkaline > Saline | place: Antarctica: Ace Lake...
CGTTAGGACTCCTTGCGCGTGTCCGCGCTGCCCTTGAGGTTGCCGGTAAGCACAGGTACGTACTTATCCTGACTCTCCCGCTGGATACGTAGCCCAGCCAGATACAGACCGTCCGTCATCGTGGCCCCGCCGCGCACCGCCGACGCTACGATCTTGGGCACCTCGGGGGCCAGCTCCCGGGCAGGCGTCTCCAGGAACTTCCATTGGCCTACGTTATGGGGCATATTCCGTTCGTGAACGTGCAGGGCGTACTCTGCCGTGTAGACGACGATGACGCTACCGCCGCTTCCGTGCTTGCGCGCTAGGCGGTTCAGATTCTTAGTCAGGCTGTTGAGTCCCTGTATCTGCATCAGGGCACGTTCTCGTCCGGGCTTATCTGGATGATCAGGTCCCCCGTGGCAACGGGGAACGTCTCGTAGTCTGTCCCGCTGTATACGAGGAAGTAGCCGTAGTAGGTGCCTGCCGTGTCTACGTCGGCCGCCACGAGGCTGTACTGCACCTGCCCATCAGCGGCCCCAGTGATACTGACGCCCGTGCTGGTGGCGGCGACCTTGACCGTCCCGTCCTCGGCGTTGACCATCTTGAACTCGACGGTCTTGCTGGCTAGGCTCACGACGTCGCCGTTGGGGCGCTTACACGTCACCGCTATTGCAGAGAGCGTGTCCCCGACGTGGCGCACCTGTCGCTGTACGGCCATCGGCATCACCTCACAGTTTGTCGTTGGTCAGCGGCTCGCGGTCCTGCTCCAGCTCGACGCCGAACCAGAGCAGGTGGTGGGCTGCGTTGCGCAGCTCGCCCTGCGGTATCTTGCCGAACAGGACGCCCATCATCTCCAGCTCCTCTCGCCAGGGGATCTTCTCCCAGAGGGCCTTCGCGATCTCGGCGTCCAGAGGCACCACCGTCGGCCCCAGGGGATGCCGTGTGCCTACCCCCTTGGACTCGGGCAGCTCCCGCCACGCCTCGCAGCAGGTTAGCAGCTCGGTCATCGCATCCTTGACGGGGGAGTCGTCCAGGCCGTCGATCAACTTCCGGTACTCGGCTAGCCGTTCGTCGGTCAGGGGTGGGGCGAATGAGCCCCCGATGCGTCGCGTTGCCATCAGTGCGTCTCCTAGTGCGGTGGTACGGTGATCGCCACCGTGGACACAGAGATCGTGCCCCCGGCGACGAATACATTGTTGTTGAAAACAAAGTCCGTACTGGACGTGCCCACGGTGCCGTCGGCCACGGGTGTAGTACCATTGCTCTGGGTGTGCCAGAACGATCCAGCGGTACCCGAGGCGACGGCGGTATCGCTGGCCACAGAAGAGGTGTCGATCTCGCCATCCCCGGAGGCGTTGGAGAACGATCCGGTGACGACGTTGCCAGCGGTAGACAGCAGCGTCCCGGCCGGGGCGGTTTCGGGGTCGGAGTTCTGTGCTCCAACGTAGAAGCGAAATATCGAGGAAGCCCCGATGTACCCGCCGAGTCCTACGCTGGAACCGTCCCCCGCCGCGGCATCTGCAGCCGCATTGGACAGTCGGAAGTCGTTAGCCATTCTCTATCTCCTCGTCAACAGGAGGTCAGGTCCAGGTTATCTGTGTCCGCCCCGCGAACACTCATCGCCGAAACACGGGCCCCGACGATTCCCAGGTTGCTTACGTCGGCCCCGCGAACGGGTAACCGCTTTCCCACCAGCGACAGAACCCAATAGCCCCCGTGCCCCTCAGCCACGGTGCGGGACACCGACACGTCGGCGATCCCGGTATAGGCCGGGGCGGAGAATAGGCCGATGCCGGTGCACGTCGGCTGGGCCACTGCCAGGTCGGCGCTTCCGGCGTAGTAGTAGGCCGCGTAGGTGCCGGCACTGACCATCGTCGGCTGGGACACCGTAACCGACGCAGAGCCAGTACGCGGCGGGACGATGAACGTACCAGCCCCCACTGCTGTCACCTGGCACACCGTCACGGAAGCGGTACCTATATACTCTGGTACCGCGAAGCTACCGGAGCCGACGAACGTAGCGGCACTGACCAGCGTCGACGCGGAGCCTGTATAGGTGGGCACCGTAAATGTACCGGAGCCGGCAACTGTTATTCTACTGATCGAACCCGAACAGGACCCCGCGTAAACAGGCACCGCAAACGACCCGACTCCGGCAACCGTTACTCCACTGATCGAGCCTGAGCAAGACCCGGCGTAGACAGGTACCGTGAACGTACCCGCTCCTGCGGCGGTGACCTGGGAAACCGTGACCGACGCTGATCCTGCGTACGTAGGAACCACGAAGGTCGCTGAGCCGCTGCACGTTGCCTTCCGGACGGACCCCGCCCCGGATGCCTCATAGACCGGAATAGTGAACGTCGCTGAGCCGTCGCACGCCGCTTGACCTATGGCCGTGTCACAGGAACCCGTATAGGTTGCTGCTACCGCCCCCACGGTAGCCGTGCCGGTGTAAGTGCCCACCGCCGTATAAGTGCCCTCAATACCATCCGCGAATAGTCGGAACCAATAATTACCCCCATTAAGATCATTCTTCCCGATTGAAATTATCCATAATCCGGGGGCGTACCAAATCCAGTACGCCCCATCGCCATCCCGCTCGAAAGCCGGGTAGCCGTTGTACTCGCCGTTTCGGCTGTAATCACCCTCGGCGTCGGGATCGAGCGTTCCGGTGACTCGATACTCGGACAGGTAGGCAGGAGCCACTGGGGATAGCACCACAGACAACGCTTGGCGTTGTGCAGAGTCGAAAGGTCGTCGATAGACGTAACGGCGCATTTAGATTTCTTCCCAGCAGATCCAGCCGCTCATCTCAAGCGCATCCGCCGTGTTGCAGACCAAAGCGATGCCCGTGCTGACTTCAATCACCGGCCGCATTTCCGGCGTGTAGATGATTCCCAGCGGTCCAAGTTGCTCCCATTGGAAACCGGCGAGTATGTCGCCAGGCGTGCCTGGAGTTGTGTCTCCCACCCTGGCGATCCCGGTAATCGCACCGTCGTCTGTGTCGAGCTTAACCGCAGTGGCCACAGCACCCTCGGACCCTACGGCCGATAGCCGCAGCAACGTCACTTCCAGCAGTGTTGCAGCAATCGCATCGCTGGTAACTTCCCAGCCATGCAAAATGAGCTTGTTCGTCGCCGCCGCCATCACCGACCAGAGGTCTTGCGTTGCATCAGACCCGATAGTGATGCTGTTTAGCGGAGCTTGCACCATACGTCCCATGTCTTATCTCCCTATGATGCTATCGAGTAACATTTTTGGTCGTCTGTCGATTAAGGCAAAGGGGGTAACGACCACTCCACCCGCCTCTTCCGGCACCCCGATCTCACCGTCCCAGTGCCAATCGAACGTGCCCAGGTCGGTACCGCTGGGGGTCTCGTCCCAGACGAGCAGGCCGTCCCAGTGGTAGTCGAAGGTGCCGGTGGTACTCACTTGGCCACCTCCGCGCTGGTGTCGCTAATCGTCGGGTAGTCGGTCTTCAGTTCCTCGCGTTCAGCGGTGGCGTGTTCGATGGTATCTTTCAGTTGGCGGTATTGCTCCTCAGCCGCCACGGTCTTTCCCTCAGCCGATTCCTCATAGTCCAGCCGGTCGCAAACGGCCTGGGCATGTTCGGCAGCCCACTTGACGGCCTCCGGCTCGAATGCCTTGGCATCTTTCGGCCAGGTCTTCGTAACGCACTTGGCGGCCTTGATTTCGTGGCGGATGTTCTGCGACTGGTCGTTCTCTCGCCAGAACTCCCACCAGATACGGCCGGTGCGACGTCGGATTTCCTTGAGGTCCTGCGGGGTGCTCATGGCTAGCTCAACGTGTATTCCAGGGTGTCGTAATACCACGTTTCAGACGCCCCGGTGATGTCCAGATAGATTGGGACGCAGACCTTGCCGATGGAGCCACTGACGGTGTACTGGGGAATGGTCCGCTGGTTCCAGTTGCCATCGGCCGTCTCGTTGTAGGCTTGCGTGGTGCCGAAGATGCCGTCGGGGTCAATACGCAGCACGGCGGTCTTGGCGTTCGTGCCCTTGATGTAGAGCGTAGCATCGATTTTGGTCTTGCTCGACGTGTCGAGGGGGATGGTGGCGACGAGGCGGCGGAACATGCTGCGATCGCCTGCTGCACAGTTCGCGTGACTGACCAGCGCGACGGCGGTACCGCTGCCCCCTTGGGCTCCAGCGCCAACCTCTCGGGTCGCATAATGACCGATCCCCTGGTATTCCTTCCAGTCGTCCACATCCTGGTCGTAAGCATTCATCACGATGTCAGCGGGTACGTTGGCGGAGGCGAACACGAGTTCCGTGGCCGACGAGAGTTTGCAGTTGTTGAATCGCCCTCGACCGCCATGCAACGCCGCGACAAGCAGATCACCCGACGTATTGGCGTCGGCTCCGGCTGCCTCGTTCTCGCCGAACACGCAATTCTCGCAGTCCACGATTCCACTGATCTCCATTCCGTAGGTGTTCCCGTAAAACCAGCAGTCTCTCGCAGATACGTACCCGGAATCGTGGATCGCACCCTCCCCTGACGTGGAGTCGTGGATTAGACAGTTTTCCAGTGCGACCGTCTTGTCGCAGTAGAACCGGCTCTGACCGTGCATGTTGACATTCTGCACGACGGCGTTGAAGCTATTTACGTCATGTCTCGCAACGCTCGCCCCGGTGTCCCCCTCAATCTCCAGGCGGTTGGCCGCGTTGGCCGCAATCGAGGCGTCGGCCTTCCATTGGATTCGCACCCCACCGTCACCAGACGCGCTACACTCGATCTTGCTGTTAGCGGTGGCATCAGCGGTAATTCCGCCATAAAGATACAGATAAAACTGACCTCCCGTGCTAGTCAGCCGTAGATTGCCGCCGGTAAAAGCCAACGTGGCCGTGGCGGCAATCGTCAAGTTCTGATTCTGCACGTAGACATTGCCATTGGTCGCAATCGTCAGCGTATTTCCGGCAGTGATCTGCGAGGCCCCCCCACTCAGCACATTCGCCGACTCGTCGGTCGAGCAGGTGCAGTCGGCTTCGATGGAAACCCAGTCGCCACTGACCGGCGCATGGCCAACGTCCCAATTCAGGGCGGTCTCCCAGGTGTTGCCACCCGCGCCGTTATCGAATGTGCAAAGTTCAGGTGATGCCATCTACGCTCTCGCTTACCCTTTCATCGCCGCCAGCACCGCCTGGCCGATGGTCAGGATTGTGCCGGAGACGACAGTTAAGAAGCAGACCACCAGGACCCAGAAACCCTTGCTACGGATTTTCCGGACGGTCTCCAGGCCCTTGACCTTCCCCTTCAGCCCGTCACCGTTGTTGCCGTAGACTACCCTACAAACCTTCTCCAATCGGTCTCGACTCGGCTCGCAGATGGCCACCTGACGGGTGACCGCCTCGACGATCCTGTCGAGCTTCTCATCCTGCTTGTCGAGCTTATCGCCCTGCCGGTCAAGACGGTCGTGGATGGCTGATTCGTCGGAGGCCATATCTACAACTACCCCGCTTTTTTGAGGGCCTCTCGGATTGTTTCCAACTCCTGTTTGGCCATCGGTGTCAACACCCTGGCCGCCTGGAAGCGGAACCGCCATATCTCACATTCCGCATCAACCAGCGGATTGAACGCGGACCAGTTCCACAAATGGCCGATCACAAAATGACAATTCATCACCGAGCCGCGGCAGAGGATGATTACGTTGTCCGGGTCAAGCTCCGCACCGCCGAGCCAGAAGGGAGTTTTATGGTGGGCGTTGAGGTTTTCCGTCTTGCCGCAGAAGGCACAGAAGGGATGCTTCTCGACACACTCATCGCGGAACGGCCCCCAGTCGGGTGATCGTTCCGCTCCGATCGGTGGAACGTCCTCACCGATAGTGAACTGGAGAATCTCAGCGGCTGTTTCGATGACGTGGGTCATGCGGGGCCCTGCGGAGGTTGCTGCGGTTCGCCTTGCCATGCAAAACAGCATGCGACATAACCTGCGATGAAACCAAGCACAAAGGTGCCGGCCATCCCCAAGGCAACTAACAGGACGGTTGCGAGAATATCAGGCATCAGATCCCCTGCGGAGGTTGCGGGGAAGCCGGCGCTACCGGCGGAGGCTGTTGCCAGCCGGGATGAATCTTGTTACCCAGCCATCGCAGCGCATCCGCCTCCTTGTCTGCTGCCGCGTCGTCCCACCCCCACGGCGTTCGGGCGGTAAACCGCTGAGCGAGCGTCGGTTCTCCGGCCATGGCCTTGCGTTCACCACGTCGCAACAGGGCAATCGCAATGCCTATCACGGCTAGAAGCGCAGCCACGCCACCGACACTGACACCTGCCCAACCGAGTACCTTGGCCAGAAGGCCGGTGCCGAATCGTTCCTTGACACGAGCTAGGATGCGAGCCGGCAAACCGTTGGGGCTTTCCTCGTCAAGAGCCTCGGCTACCGTGGTCTCGACGCCTGCCGCCTTGTCCTTAGCGGCCTTGATATCGGTGACCAGTCCGGGCAGTTCTTTCTCGTACTTGGCAGCCAACTTCTCGGCTCCAGCCACTACGTCGTCAATCCGACTATGGGCCCTGGCAACCTCACCGGCCAGCGGGGAGAGGTCGACCGGCGGCGGAAGCGGTACGGTGGGCTGCTGGACGATGATGTTCGGGGGCTGCTGCTGGGGCGGCGGCTGCAATCGGGGATCCCTGGCCGGATCGTTGATCTTGGCATTCCACGGCAACAGATAACGGCCGGCACGCTGGAGAAACACGTCGGTCTGGACACTCGACGTGCATTCGACGTAGCTCTGATGGTCGGTGCCCCAGAGGACGCCCACCAACTGACCACGGCTGTTGAGCACCGGGCCGCCGCTGTCGCCGTCGCGGGCCGTACCGCTGATTTGCAGCCGGCGGCTGTCCACCTTGAGCACCCGGCCGGTGTTGACTCCGTAGCTACCGCTGCCGTAGCCGCAACTGTAGGCCGTTGCGCCACGAGCCAGCCCCACGGTGGATACCTCAATTGGCTTGACGCCCGGGTCTTGGATCAAGATGGCACTAAGGTCGTGCCCGTCCTTGTCGGCTACCACTTGCCCCTTGAACTTCCGGCCTCCGAAGTCGCAAACCACCTCGCCCGTGCCTTCGCGGTACAAGTGCCGGCAGGTGACGACCAGCCCGTGGCCGTTGCCCACGTCGACCAGCGTGCCGGAGCCGTACATGGTGCCCTGGCTGGTCGTGTTGCTGATTCGGCAACTGGCGGCCAGTGGACATCGCTTGCAGCCGTTTGGCCCGCAGTCAACGGTGTAGCCCGGAGTTTGCGGCTGACCAGCCGCGGCGGGACTGTCCCAACCGGTGGTGCGGGGTGCCACGATGTCCACCGGCGGCCCCAGGCCTCGCACCCAGGCGTTGCCCGGAGCGGTGTAGGCTTGCTCCCCGGCGACTATCGCCGGCAGCATCAAGAGGGCCGCGATTGCGGCGAGAATCGAAAGCGGTCTCATGGCTTTGCTCCTTGCCCGGAGTCGGGCACTAGTGTGAATCGGTAGCGGTGGAACATGCTATTCGCCAGGTTGACCGGCTCCGTCGCGTTGTTGGCCAACCCCGGCACCGGGTCGACTCCGCCGCCGAGATCATCTCCCATCGAGCACAGAGCCGAGCAATTCGGCGGTCTCCCGTTGGCATCATCGTTGCGATTCGGGTGGAACCAGGGGAGCCACCGGAGGATCACGAACCGCGAAAGGGCGCAGCGCAGCGTCGCTTGCCAGCCGTAGTCCCGTGCGACCCCGCCCTCCTTGATCGCCTGCCTAATCCACGCGATGGCCGCTGCTCGGTCGTACCTCTCCAGACTATCGGGGTTCGTCTCGTACACGTCGATCCGACCGGGGAACCGATTGACCAGCGGCTCCAGTGGTTCCTCGACCCCGCCGCGGCCCTCCTCGGTGCCGATAGTTTGAAGCACTCCACCCCGCCACGCCGCTTTGCTAGCGTGGCAGTGTTCGCCACGAGTAAGCCGGGCAACAATCCAACCACGGACACGCGCGATTAAGCCGCCGTGCGGACGCCACAGCAGCAGGTCGGCATCCTTGATCTGGGGAACCGCTTCGCTGAAAGGAACGAAATTCTCTGTCATAGGTTAGCTCGACTCCGGTAGTGCCACACTTGCCCGGCCGAGATACACCAGACGGCGAAACGTATTACCCCGCACGTCCGGTATCTTACTGAAGGCCAGCACCACCAACTTAGTGTAGGTGCTTACATAGTCGTCCAGCAGTCCCAACCACATCCTCGCTCCTACGTCTACGTCGCGGTCCACGGCCGCACGAACCGTACTGAGTACCGGGGTGCCGTTCGGGCCCGATACCTCGTCTATGCGCTCCTCCCAACGGCAGGCTACTTCCACGGCCGCACCCACCTTGGGCTCTCCGTAGTCGTCGTACTCGTCGGCGGCGTCAGGCCCCGCCCAGAGTACGGCCGTCTGGTTCAGGTCACTGGTTTCAAGAGGGGGCATACGCTAGTCCCTGTCAGTCACGATCCCAAACGTCCGTCTGCTCGCTCGGCGGGAGTCCCAACCACTCCACCTCGGCCTGCACTTTCCCTTTATCCAGTCCCCGCAAAAAGCCGGTCGTGTCGAGTCGGCACGCCTCCTCCCAGTAGCTCCGACTCTGGTACTTCCCGCTCGCGTCCCCGGTCTTCTTCTCCATAAACAACGGGTCCCGCATCGTGTAGTAGTAGCAGGCCAGCATCGTCTCGATGTCGAGAAGATCGCTGGCGGACAAGCTCCCGTTGCTGTCGTTGGCGGCCACCTTGTCCGTCAAGTGACTGGCTGTACGAATGAACGGGGCGGTGCTGATCGTAGGTACGGTCTCTACCTGCCCACGGACCAGCTCATCACTCGTGCGTATGGCCACGGTCACGTCTCCGGGATGGGCGCTTCTGACCGGCAGGCTGCTCTACCTTGGTAGGCTGCTCGACGACCTTGGTAGGTTGCTCGACGACCTCGCCGTACTCGGACGCCGGGTCTACTGGTTCGTCTACGGGCTCAGGGTCGTGGATTTGTTTGAACTTCGCGGCCCCGTGCTTTCGCACCAGGTCCGTGTCAGTCTCCACGATATCGCCCACGGTGCCCGGGGTAGGGCTGCCGTCGTGGGCTAGGGGAGCGTAGAGTCGCCCGCCATCAGAGTGGATGCCCCGCAGTACCTTGAATTGCATCAGTTCGCTCCTTACAGTAGGGCCGCCCCGGTCGATCCTCCGGCCCGCCGGGGAGCCCGGGGCAGGATGCGCTACCCCGGCGGGCCGTCTCCCCACCGTCGTCCGCTACGAGGTCGTCGCGTGGACGATACCGCACTTCCGCGTACTGGTACTGGTGCCCACGTACTGGCTGCGCAGGTCGGGCACCTTGATGCCCATGACGCGATAGACCATCCCGTTGCCTCCGGGAATGTCGTACTGAACCGGGGTCCAGTCCATGCCGTCCACGGCCCGAACTACCTCGGCGTTCATCTGCACCAGCAGCAGCTCGTCCGTGTTGGTGAAGTAGTCCAGCATCTGTACCCCGGTGATACCGGCGATCTGCTGGACTCGCTGGAGGACCGTACCGGTGGGAGCGATCACCCCCACCGCCGTCACCTGCTTGTAGTAATCGCGGGCCATGTATTGGTCCCACGTGGTGCTGTAGTACAGCTTGAACGGTCCGTAGAAGTTCTGCGCGCGAGCCAGCTCCTTCATGGCGATCACCTCGTCCACGAACGTGCTGGGTACAAACGAAGCACTGGCCGTCAGGTCCGTCTTAGTGATACGGTCAGGCTGGGTACGGAACCCGTAGATGCCGGCGTTGGTGAACTGGCTGTTCGGGTCCATCGTCAACCCGCTGTAGTCCACAATTCCGATCGTCATCTTCTCCAGGGTCTCGGCACAACGGCGTCCGCAGCTCTCCGCGTTGCTGGTGTCCAGCGGCATCCCGGCATTGCGGGCCATGGCCAGCAGTCGGGGACCAAGGCTGAACCCAGCATGGATGATGGGCAACGGCAGCACGTCCGGCGTGAACGTAGAACTGTCGTTCAGGTCGTCCGTCATCTTGTCCATGTCCACCTTGGCGTCGCCGGGGTCGGTCATGGTGTCCTTGATGAGAGCGGTGACAGCCATCCCGTTGAACCCGCCGTAGGTGTTCGCCGCGGCCAGGTCGTTCCACGCCTGGAGCCGATCCCGGCTGGCACGGGTGACGGCCGTGTCGATCCGCTGCCATGCCTGGTACGGCAGGGCGCTGGTGTTGTAGATCGGCGGGCACAGGCCGCTGTTGACCAAGCGGGCCAGCTCGATCGGCTCTCGGTCGGGCACGGGGTGCCCTGCGGCGTTGAAGACCGGCTTGCCGTTCTCCACGCGCTGCTTGCCGTTGGCGACCCAGCAGCAGCGGTAGCCGTCCTCCATGATCATGGGGCGCATCAGGCCGGGGTCGTAGCTGACGCGAGCCAGCCGCTCCCCCACCTGTCCCTGGGGTCGACCGTTGACCACCAGGTCCACTTGCACGTTGTCGACGAATCCGAACATTCTCGTATCCTCCTCTGCGAGGGAGTAGTTGATTAGTTAGGGGCTACGCACCCCCGCAGCCGTTGAAGCGACACAGCGCCAAGGCGTCGGCCGTTAGGGCGCTAACCGTCTCCAGACACGTAAACGGATGGGCCTCGGCGTTGCTGTCCGCAGCCAATAGCTTACCCGTACCGTCGTCCACCATCAGCTCGCTAGTGATGCTGAACGAGTCGGCGGTGCCTGACTGGTTCTGCAGGAGCATGTTGAACCATTCGCCGAGCACAGGCCAGTAGATGTAGCCGCGATCGCCCGTGACGTAAGCGCGGCTGTAGATGGCGTTGATGTCGTCCTGCTCTACCAAGATGGCAATCGCCTTGCGGTCACCGTCGTTGGTCACGTAGTTGCCGCCGCTGGCCGTCTTGGTGCCGTAGACCGAGTAGCTATAGATGTTACCCACCGGGGCAACATCAGCCAGCTCCATCACGACCCCAGGCTTGGGCGTACCGACGACGATCACCTGCTCGAAATGGCCTCGGGGCGGGCTGGAGGCCAGGATGCGCGTTCCCTTCATGTCTCTGTCTCCCTGTAAGGAGGATGGTTGCTAGTAGGATCGCCCTACGCCTTGGCCGTCTCGACGGGGGCCACCGTCTCG
>Ga0307928_10004097_pt1 | contig 11083 bp, 15 predicted proteins | sample AceLakmetagen232_FD_201815 | JGI IMG/M metagenome (GOLD analysis project Ga0307928, IMG submission 201815) | Saline water microbial communities from Ace Lake, Antarctica - #232 | ecosystem: Environmental > Aquatic > Non-marine Saline and Alkaline > Saline | place: Antarctica: Ace Lake...
CTTGATGCCTACGTGGGGCTATCTTGAAAGATACACCTTCGAACAGATAATCAAGTTCATCATCAGTAAGAGATTTGTGATTGAATCTTGCCACTACTCCTCCTTACCAGTATTATCCGAATTCTCTTTTGCATAATCCTGAATAAATCCAAAAGTTTCACGAATAATATCGCTATGTTCATATCGAACCATCATTACTTCAATTACAAAAGATTCTTCTGTCGCCTCAAATTGATGTTTCATTAACGGGGGTATGAACATACTCTGACCGGGCAATAAAGTATGTGTACCAGTTTCTGTATGAATCTTCAATTCACCCTTGATAACATAGAAGATATTACCCTTAAATTTATGAATATGTAAAGAACAAGTACCTCCTTTTACAAGATTCAAAAAATTAACACTAATGGATTCGTTGTGATATATTTCTGTATTCTTACCCCAAATTTTTGGTGAACCTGCTACCATAAGATTACTCCCTATTCTTGTTTCGTTTCTTGTTTTTGTTTCGTTTCTGCTAACCCCTTTATCAGAGCTTCTATATATTCTTTTCTTTTTACAGGATCTAAGAATGCCTGTCCAACACCTTGCCTTATCCTAGCTCTTAAATGTTTATCTTTTTCTGCAAAAAATGTATCGCGATCAAAAGGTCGTCGAGACTTAAATTTACATCTCATTTTCTTCTTCTTTGCCATCTTTCTACTCCTCAGAACTTTGATGCATTGGCCAACAATCTAGAACCAATTGACCCACAGTTAAATTCTTACTGACAACACATCCAAATGACATCTTACTAGAACGATTTACAAGTACATATACCTGCATTCGATTACTCTGCTCTTGAATCCTTGTTTGAGAAAGCAATAATCCTATATCAACATTCCCCAATTTTCTCATATCCTCCGCAGCAGATTCTCTTTGACTGACTATTTTTTTCTCAAGTGATTGTCCTTTAATTTGACTTGCAGTAACTACGAGAATATTCCGCTCATCTGCTATTCTCTTGTGCTCAATGTAAGCTTGATTTATTCTATCTCTTCTCTGAGTATTTTCAGAAAGAGGCATTTTCATTTTTTCAACATAATCATTTATTAGAACATCAGGTATAAAACCCTCATACGTTTCAAGATAATCTAAATATCTCTCCATCTCCCCTATTGTACACGAACCCATAGGATATTTCTTTATAATAAGATTTCCACCAAATCTCTGAATTCTTCTCCGAATTTGATGTATCTTCTTAATATTATAAACAGTATCACGTTCTACTACATAAGAATCCTCTGGTTGACCCCCCTCGGTATAATCTGTAAAAGTAATATCTGCTTTATGAGTTTCACTTACAAGACTACCTATATTCATATCATACCTCATGTCAATTTCTTCAGCTGATGCTTCATGAGAGATATGTAGAATATTTCGTCCTTTCATTAAACCCATAGTTCCTATATGAACACCACCCCAAGTCTTTCCTACTTTATATCCAGCAAAAAGACATACCAATTCTTTTCTACGCAGCCCTTGAATAGCTCTGTCTATCACTTTGAAACCCGTAGGTACCAGAATAGTAGATCTACCACCTTCTTCACCATAGTAACTTGGAATTGTTTCTTCGAAGTATTTTATCCCAACCTCTTCTTTCACAATCCCCGTCCGAAGAGCATGTTGCATCAATTCACGGCCTTCTTCAAATTCACCTTTCTCTATGAGCTTTACAAATTTAATTGTAGCAGTTTCAAATTCGCGGGCTTGAATGAACTTATTCACCCTAGAAATAACATATTCTTTATTTGGTACGTCCATTTTCTGGATGTTTTCAAGAAAAGATAGATACTGTCCTTTCTTATCTTCATCTTTATCAGAAAGAAATCTTACCAATTCATCATGTAAATGATTCTCCGGCGCTTCCTTGAATTGTATGTAATAATTAAAACAAAGTTTTACAATATCCTCTGTAATTTCAGAAGAGAAATACTTGGGCTTAATCGAATCATGGGCTATACGAAGAAAATCCGTATCCGTAATTGCCAAATAAGTAAAACAATTCTGCAAATGTTGACTAATAATATTTTCTTGCATAGAATATCTTCTTAATTATTCTGATCCAATTTACTTACCGAACCATTTTCTAGACTTTTCTTCTGCTCATATGGGACCATCACTGCATGATAATACTCAGCCGCAGCGTCTTGAAGAACAGCATGACCTTCACTTAAAGTACTATACCCCAGTTTCAATTTATTAGCAATTGCAGATTGCATCACCCAAAGATGAACAATTCGGGAAATAGCATAATTCACAGCACCTTTACTTGTAAGATAAGAAGTGATCATATCAATCTTTGAATCTAACAACTTACGATCTTCTAGTTTAATATATGGCATTTCTTCACCCTTTCTTAATTATAAAGAATTAAAATCTTCTTTTCTCAAATCAAATTCAAGCTTCGCTGCTTGAAGAGTCCTGCACGGTTCACACTTCCCACATTTCTTTATCTTTCCCTTTTTCTTTTCAGGCTCCTCACAAGTCCAAAAACACTTTTTAGGAATACCGTAATCTACTACCTCCTTCACAATTTCCCACTTCTTCTTATACGAAAAAGGATAACAAAGTTTAGTATTTTTTTTATCTCCAACATAACTTAAATTCTTATAAGCCTCATGAAAATAATTTACAGCTAACCAAATACTATCTCCCTGAATATATCCAAAATAAACATCGCAATCATTTGGTATAAATGGAATGATAAAAGAAAACCAGGATAATCCCTGAGCCCAACCCTTATTCGGTATAGTAGAAAAAGTAATAGATACCTCTTTATAATCTATATGGAAACCTCTTTTCTTTGCCCATCTAAGATAATTCTTCCTCGCTCTATTCTCCATAATTACTTTATTTGAATTAAGAAAATCAGTTACAAAAGAATAAGCTAAAACTGGAAATTTTTTTGATGAAAACTCCTCAGCTATCTTAGTTAACAAAAAAGTAGAATCTAACCCTCCTGACCAGACTACTAATTTAGTTCTTCCCATTACTTACCTCTTTAATTTTTCTTCATTCAATTCCTAATTCAGACATAAATTGTGGAAATAAAATCTCCCAAAATTCTTGACTGCATAAATTCCCTGGATGTAAAGTTCTACCACTATCCACGAAATTCTTTTGAAGACAATCTGATACAAAAGAAAGTCTATTCCTTTCCCCTATACTACTATACCGCTTCTCAAAAAATTCAGTCATTTTTATAGATGCTTCAATAAATTTCGAACGTTGAGAATTGGTAGGTGTATACTCTTTATTGTTCGTAAGACATGAAAATATACCTCCAAGATCTATTGTAAGCCCTGGATTTAGATCTTCTATATCTTGATTTTCATTCAAATCTTTATCGAGAAGATAATTTTCCTTAACAAAATTGGAATTTAAAAATTGCCACCACTTCTTCCCAGAAAGTTTTGTTTTCCCATGCTTTACTGTAAGAAAAGTAGATAAAGGCCATGCATAATTCCAAAAGTACTTATCTGATGTTAAAACACAGGCATAATTATCAATTGCACCACATATATCCTCAATAGAATAATCTGCAAGATTTCCAATAATAGCATTACGTATATCTAAACTTATCTTTCTATGAGATTGCCATTTTGATTGACCTTTATATGAATTCCAAAACTCATAAATAATCTCAATATCTTCTTTATTTACCTCTTTCGCTATCTCTACTGGTGTATCAACTGAATTCGTTCCTTCTACTTCTACTACCTTCAAAGATTCTATATACTTATCTACCTTCTGTGCAGCAGCATAATCTGCTAAATGTACAATCGTTGCTATATTATTAGTCTTAGGATCTGAAATGTTCCAGCAAGCAAAAGATTTGGGTTCAGTCCATACACCCATATGTCCACCAATTGCAGCAAGAACCCTTTCTTCTTCTACATTTAATTTTTCTCTCCTATCCTCAGCTACATCTACAGCAAGATGAATACCATGAGTTAATGTTATATTCCTAGGTCTATCTCCCATAGAAGCTTTCCCATTCTTTAATAGATCATGAAGTAACAATGCAGCAATTATTTCATCACTGGCAGAAGAATGTAAATTAGGAAAAGCTCTAACTAAATGCTGTGCCCACCAAATAGCATATTTTACATGAACTATCAAACCACCTTCCCCATTAACAAAAGCTGGATGATATTTCCCTGTAGTCGAAGTAGCTACTGTCCAATAACTAGAAGGACAATAACCATTATAACATTCTACTACAAAATCTCTGAGAGGCTTTGAAGATATCAAATTCAATTCATCTTTGAATACTTCTATAACTTTGAAATCTGACATTTTATCTTCCTATGAAAAATCGAAATCGAATATGTAACAATATCATTATACTGACCCTGAAAATTTTTTTAGAAAATATTATTTTTAAGTTACATTTCTATCAAGAATAGCTTATAATATATATAGAGATACAAAAATGAATAAGTTATTTGAATAGAAATTAAAGGAATGATATGTCCACAGCCACTATCGAACAGTCTTATATAGATCTAATAACAAAGCATGCCCAAGTTGCTTTTATAAAAATTCGGAAGCCTACCATATATAACATCGAAGATCTAATAAATGAAGGTATTACACTCCTACTAGAAGTAAAAAAGGAAAAACGGTATGACGAGAATAGAAATTGCTCTTTCAAAACATTCTTCATAATGATCCTCCGCAATTATTTCCGAGATCTTATTGTAAAATCATATCGAAAAAGTAAATCCTTTGCTGATTCAAATCAAAAAAATGGATATGAAACCCATCTTCAACGGAAATCTGAAAAAGAAGATCCTGTAAATCTCAGTAATACTAATATCCTACTTGATAGTTTTACAGCAGAAGAAAAAGAATATGCACAAAAAATGATAACATCACTTGGTAACTCGATGAATAAAAGGAGGAATGAAACAAGAGAAACTTTACAAATATCAAAAAATTGTGAAGAACGTATTAGAAGAAATATCCTTATTAAAATTCAAAAATGAAAGAGCTAGAAAATGAGTAAGACGGATTCAAACCTCAGTAGATGGTTAGAACAATGCAGAATACAGGGCTATCAATTTGCTATGCTTCGAACATCAATTGCCACCTATGATAGAGTTGCTGTCATAGATAAAAACAATTCAATTATGGTGATTGAATATCCTCTACTCAAGAAGAAAAAAGGCACTAACAAGAAAGGCACTTCAATCAAAAGAGAAACCATAGCTATTCGAGATATAGTCGAATTGAGATACTACCAAGATTAAACAATTTTCCATTTTGATTCTTTCATAAATAGCTTATACTTTATATAGAGACAGACGAATAAGTTATTTGATTTAGAAAGGGTTATCATGAGAACATTCGTTTCGACAATCTGGTGGTTATTCAAAGCTACACTAATCACATCCATCACTTTATGGTAGAAAGAGATTAAAAATGAGTAAAATATCTGAACTAAAAGGTATAATGACAAAAGACGAAGTTCTCGATAAAATTCGTGATTACGAAATATCAGAACCAGTCGAAATTGAAGCAGGAGAACTTATAAGCTTTTTTGTTTCAAAAGATAATGAAATAGGAATACTTCACGGAAGAAGACAGATAATCCTAAATCCTGCAGCTACCGGAAAATTGTTAGCCTTTGCAGGATTACCTCATAAGTATCTGAAAAAAATACCGGCAAATAAATATGCATTACTCATTGTACCACATCTGAATTACTGGTATCAAAATGTTTTCACCGGAAACTTGATGAGATTCTTAACAATCGACAATCGGGCAATCACTGCAGTCCCGAAAGCTGATTTCAAACATATTAGAATTTCAAACCTTCTTGATGCAGCAGAACGTCAACTAGGAAATCAAATTGCTGGGTTCCATAAACTCAACATATCCGATGAAATAGTTGATCTCAGCATCATCACTCCAAGAGAAATTGAGGTCAAAAAAGAAGATCCTTTCAACGCCGGTATCAGAATTACTCATGATATGCAAGGTAGGAATGCTACGAAATTATCAGCATATCTTTTCCGACAATGGTGTTCAAATGGTGCCACAACAGAGGATTCAATTGGTACTTGGCGTCGAAGAAAATCATCGACTGACATTGACCTTTGGTTACAAAAATCTATCATAGAAGCAAATAAATCTTTTGATAGAGAAATAGTCAAAGTCAAAGCACTTCAGGAGATTCCAATTAGCGAACATACTGGAGAAACACTTAATTCGATATTGAAACAATCCTCGGTTCCACAAAAACTTCAACAAGAAGTTCAAACGGCTCTACTGAATAAAAGGCCAGATACATTGTATGATGTGTACAATTGCTTAACAACTATTTCCACACATTCTGATTTCTTCAAAGAGCATCCAACGTCTTCAATAGATTCTCTTAATAGAATTGCTTCAAGTCTAACCTGCCATTCGGAATTATGTCCGATGTGTCACAAACAAATAGAAAATTAACATCAATCGTTTAAAAGGAGTAGAAAGATGGAAAAATACAAAATTTATGATCGAAAAAATAAATTAATCGTAGAAGGAGAAGCAGAGTCCTTTAAGGCATTCGTTGAAGAGCATAAGAAGGATCTTAAAGATGCAGATCTTACAGAAGCAGATCTTACAGGTGTAGATCTTCGAGGTGCAGATCTTATAGGAGCATATCTTCAATATGCAGATCTTTACGAAGCAGATCTTTGTAAAGCAGATCTTAGAGGAGCAGATCTTCAATTTGCAGATCTTCGAGGGGTAGATCTTCAAAAAATAGATCTTTCTGGAGCAAATCTTATTAGAGCAGATCTTTGTAAAGCAGATCTTGAAGGAGCAAATCTTACAGGAGCTGATCTTCGAGGAGCAGATCTTCGATATTCTGATCTTCGATATGCAAATTTTCGATATGCAAATCTTTTCGATGCAAATCTTACAGGAGCTGATCTTCGATATTCTGATCTTCGATATGCAAATCTTCGAGGAGCAGATCTTCAAAATGTTACAATTACTCATGCACAACTAATACAAGTCAATCAAAGTATAGGTTTGATAATTCTTCCGTAAATAAAAATGGAGTGGCCAACTGTCGCCACTCCACTTCCGGAAAGAAAGAAAGAACGATTTAATATTTCATGACCAATCTCTTCTTTTTCTTGAACTTTGAATCATGATATTTTTCACCCTTCGAGCATGGCATCACCTCATGATATGGTATCCCATCTATCACCACAGCAGCCGCTAACATAGGTCGAACCACTGTATCTTTACCATATACAAATTGGAATGCCTTATCATCAATTCCACATCCGACATCCATTCCAAATATTCGAGCATCCTCACTCGAACTCCACTTAACACCTGCCCTTCCATGAAGATGTCCTATAACCGCAGATTTATGAATTTTATTCATCAAATTCCAAGCTGGATGAATTCCTCCGCAACCTGTACCATGACGATAACTCACCTTATCAAATGTAAATTTATAATCCCATTTCCAGCCAGGTGTATTCCACAATTCACTATAGGGCTTTAACATAAATTCCGGTATATTCACAGTCTTAGCTAACCGAGCCGGTCTTTCATCATGATTTCCTATACAAACCTGCGCAATTGGAAAAGCTTTACTCCACCTTGCAACTCGATCTTTCGCCAATAAATATTCATCTATAGGGCCGGGACAGCTGGGCTCCTTAGCCCAAAAGCTGATTGCATGCCAATCTACTACATCCCCTATGAATATAACACCATTACAATCCCATGCATTATATAGATCTTGACAAAATTCTAAATACCCCGGTCTTGCAGCCGGCTCATGCAAATCGCCAATTACTAATTTACGCATTATCTATCTCCTTAAAATCTCATTTCTTTCTTATCCATACATACATCTTTTTAGAAGTACGATCATTTATCATTATACTTATCTTATAGAATATATCTACCTATTATCCTAGAAATCCCCCTATTCTACCAGAACGAGATCTTCCGATATGAACTGTTCCATCATTTTTCACTACTTTTACCGGCTTTGCGGATTTTACTAAAACTTGAGCCTTATCCTTTCTACTACGATTTCTCGTAATACGAGATGCTTGGAAATGTTTGATAACAGGATTCGCAATTGAAGACATGTAATCAAAAATTACACAGTATTCCTCAGGCAGGACAGTAAGATCTCCCTTTTTTATAACACTTGCTAGAGCACGTTGATCCCATAGCTTAGGATCTTTCTTACACTCTGCTATCCAATCATCTACAAGTGATTTTGTTCTATCACAATTTTTTAAAAATAAAGTACCAGAAAGCAACTCAGGTTTATGTCTATTCCGACGATACTTTGAATGATCAAGGATATGAGCTGAAAGTACAATGTTTTCTTTTCTATCAAGTATATCGAAAAACAAGGGATATTTACAAAAAACTGCGTCTATATCTACATAAACTATTGAATGAGGAGAATGTTTTTCTAACATCTCTTTAAGAAATGTAGGTTTGTACTGCATACCTTGATACCAATCTGTAAGAGAATTCATTTCAATAATATCATAAGCAACAGACAAATTTTGTAACGAAACAATAAAATTCTTAGAATGCTCTGTATATACTTCATCATCAGTATAGTATGCACATACTACAAAAGACATTGCTACCCCCCTTTCAGATTTTTATAATAATCTATAACTGATAATATCACACTATCGAGAGAAGAAAAAGATCGAAAATCTATCAACTTTTTCACCAATGACAAATTTGGAACCCTCCTTCTCATGTCTTCAAAACTGCTCCCAAAAGAACCGTATGCTTCTTCGTATGTAATATGTTCTATAGAAGATTTTGAATTTGATAGCCCCTTAATTCGAAGAGCTAAATCATTGATAGAAATCTCCTCAGCTCCTCCAACATTTATCACTCGACCTAATGCTTCATCACAGTCTATAAGTTTACTAAGAACATCAACTACGTCTTCTACATACCCGAATGATCTAGTTTGATAACCATCTCCGTATACTACAATAGGTTCATCTTTCAATGCTAAAGAGACAAACCGTGGAACAACCATTCCATACATCCCCGATTGACGAGGTCCCACTACGTTAAACAACCTGACACAAATTACAGGAAGCTTCTCTTCTTGCCAGTAAGCAAGTGCTAAGAACTCATCCATAGCTTTTGCATTCGCATAAGCCCATCTGCAACTGCTTGTAGGTCCCTGCACTGTATCATCATTCTCTGAAAAAGGTATTGAAACTCCTTTACCGTAAACTTCGGAGCTTGATGTAATTAGAACCTTTTTCCGATACCTGGATGCATATAACAGAACATTCGAAGTTCCTTCTACGATAGTCTTGATTGTCTTTATAGGCTCTTGCAAAACTAAGTTTACTCCTACCACTGAAGCGAGATGAAAAACAACATCTGATTCTTTCACTAATTCTTCTACTATGGATTGATTTAATACAGAATCTACAATCAACTTAAAATTACCTCTATCCTCAACAAAAGGAGCTATATTTGTATAGCTACCCGTTGAAAAATCATCCAATACTATTACTTTATGACCTTTTTGAAGAAAAGATTTGCATAAATGAGAACCAATAAATCCTGCACCTCCGGTAATTAAGACCTTCATTATTTCATATCCTTAAATTTCTTACTATATTCTGTCTTTGCCCAGTATCCATGAACCGTACTTGGATAATTTCTCATTAAAAAATTAGATTGAGGAATTCTCCAAGTAGGACCATATTCCGATTCTAAGTACTCTTCTATAGGAGTAGGTACTAGAAATTCTTTTCCTAAAAAATTGATTGTAGCCATGTTCTCAAAAAAAGATGCTTTATGAACCGTACATCGATCTTTAAAAGTACAGGCAGAAAATCTATCAAGCTTATTAAGAGCAAAACCTACAATATCTGTATGAATTGAATTTTTATAAACAGATAAAGCTCTTTCATATGGAAAAGGAGCTGAAGCAGCTTTCATCCTATAACCATGACTAAAAAATACCGCTTTTAACTCTTTCATTCTAGGAACGATAACCTCGTGTTTAACACCGAGATCTATATCTTTATCATATTCAATAAAATTTCCTTCTCGATGAGCTCCAAGACAAACGCCATAATGCAACCAAAATTCTATCCCTAATTCATCAAGAATTTCCTTTACCTCAAAAAGAATTATCTTAGCAACTGCCAGATTCATCGGTCTCATTCGATTTTACTCCCCACTGCAGTGATATATTTCATATCAATCAAACAGTCATTATCGACTATTTTCATATTGTAAACCTTCTTAAAATAATCTCTAGCATAGATGTGCATATCAAAAATTCTCTGCTGTACACTTTTAGACAGACCACTTTTTTCCAACCAATTACTTACACTTACTCCGGACATCTTATAGATATAAATTTCAATATTCTTAAAACCAGCATCAGCTAATAATTGCTTGAGATCTTGTGGCATAAAAATGAGACGCTTTTCTTTAAGTTTGAAAATTTCAGTGTATTCTGATTTCACTTCTCTACATGGAGGCACTCCCTCAGAAAGAATAAACTTACCTTCATACTTAAGTACCTTATAACATTCATTCACTGCTTTTTGCGTATCCTCAACTATATGATGGAACACCATTCTTGCAATAACTCGATCAAAAACAGCTTCTTTGAAAATAGGCTCTCGGATATCTCGACGAATGAAATATTTGTTCCCCTGCCAATTACTATGTTTAAGCATATCTTGTGATATATCGAGACCTATAATTTCTCTAACATGGGGAGCTACATGATGCAGAACCGTTCCAGTCCCAGTTCCAACATCTAAAACTATATGATCCGACTTGAAATCCCCTGCATGTAAGATTTCATTCATATATCCGATATGATTAACCCACTCTAGCTTATCGTAACCTTTTGAACGGGTTTTCCAAAATAGTTCTTGATTACTATTAAAACTATCCAAAAGAATATCTCCTACGTTAATTGACCTATGTATGAATGTAAAGCTCCCCAAGAACCTTCTTCTAACTGCTTCTCTTCCAATTCTTTTAATTCCTCAAACAT
>Ga0307928_10004098_pt1 | contig 11083 bp, 31 predicted proteins | sample AceLakmetagen232_FD_201815 | JGI IMG/M metagenome (GOLD analysis project Ga0307928, IMG submission 201815) | Saline water microbial communities from Ace Lake, Antarctica - #232 | ecosystem: Environmental > Aquatic > Non-marine Saline and Alkaline > Saline | place: Antarctica: Ace Lake...
ACTGAAGCTATAATCAAGCATTCGTCAGCCCTTTGTGTATCGCGTCAGTTGTATCCTTCGCGTCAGCCTTTACGATGAACGATTGATGTGCGCCGGAGTCGTTATGCTGCATTAGTTGTTCCCGACCGCGACCCCGACCGCGACCACGACCACGACTGCGACCGCGACCCCGACCCCGACCGCGACCACGACCGCGACCGCGACCCCGACCCCGACCGCGACCACGACTGCGACCGCGACCACGACCACGACCGCGACCCCGACCCCGACCACGACCGCGACCACGACCACGACCGCGACCCCGACCACGACCCCTTGGCTTTTCTTCCCCTAATCATTTGCATTTCCCTTTAGAATCAAAAACGATTCAACGGATGATTTCATAACATACAGGTCATTAGGCAATGGCTGCGCATCTTTCCATTCTTTTTCTGTAAATGCGCCAGTCTCATATACAACCGATGGATTTTCCAGCAACACACATTCATCATTCACGCCGGTAAGCTTTCCGGTATAAATATAATTCATGCAAAACAGAGTAACAACTTCATCCATTAGTCCTACGAATCCTTCGCCGCTTACCTCTTCAACCTTTACTAGCTTCTTCATCTTTTGTTTCTCCTTTGTCAATCGCCTCACCATGAAGCGATAGATTATCTCCCCACCACCTACCTTCTGTATGTTACGTGTCCATCGTCTTCGATTGTAACGTCTCCAACGGACACATTTCTTCGTGATGCCACGCCTTTTCTGTTTGTAGTAGATTAGGTATACAATCCATACCAGTTGACAGGCTATAGTTTTCAACTGCACCTTCAACCCATGAGGTAATATTATCTATCTGTTCTTTCGTGGCCTGAATCCCAGAGTCTTCAAGCGCTTCAGATACATTCCTTCCAGTAATTCATTTCCCACCTCCCATCCAGTAAAGTAACAGTTGTTTGTTGTAATTAAGTATCTCTAGTAGCACCACCTCAAGTAACAGGTCACTATGATCATCATCTTCTTCATTCATGATCCCTCCGAATAACAACATCCACTCCAGACATCCCCTCTTCACTTACGGTAAGCTTTGATGCATACATCCACTGATTATCCTCAACAACATATACATTAGTATAATGGGTGACCAAATTAATAGTACCTCGGCCACCTACAAGCTCGGTATCTGTATACCGGTAATGCTGTTGCACATATATCCCTACAGCCAACCCCATAACAGCCAGCAACAGGTAAAGGATATATTTCATATGACAAACCTAACAGCCTTGGGGTATTCAAGCACAGCATCATCAGTCTGGTACTGTAACAAGCTACCTCCAGGTGTGCGCCAACTGCACCATCTATTATTGACTACTCCATCCCACACATACCCCATACAACTGGCATGTGCCATAACGGTAGTAAGCAGCCAGCGCCCACCTGTGGGGATACTAACCTTATATATACCACTGGCCTCTAGCTCAATCGGTATATCAGTATACTTAACCTTAACAACAGTATACACAGACACCGGATACCCGATGTAACGTATCTTGATACCCTGAGGCATGGTACTAACAAGCATACCAGCAAAGGCAGTAACAAGATGCCATGTACCGTCATCAAAGAACTCCATCAGGTTACTCATCTTCATATCATCATGGATATCAGGCAAACAGATACGGAAGCACCTATCAACAACAGCGTTCATTGGAGTATTACATATGTTAATATCGTGCCATAGAACATCATCTTTTATTATACGTAGTTTGAACCAGCATTTACTAATAACATCCTGTGCCTCAACCTGCCAGCCATCACCAAGTGCCTTGATGACCTCATCATAACTCGTTGTCTCATGTATCATGACTGCTCCTTAATTAGTATTGGCCTTAGTAAAATATTCATTACACTCAATAGCATACCTCCAAGGTACAGCCACACCTATCTCAGCCTTGGCCGCAATAACACCTTCACCTTCATCCATACACAGTATAGCACGAACAGCACGCTCTGCATATTCTACGTCACTCAGAGATGTCGAAACATCTATTGTGATTGTCAGCCTCATGACGAATCATCCACACAGAAACGAACAGCCGAACAATAGGTAAATACGGAGCCTGTCACATAGCTATCATGTAGTTTGCCGCCCACCATCCAGCCAAAGAATGTATTAGTCAGCTCATCACCAAAGAGATAGCCTCTAAAATTGGCCTCAGCAGCTACACGTGTTAAGCATATATGATGACCACCTGACAATAGTACTGTCTGTCTGCCATCACGTTCCTCGACTGGCACATCAATATAGCACTCCTCCTCGTGTACTACATACACACGGCCTGGCTCTGCTAGAACATGAGAGTCATCTTCGTATTTGAGCAAACCAATAGACATATGTACTCTTGTTGTTCCGTGACTAATTGCAGTCGTTACCTTCTTACCAGCCTCCAGTGCCCTCTTTACCACCATAAGGTCAGTCGTTTCCATCACTAAGCTCCTTCATTATACGGAGTAATATATCTTTTGTCCCATTACCAGTAGTCATACACTTTATATCCATGATAAGCTGCTGCCGACTGCTAACCTTCCCAATAAATACCCTAGTATCTTTCATCCCTTTATACCGGAACCAAATAGGGCCCAGACTCTCAAGCACAGTCCTGCCACAAGAGCCAAGATTAACAGGCCACCAAGCATCCCCATCATGACTGAACTCTATCCATGTATTACAGATGGACTCATCCGTTATAGCGGCTGGTGTATAACACTTAATATCATCAGTGAACTCCCACTCACCAGATACTCCCTCTATCTCAAACACCACACCATCAGCCTGCATAGCTAGGTACTTAGTTACTCGTGGATCAACCCTAATATTAAGCTTAACGGCAGTATCAGGCATATCCTTATACCTGAAATGCTTATGGTAGTCACTTGCATAATCACCTATTGTCTTACCATAGTTATTGAGATCATATGCACACCAGCCACATATGCCTTTATACTGTATCCACTTATTGATGACAGTCTTTTCTGTTATAACCTCAGGTGTATAGTTTTCGATATTATGATAGAACTCCTGACTAAATGTAGCTGCGTTCCCTAAGAAGTTGAACTTAATACCATCATCCTGCATAGCTAGGTACTTAGTTATTTGGGGGTCTTCAACTATAGCTGGAGCAATAACAACCTCAGTCCCTGGCATATCTCTATACCGTACCTCTATCTCCTCAGTAGTAACTGTACCCACAGTCTGACCGTAACGATAAGAATTAAAGGCACGCCAACCAGTAGTTGTACCATACTGCATCCACTTATTGATGAGGGTCTCATCCGTTATAGGTTCAGGAGCATAGGAACTAAGAGGATCACGGAACTCCCATTTACGGATTACACCTTCTGCCACAAACCCGATGCCTGCATCCTGCATAGCTAGGTACTTAGCTATACCCCAATCATTACTTGTATTACCATCAAGGTTATGCCCACATTTATCACAAAACATATTATTCCTCCATTATCGTTCTATTAAGAATACTTCAGCCAGCTTACGTGCTAGCTTCTGGTTTTCATACACTTCAGCACAGTAACTGTCAGTACCTTCATGGCCACAGCATTTACATATTAAACGGCCACAGCACCATGATGGCTATAATGTTATCAGTCTCAATCTCCTCAATAGTGAAGTCATCCTTCGTATAATATATATGATGCTTTAACTGGCCACACATATTACATCGAATCTTCTCACTTATGGGTGTCACATTATATATGCCACCACAAGGACAGCAACCGAATAATAGTACAGCATTAGGTTCGTCAGCCATTAGTTGCCTCATTTCTCGGTTTCAGTTGCCCACATGATTGACAACGAATCTTACAACTGTTCATCGTCACATGGTAGTTACCACCACAAGGACAAATACCATACTCCGTACGCTTATACTTCTTCGGTATGTTAGCCTCGATGATCGCATCTAGTGGTGTACCAGCCATTGTACGCAGTACCATGTCAACCTCATCGATAGGCTTCATCTCCTGAATTGATCGCATACGATGATGGCCAATATCAATATGGCCCCGACACTTAGCATCCATAACAATGCCTTCATCTCTAATACTGTCCATGAGGATAGCTTCCTCTTCAGCCTTGGCTATCTCAGCTAACTCAACGGCCTCATAACAGTTATCGAATAGGCCAATATCAACATGCTCCTCTGCAGCATCCTCTGCATCACATTCCGCATAGACACTATTAGCGTAGTCTCTCTCAATGGCCTTTAGGTCTTCTTCATTATTCATGTTAGATCCTCCATCCGACAACCGGCATCAAAATCCATTCTGCCACTAATCATTCTGCCACTAATCATATTGCCTATTCCCCAGTTATGTATGTTCATGATGCCTCCAATCCGAGCATACCAATAGAAATTTCTTCAGCCAACTTAGCTACAAACTCACCACACCCTGTCCCCGTACTGAGTGTCCAAGCATCTGCATGCTCACCACCATTGTAACTTATAGCTCTCACCTTAATTCTATAGCCACGAGCAGGGTAGGCAGTACAGTATACATCTACTGGCTGGCCATCTTGTTCCTCAGGTGAATCATACCTTGCTACAAGTACCTCAATACCTCGGTGCATAGCCAATGGGCCACACCAATGTTCACCAAAGGGCTTCTTTTCTTCTTCAGTTACGTTGTATAGCATCGCTAGTCCGTTCATGATGCCTCCATATAATAGGGTCACCCGCTTGCAAACGATGGAAATCACGTTTGGGTAACGTACCGATCTTAGTCCCAAAGAAATAAGCACCAAACTCTCCAACCATAACAAACTTACCATCATCGTTCTTTCGCATGGCAACATAGTTGTTAAAACAATCGCCACTGTGAGCAACACAAACACACATGTCACCTGATTTTGGCATCCAATTAATGTTGCCTAATCGACCAGTATGCTCTGGCCTGTACTCATAGACACCTTGTATCGTGTTGCCTGTTCTCCAGTTATTCATGATGCCTCCATCCTTACAGCTAACCCACACATTAACTTTTGCCAGTTCTTTATAACACCTCTAGACATAGATATACCCCATTGATACACATGTGTACTGTCATTAACTTTACCCTCATGCTCTGTTGCATTAAGTTCAAGACAGTAGTCAAGACTACTGACTACTGTTGCCAGTTGAATTTTTATAGTCTCACGTTCTTCCCGCAGTTTTGACAACTCTTCTTTTACACATGTAATACAAACATAGCCATCGTCTGTTGGCATCATGCCATATTCTCTTCTGTTACATCGTATACATTTAAGCATCGCTCTTCTCCTTGAATATAGGTAGTCCGTCTTCTTCACGTAAGAAAACAAATGTACGAATACCGAACCCATGCAGGGTAGGATGATCATGGGACCCAGGCTTAATATACTCATGGAGTACAGAGTACCGTACACTATAATACTTATCCTTCCACACATTACAGAACTCACAATATGAAAGTGTTACTACTCGTGAACATCCACATAGCGTTACGAGCTTAATGTCCTTAGTCTTAGGTGCTGGCATCGCTCACTCCTAACTTAGTTGCTACTGCACAGAAGGCATCCTCTTCAACCTCGTCCCTAGATACCAATCCACAACGAGTATATTCCATATAAGCAGGAGCATCTGGCCCAGTATTACCTATATTCTGGTCACCTACAGTACCAAGAACAATCTTAACATTGAACCTCTTTTCACTGAGCCACTGGGTATAGATGAAAACAGGATAGTCACCAACCCAGTCCCATTCCATTCTAGTTCTAGCCATGATCTACTCCTATCATCTCAAGCATACAAGTTTTAAGTTCCTCAACAGTCGTCGCCTTCTTGATGTCATACACAAGTAACTGACGATCAAGCTCCTTGCGTGCAGCAACACAACTTACACCGTGCTTGGCTGCATAATCACAAACAGTTGATCGAGTGACTACGGGCCTGTCATCCATGCTCTTGTACCCATCACACTGTAGCACTTTATCTGCCTCTGCAGTATTAGCTACAAGGATGTTGGCATCAATCCCATAGATAACAACATCAGCATGACAGTTACTAGGATGGTAGCAACATGTGTCACATAGATTCTTGTATTCTTTAATTGCTTCAACTAGCATCAGCTGCCTCCTTCAGTCTTTTATTCTCGGTACAAACATCTTTATCTCTATGCCAGAACTTAGCAAACATGTACCAAGACTCATCTACACTAGTCAATATTTCGCAGCAGTCTGTACACTTAGTTTCACCTGCCACAAAGCCATTATCAGCGAATGTCTGTTCTCTATCTGTCATCAGCTGCCTCCACATAATCATGATATCTCATGTCGTCCCTCCAGATGACCAGCCAAGTTGGGCTTCTATCTCACCGGGTTCATCAACAGGTACATAGTCAATTACCCCATCAGGGTATAAACATTTATAACACATACGAGGTTCAAGTCCCACTGGCGTACAAAGTAAAGCACCAATGATAGTAGCCCATTCTCCAGTACGAAAGCTGTAAGGATGAATACCCCGTATCTTTGCTACTTGACGCTTCGTTTTATTATCATCCATCACTCAACCTCCCATGGTCGTTTGTAACGTGCCTCATTCGGTATACCATCGTTAGTCAGTCCACGATACATAAATGTAACAGATGAGCCAAGAGGGAAATGAGTAGCTACTACCCCCGCTGCACATTCAACACCTGGGTTCTTCTTGGCCCATGTAGGATCATTAAGCCTACGCTCCTCATCCGTGAAGCCACTAAGCTCAAGCCTGCGGTTGCCACTCAACTGTAGGATGAGTGCACCCATCTTGCCCAGAAGCCTAGACCCTTTGTCAGTCTCTCGGCCAGTAGTATACCCTATAACCGTGCCTTCCATATCATCCAGCTTCTTAACCTTCAACAAACTATAAGACCGAGCACACTCATACTTCGAGAAGGGCGCACGTAACATGACACCTTCGCCACCACGAGCACATATCTCAGTATGGTACTCATCCAGTCGAGCCTCAGCCTCAGCCGTAGGTTGTGGCAGTCGCTCCTGTTGAACAAGAGTAACAGCGGGCCACTGTTTATCAATGAACCCGATGTCAGCATCATCGAAGATAGTCCCTTCGGGGACTATGAACTCCTTAGTGAAATTAGTACCTTTTAGTACCCCTGCACCCAATACCTTTTGTCTTGGTGGCATTTCAAATACACGATAGTCAACCTCAAGCCACGAGCTTAGGGAGCTATGCAGCCCGCCAACAATAGTACGCAACCTTTGCCTATCAGCCTTAGATCCATTACCTAGGTAAAGCTCACCATCTAGTGGTACAGGTGGCAACTGATCAAGCCAAGTATCATGAGCATGGATGACGTTACCATATCGACTCCATAATCCTGTTGCTATCTGCGGTATAATATACCGTTCATCCTTGGCTGTATTAGCCCAATAGATGTCAGCCTTCAATTGCCCACGGGACACCCCTCCGTCCCAGAAACATCGCTGACCGTCAAGTTTCTCACTCATCATGTAGCCACCGATGCCATGCTTGGCTCGGTTATAGGTCTGGGCTAACATGAGGAACTCTCTTTTGCGTTCCTTAGACATCAGTAGTCTCCATTAACACGAGTAACCAGCTTAGTTGTTACAACACCACGGCACCTAAGATTTAACTCCTCATCTTTAAGGCCATCATCTGCCATAGCAGCACATATGATTCTAGTTGCAGCAGCTACATTGTGAGCAAGCACTACATAGTGTGAGCCAATCCAGTGACCAGCTCCATGATGCTCATATATCTTTAACATTATCTACCCTCCTCATTGTGCGTAATAGTTGCCACGCACGTCCATAGAACTTCTGCTTCACCCATCGTACCACCTTGCGCCTGTTATATGGGTTACACTCATAGGTATATGATCCCGATAACCCTAACACGCTGATAGTGTGACGTGTGCAACCGAGAATTTTCATATCTTACCCTCATCCATATAGCTATAATAACCTTCAGTACCCAGTATAACATGGTCGAGTAATGTTATACCTATCAGATCACCTGCTCTGGCAAATCGATCCGTAATAGCATCATCCTGCTTTGATGGTGTAACATTGCCACTTGGATGATTATGAACTAATATAAATCTAGCCGCAGCATCCGCTATAGCATGACGAAATACCTCACGTGGGTGAACAAGGCACTCACTCAATGTGCCCATCATCACAAGATGAGTAGCTATAACAACATTCTTTTGGTTCAGTGTTATAGCGTACATCATTTCCTGGGAGGCAGAAGCAATATCAAGGCTCCGTGCTATATCTTCTGCAGTGCCTATTTTTGGGCCATTGGCCTCCATAACCTTCAGTATCTCAATCATCGTCGCCTCCGAACATTTTGTCTTGGCAAGCTTGACACATGCCAGATATACGATATTCTTTCTTTGATAGCTCATCCTCGAACTTAGAATGGTCAATAGGCATACCACATATAGGACAATGGGCACGCCTTACACGCTCAACCTCTCAACCGAATCCTAAGTCTTTAAGCAGTGCAGCATTTTTCATCTTCATTATCTGTGCTCCATATAATAGTCGATGGCCTCATCCTCGTCAGCAGTAAGATGAACAATCTCACTATCAACGACTATGATGAACACAACAAACTCACCATGTCCATCACTGTCATATGATCCAAGCATCCGGATCTCAGCCTTACCTTCTGTAACCCGTGCATCATGGTCATCAAGTTTCTCAACGATCTGTTCGGCTGTCAACATTAGATTATCTCCGCTAATATGAGACAAGATACAACAGTGTTATCACTACATTCCTCACACCAGCCCTTGTCTTGGTCAGGTTCCATCCGTGTAGTATAATCACAGTGCTCATTGATACAGATTGATGCAGCTACACTATCAAAGGTAGCGGCTCTGAGCATATCTTCCTCTGTCTGTCCTTCAAGCTCACATAGCTGTTTCAGCTTCTCAGCTCTATTTGTAGTCATAGCATCCACTCCTTTAGTGCCCTTACAAATGAAATAATCATCGAGGGACGACGTCCCTCACTCAAAATAATCATATCACGACAAGCCTCACAGATAGTATGTGTTATACGCATACTACTGTCAGGGGCTTGGTCATTACACTCCCTAACTCCCATGATCTTACCACACCAGCTACATACTCTTAGCATAGCATTTCCTCTAGAGCAGTAAAGCCGTTGCCTACTAGGCTGTTACCGATGCTTGGCCACAGTAGATATAGCCCGCCGGCAGCAGCCCACTGGTCACAGTTATTTGTGTAATCATCGATCAACAAACGATCCTTACCAGCAAGCAGTGCCTTATTTTCAGTGAACACATACTCACCATCATACCAAGGGAAAGTCTTCTCAACCCAAGGGATGGTGACATCCGGTGGCGAAGAAGAACAGATAACAGTTGTATAACGCATACAACATATGTTAAGTAACTTGTTAGCATGATTATAGGGCGCAGCATCCAGCCAAACACTATCAGGTAATGCCTTAAAGAAGTTAGTATAGTCAACAGCTACAGCTGGGTTATAGATACCCTTAGGCCATTCATCAAGGCCATAATGCTCACAGCCAGCAGCAACTATGTCACGTAACACGCCATCGATGTCCATGAATATAATCATGATTGCTCCTTTGATATAACGCAACGTATAGCGGCCTTTATCGCAGGACCATGAACGCCCCACCATTCAGCAGCATTATCATCCATTGCTTTGATTGTCTTACTTCTGGCAGTAGATTTCAGCCACAACTCATTGTCATGAGTCTCACAACCGATACTCGTTTGCTTACTGCGTATACAGATTGACCATCCACCGAAATCCATACGACATACAGCGCCATCTTTCGCAGAACGGAGATCCGCATAACGGAGATCCGCATAACGGAGATCCGCAGAACGGAGATTCGCAGAACGGAGAACCGCAGAACGGAGATCCGCAGAACGGAGAACCGCAGAACGGAGATCCGCAGAACGGAGATCCGCATAACGGAGATCCGCAGAACGGAGATCCGCAAAACGGAGATCTGCAGAACGGAGATTCGCAGAACGGAGAACCGCAGAACGGAGATCCGCAGAACGGAGAACCGCTCTTTCACCTCCAGGCTCATGATTCAACCACATCATATGCTTTTTCAAGATTTTATCTAGCTCATCTTTTTTCATCTGTCAGTCCCCAATCGTATACATAAGAGCAGCCAGTACGCCTGCCAGGAATGTTTCATTTTCACATTCGATGATAGTATCATCAACGATATCAATATCGATGTTGGCATCTTTCATAATCTGCTCAACATCTGTTGGATCAATGCAGCCCAGTAGTTTGATGTTAGTCATCAGCTCGCTCTCCTCTTTGCTCGTCTTATGATATCCATGAGTACATTAACGGCGTACTCTTCACCGTGATGCTTACAAAATCGGGCATTTCGGATGAGTGTGCTCCTTCGTCTTGTATTGGACTCACCACATAGTGGACAAACATATTTAGTATATACATTATTGCTGCTAACCATTACGCTTCTCCCATTCATCTGCTTTCTGCCTAAGAGCAATTACCAACTGACCTATGCGTTGTTTACTGAGACACAGATCATCTGCAATCTCTTGATACGTATAACCTTCTGTGAGACAGGTCATTATATACTCGGTTGTTGGGCTGTCATTGAGATAGTTGAATAGTTCCTGATTGTCATCCAGATCATAGACAGCAGGTGTCACGTCGAAATACCCGCCATCCTGATAGTTCTCTTCGTCCCTATCATCAGCTTCATATGGCTGCATGTAGGGTATAACTTTCATACCTTCCATCATACCAGCCTTAAGTGCTCGGCGCTCAACAGTTATTACATGATCCTGCTGGACATAGTCCCGCAGGAAACGAATAACTGTTATACAAATATACGGTGTGATGTTGTTGTCGTATAAGCGGTCAGGTGCCCATTCAACTGCTTGGGTCAGGCCAAGCAGACTAGCAGATATGAGATCGTCCTTCCGTCTAGGATGGCGGGTCATAAATCGACCAGCCAACGTAAGTGCCAAACGTATATGAG